>Ga0182021_10007444_pt1 | contig 12972 bp, 12 predicted proteins | sample 612E3MmetaG_FD_120493 | JGI IMG/M metagenome (GOLD analysis project Ga0182021, IMG submission 120493) | Permafrost microbial communities from Stordalen Mire, Sweden - 612E3M metaG (Illumina Assembly) | ecosystem: Environmental > Terrestrial > Soil > Wetlands > Permafrost | place: Sweden... | reverse complement strand
GAACATTACGTTCTTGAGATGGAATGACAGCTGCATCAAAGATTCCTGCAATGTCTTCCTGTATTATGCCTAAAGCGGTGGTTAAAACGATGACTTGGGATTTTGATTCTTCAATCATGCTAATCATTTTAGAATGAATCTTCTTTTTTCCCGTAATGATTGAGAATTTAGCAACAGGATACTCTGATTCCGGGGCGCTTATTGATTGCCAAGCTGTTAGGAGATCTTGTTTTTGATCGTTTAAATTGACAACTTCGTTTTTCTTTGTGTTTATGAAATTGTCAACTAAGGCTTCAAAAGCAACTATGGTAAACCTAGTAGGTCGTTCTAGGGTTGCTTCGATGAATCCCTTTTCCTGCAGTTTTTTGAATGTACGGTAAGCCTGAACTCGCTCCATTTTGAGTCGTTTGGCTACGAAGCTGGTTGATTGGACGCCGCTTTTGGCTAGAAACATGTAAACCTGAATTTCTCGTTTAGATAAACCTAAAATTTGGAGGAATTTAGTTACGTCTTTTTCGCTCATCAAGTTACCGCCGAATAAAACCGTACATTATTAAGGAATGCGTTAGGTGTTTATAAATTGCATCTTTTTAGACACTACAAAACACAATAATTTAGCGCTTACACCAGTTTTTGTTGTATCGACCCATGTTCGCTTTTGGCTTTTTGCGCAGGTTTCCAAGATTTTCTGACGCAACTTGGGTAGTCACCCTTACCATCTAGCAGCCGCTTCAAAAAAATCATTGTTTTATCGTCTGTTAAGTATCCGCTTCCAAAATCGCCGTATTTTAATCTTAACTTTGCGATCTCACTATCTCGCTCCACCTTAGCTATAATGGATGCGGCTGACACCACAGGAAAAATCCTATCTGCTTTATGCTGGGATATAATTTTTGTTTTATACCTGAGGCATTCGCTAATGTGATACCCAAATCTATCCTCTAAAACGTCTGCGGCATCCACGTATGCTTCGTCAGGCTTTAGTGTTTCAATTATTTTTGCCATGGTTTGAGCTTCAAGACGGTTTAGTTTGTGAAGTACTCTGCTGCTTCGAACGACTTTGTCAATTTGAGCGGGTGGAACCTTGATAATATGATGGTTTTCTGTTAACTTTATTATTTCTGGGTACAATGCTTCGCGTTTTTTCGCTGTGAGAAGCTTGGAGTCCTTTACCCCTAACTCAGTTAGGAACTGCAGGTTTTCGGTTTTTAAGGATATGCCTGCAACTACTAAAGGTCCTATTACGCATCCGCGCCCAGCTTCGTCAACACCAGCAACCAACATCTAAACATATCATCCTAAATAGAGAAAGGGTTTTTGTTCTAAGCTATAACACTTTTCTAAGAATGTGGTTTTCAAAAAAACATGTTCTCTTTGCAGAAAGAAGCCTAGTGGCATTCAATCTGAAAGTTCTTTGGCTAATCGCCAAATGAGGAAACCGATTGCGGCGATAATGAAGCTTAAGATTGTAAAAGTGTCTACTCGAATCCATGTAACAAGATGGGATAAACTGAGAGGTAACCATTCTGGATGAATAAGTTGTATAAGCACTCCGTAAACCCATGCCAACAAACCGAATAAGAAAAGAAATTCTCCAGTAACCTTTAGAACTACCAGTTTTAGATTTCCAGTCATTGGGCATAGTCCTATATTCGTGAATTGAAGGTTTGATGCATTAATAAGAATTTACTTAAAAAAGAATCTTAAAACAATCAAACTTTTGGAGCCCGATTTTTGCTTCTAAAACAAAAGGTTTGTTTTAATAACTTAAAGATGTTGGGCTACTATCATGGCGTGTGCTTTATCGTAAGGTTCTAGGTTCACGATTTCTTTGACGTCAAAACCTCTGTTTCTCAAGATGGCTGCTTCTTGGCGGTAGACTGCGTTGGGGTCCATTGTTACGTCGATGCTCTGCGATTTGCATGCAAGCATAACCCATCCTTGTGGTTTCAGGAAAACGTCAGCGTTTTCTGCAAGTAGTTTTGCTTGTTCTGGTTGGGCAACGTCGCAGTAGATTGAGTCTACTTTGCCGGAGATGAACATTGCGTAGCGTTGGGGTTGCCGTGCATCTTCCAGCATGGGCGAAATGTTCTTTCGATAAGCTGCAACGTTGTTTACTAAATCTCTTAAAGAGCGCTGTGCAAACTCCACGCAATAAACATGTCCGCTGTCGCCAACAATGTCGGATACGTGACTGGGTGTGGTTCCTGAAGCCGCACCTAAATAAAGCACTTTAAAACCTGGCTCGACAGGTACGTTTTGGACGCCTTTAATGATGGCGCCTGCCAATTTACTGCGGAAAGCATCCCAAACACGGTATTCAATATATTTGAATTTGAAAAGTCGTTCGCCATAAACTCTCAAGCCAGGAGTTAGGTTTTTTGTGGCTAGGCGTTGTGCGCCGTCTTCAAGCATTACTTGATAGATTTCTTTGAATTTGGGATGCAGTTTAACTTTGAGGTGCACGTCTGTCTGGTCCCCGATTTGGACCGCCGCCACCGCCGCGTCGATCGCCTCTGTCTCGTCCGCCACCGTAACTGAAGTTGCGTCCTCCGCCTCCTCCACCGCCACCTTGACGTGGTGGTCTTGGGCCTCTGTCGCCGCCTCCGAAGTTTTTGCCGCCACCCCTGAATCCGCCTCGGTCATCTCGTCGCGGTGGTGGTCGTTGATCACGACGTTCGAATGATCCTTCGGGTCTTGGTTTGGCTTCTTTTGGTGCTGGAGGGTCTTTGTATTTTATCTGGATTTCTTCCAAGCGTTTGTTAATGTCAGCTTTTAATTTGTCTCCAATATAGTGGCCCGCTCCGAAAGCGTCGGTTCTGGCTGCTATTGCAAGTTTGCCTGCTATGACTCTTGCGATTTTTCCGCGTTGCCACCTTTTTGCATCATGAAGCAGAGTGTGTTGGAAGATTAAACCGTGTTTTGGTGGTCTGGCTCCTGTTTTTAGGGAGCGGAAGAGGGCTTTTTCTGCACCTATAACTTGTATGGTGCTTGCTGGTCTCATCGCCAAGTTTCTTAGGCTACCTGCCATAGCGATTAAGCGCGCGCCGAGGAGTGCACCCGCAACTGCACGTACGTTTGGCGCCAATTCCTCCATCGTTTGTTCAACATAATCTTCCATTTTTTTTCGCAACAAATAAAAGTTGAGAACATCTTTGGCTAAAGCCTGTACCATCTCAAGGTCGGATTCTGCAATGTCGGCACCCATGGATGATTCAGCTGCTTTCGCAACAAGTTGGGTCCGTTCTTTTGGAATGTTTTCTCTCTCTAAATTCTCAACTGTAAAGTTTTCCCTATCGCCCAAGTTCGTAACGAGCCGGGAGTAAGTTTCATGCTTCTCGATTAAGCGATCAAGTTCAGGGAAATAAACACCATACCATTCTCGTAATCTACCCATGAAGAGGTTGACTGTTTGGTCTAAACTATCAAGTGTTTGAATACTTTGAGCAACAATTAAATCCCGTTTTTCTGAGGCGCCTTTAATTCTTATCTTTGCAAGTTCTAAGCTGACACTGCGGTTCCATTCGCTTAGTTCTTGTTCATCTTTAGCAAAGCCTATTTCGATGGCTATTTCACCCATTCGTGAATGGAGCACTGCGGTATCCGCTGGCTTAGCCACTTCAACGTTGACTTTCATCTTCTTTTGAGCTTCAGCTGCCAAGTTGGCGGATTCAAAAACAAATATGTCATAACCCACGCTTGCTAGAAGTGAGATTAGTGAGGAAACTTCGTCGGATATTTTTCCAGACTCAGTTTTAACTAGGCTTTTTGCTGCATCCTGTGCATTTTTTGGAAACAGAGCTTTTTCTACTAAGCCCTTGTTTTCGTCGAAGGCTGCTACCCCGAAAGGAAATTGAACAATGAATATTTTCATGTTATTGGCCCCAATAAACTAAGATATTGTCACTGCATTGGCTTAATAAATAGTTTCGTTACATTGAACCTAAAAGAACAGTATTTTGCCTGCTTAAGTAACTCCAAAGACGACCTAAAAAATAATATTCTGCATTAGTTAATTTTTTTCAGGTTGGTTTAATATTATTTTTCAAAAAAGTTAATACGAACAGGATATAGATTAGTTGAAAACAAGGAAGGAAAATCAAATAGCCATTCAAAAAGAAAAATCAACCGCATCTGCATTAAAGAAAAAAATCGACAAAGTAGTAACCATTGGGCTTATCCAAACATCTGTTTCTGAAAACATAGCCCAAAACATGAAAAAAACCGCCGAAAAAATCGTGCAAGCCGCACGGATGGGTGCCCAAATCGTTTGCTTGCAAGAGCTTTATAGGACAAGGTATTTTCCGCAGCAAGAAAAACAGGATGTCGCTGGTTTGGCTGAATCTATTCCTGGCGAATCCACAAAAATGTTTTCTGAATTGGCTAAAAAGCACAAGTTAGTCATTATTGCACCGCTCTTTGAAAGAGTTAAAGATGGCAAATTCTATAATTCAGCCGTAGTAATCAACGCAAACGGCGAACTGCTGGGTACCTACCGTAAAGCCCACATCCCGCATGACCCATACTTCTACGAAAAAGATTATTTCGAAGAGGGTGACTCAAAATACAAGGTTTTTGAAACAATCTTCGCTCGAATTGGAGTGCTCATTTGCTACGACCAGTGGTTCCCTGAACCCGTCAGAATATGTGCTCTAAAAGGGGCAGAAATCATTTTTTACCCAACTGCAATTGGCTACGTTAAAGGTTACACTTCTGAAGACGGTGACTGGCATGACGCTTGGAAAACTGTTCAACGCGCCCATGCCATAGGTAATGGAATACACGTTGCAGCCGTTAACCGAGTAGGAGAAGAAGGGGAACTGCAGTTTTGGGGAGGCTCCTTTGTATGCGATTCATTTGGGAAAGTCCTCAACGAAGCAAGCACAACTAAAGAGGAAGTTTTAATTGTCAAAGTTGATCTTAGCAAGAACAAACGAATTCAGGAAGGCTGGGGTTTCCTACGTAACCGTCGTCCCGACACATACAAGCGGCTCCTAAAAGACAGTGTGAGCGGTGTGGAAGATGAGTAGTTCCGATCGGAGCTGCAGTGAACAAGGCTTTTGTATGCCTGCTGAATGGGAAAAACACGACGCTATCTGGCTCGCTTGGCCCTATGACCCGACAACCTTCCCAGACAGGGTAGAGCGGGTAGAAGCCGTTTATGTTCAAATCGTTAAAGAAATTCATGAAGGCGAACAGGTCAACCTCTTTGTGATTGACGAAGCCACCAAACAGAAAGCCACAAAGCTGTTCAAAGAGAGAAGAATAGACCTGAACAAAATCCATTTCTACGTTTCCGATTACGCCGACGTATGGTTTAGGGATTATGGACCCATATTTGTCAAAAACCAAAACCACGAGTTAGCAATGATTCATTGGGACTTTAATTCATGGGGAGAAAAATATGAAACGCTCCTAAAAGACAAGCAAATCCCAGATGTTATCAACCAAAAAATGAGACTGCGATGCTTCAAACCCGGCATCGTTTTAGAAGGAGGATCCATAGATGTCAACGGTAAAGGAACCTTACTGACGACCGAGCAATGCCTACTCAATAGAAACCGAAACCCACATCTAGGTAAAAAAGATATTGAAAAATTCTTGTCCGAATACTTGGGGGCAACCAATTTTATCTGGCTCAAAAACGGAATCCTGGGCGACGACACTGACGGCCACATAGACGACTTAGCCCGATTTGTTAACCCATCTACCATCGTTTGCGCTTATCAAGACAATCAAAATGACGTAGACTACGATGCCCTGAAAGAAAACTATGACATTCTATGCCAAGCCCGCGACCAAGATGGCAGAAAATTCAAGATTGTCAAGTTGCCCATGCCCAAAGTTGTCAGCGACGAAGATGAACGGCTGCCTGCAAGCTACACAAACTTCTACATCGGCAACCAAAAGGTGCTTGTTCCAACCTTTGACCATGAAAACGACTGCAAAGCCCTATCGATTCTGCAGGACTTGTTCCCAACCCACAAAGTAGTCGGCATAAGATGTGTTGACTTGGTTTACGGGTTTGGCACAATCCACTGCATCAGCCAACAACAGCCTTGCTGTGTCTAAGCGTTAAACATGATTGGCAAATGTCGCATCTTAGTTAAGTTTAAACTCTGCACCTTCATAATAGGTAAACCCCATAGTTTTAGGAGTTCGGGAGAGAATAGGGCATGGTAAATCAGCCTCCGATTCGTGCACGCGGCGTCAAAGTGCTTAAAGCCGTCTCATCACCGTTACGGCTGCAAATCCTAAATCTACTCTTCGACAAAAGTGCCCTCTCCTACACTGAACTTATGAATCAGCTTAAAATGAACCCCAGCCGAGACGCAGGCAGGTTCGCTTACCACCTAAAATTCTTGTTGAAAGCTGATTTAGTTGAGGCAGATGTTGAAGCAAAAAAGTATTTCTTAACTGACCTTGGCAAAATGGTACTTGACGTTGCTGACAGAGTGGAAAAGAAAGCAGTTAAACCACGAGGCATGGTTGTTCGCACATCGCATCTAACGCTTGAAGAATTTGATGTTAACAAAATAGCTAATTCACTCATTAAAGAAGCGAAGGTTCCCGCAGAACTTGCCCAGAAAGCAGCCAAAGAAGCTGAAAAACGCCTTATCAAATCAAAAACAAAGTATCTCACAGCCTCGCTAATCAGGGAAGTTGTGAACGGCATTTTGGTTGAAAAAGGCTTTGAAGATTACCGCAATAAACTAACACGAGTCGGCATGCCAATCCATGAGGTAACCGCGTTAATCGAGTCAAAAGACCATCCCCAAAACTCAGAAGCAACAATTAGCAAAGCAGGCGAAACCGTCCTTAGCGAATACACTTTACTAAACGTTTTTCCCCGAGACATTGCCGACGCACATCTTTCAGGAGCCCTCCACATCGAAGGTTTAGGAACATGGATACTGAAACCCAACGAAGTCATCCATGACCTACGGTATTTTTTCCAACACGGCGTCAAACTCGACAACCCTCTCCAAGTCGCCATGACCGCCCCTGACGATTTAAAATCTGCATTATCCATAGCATTCAACGTCATTTTACACGCCAGCAAAGAAACTAACCACACTCAAACCTTCAACTACTTCAACGTTTTTCTCGCCCCATTTGTAAGGGGAAACGAAATTGAAAAGATCAAAGAAAACCTGCGCCTGTTTATTCGAAATCTCAATCAACATGCGGAAACTACTTTGGGCCTTGAACTTTCGATTCCTAAATTCACCGCGGAAAAAGAAGCCATCGGCCCACAGGGCAAACCAAACGGTAAATATGGCGACTTCACAAAAGAAAGCCAACTTGTAGCTTCACTTATCGTCGACGTTTTTGCCGAAGAAAGCACAAGTAAACCTTTGCTCAGTCCAAGGCTTGTTATTAAAATCAACAACGATGCTTTGATTAACGAAAACGCTAAATCGGTTCTGCTGAAAGCGCATCAGTTAGCAGCCAAAAGTGGGATTCCATATTTTGCAAACATGACTAAGAAGGAGAGCGAAAACGTAGCTTTTTCCTCTTCCGGGGTAAAATTCGCAGCTGATTTAACAGGTGACTGGGAAACCGACACACTGCGGACTGGCTGTTTGGGTTGCGTAACAATTAATTTACCCAGAATTGCTCTTGAATGTGAGAGGGACAAAAACAAGTTTTACGATTTGATGCGAGAACGTTTTGAACTTGCCGCCCGCGCGTTAAATATAAAGAATAATGCACTCAAACAATTCGGCAAGACTTCATTGCTTTTTCTTCTGCAAAAAGCCGATGGCGACACTTATTTCCGACTTGAAAACTGTTCCCGAATAATTAATTTAGCCGGGCTCCAAGAAGCCACGGAAGCCTTCACCGAAAAAAATGTCAACTCTGAAGAAAGCCATAAATTTGTCGAAGAGACAATCCAGAATCTTTTATCTTTCAAACAGAAAATCGGCAGAAAATATGGCAAACGCCTTTACCCAGTTATACTCGGCAGCTCAGAAGCATCCGAAAGATTAGCACAACTGGATATTGAACGGTACGGCGTTGCCAAAGTGAAGTTTTCGGGAACAAGAGAAAAACCCTATTATTCAACTGCTAAACGTTTCCAAGTAAAAGCTGCCGAACTTCTCAGCATAAAAACTGAACTGCTTGAGACAGCACGAAGTTGGAAAGGATTGAATGCTGGCGGAAACCTCAGCATTATCGAACTTGAAGATGCCCAATACACGCCGGAAGCCCTGATGAATTTAACGCAACGCCTAATGGAGAATCAATCAATTGAATTCTTCACTTACAACCGCCTAATTAGCTTCTGCGATAACTGCAAGAAAAACTGGTTCGGAACCCTGCATAAATGCCCATCATGCGGATCTATGAGCACACTAACAACGTTCGATCGATTCGCATCTACTTAATTATTTGACCGCACCAAGAACTAACGCTAGCAGTGCCATGCGGACTACGATTCCGTTCCAAACCTGCTGGAAATACTTAGCCTGCGGCGTGCCATCAACTTCAGCTGCGATTTCATCTACTCTTGGCAGGGGATGCAGAATTATCATGTCTTTTTTTGCGCCTTTAAGAGTTTTTAAGTCGATCTTGTAGACGCCTTTGACTTTGGCGTATTCTGCTGCGTCGGGGAAGCGTTCTTTTTGGATGCGGGTGACGTATAGGACGTCGATTTGGGGCATTATGGTTTCGATGTTTGCATCTTCTGTTACAGGGATTTTGTTTTTAATTGTTTGAAGAACGTCTTTTCGCATTCGTAGTGTTTCAGGAGAGACTAGGAATAATTCAACATTGTATAATGCTAGTGCGTAAGCCAATGAGTGAACAGTTCTTCCATATCGCAAATCGCCGACCAACGCGATTTTTAACCCATCAATCTTGCCCTTCTCTTTGCGCATCGTATACAGATCTATGAATGCTTGAGTTGGATGCTCCTCGGAACCTGTGCCAGCGTTAATTATTGGGACTTTGGAGAATTCAGCGGCCAACTTAGCAGAGCCTTCTAAACTGTGCCTAAGAGCAATAATGTCTGCGTAATTCTCAACCGTGCGTACGGTATCTGCGAGGTTTTCACCTTTTTTGACAGATGCAATTTCTGCTTCAGCAAAACCAATATTGGAACCTCCCAGCTTCAGCATTGCAGTCTCAAAGCTCAGACGCGTGCGAGTGCTGGGTTCAAAGAATAAGGTTGCCAGAATTTTACCCTTCAACATTTCCGAGCCACTTTTTGCAAGAGGCTCCATTGTTTTGCTAACATCTAGGATATGGTTAATTTCCTGCTGCGAGAAGTCTTCGATTGATATGATGTCTCTTCCCCTAAACTCCAATTGTGGCACCCAAAACAAAGAAAGCCGCCAACTGCTAAATAACATTTTGTATACCCAAATCAGGGTTTTTCTTTAGACTTGTTAGAGCTTATATGCTTTTGTTGTTGTACAACTACTTCAACACATTTTTAATAACAAGAACTTAGCAATAGTATTTCTCAATCAGGTTAGCAAAACTTGAAGGTGTTTTTGAAATGGAAACAATTTTAAAACAAATTTCTAAACGAGAAAACTATCAAGAAATGGTCAATTCACACAGATACATGCCACGAATACACGAGGTTCGAGCACCATGCCAATGGCTAGAAAACTGCTACAGTGGAAAATGTCCGGCGTTTGTACGTCAGAACGGGAATTTTTACTGCGCCAAAATCAAAGCAAATATATAAAATTTTTTTTCTTTTTGTAATAATTAAGATTAATCTGCCCTTAAATTCAATAGTCTCAAAAACTGTTTTAGTCTATTTGAGCCATCCTTTTAGTTTTTTAGGGGGATTTAACTTTTCAATGCAGCAATCGCATCTTTAACAACTGCAATTGACTTCGTGAAACGTTCTTTTGTTTTTTCGGATAATTCAAGTTCAATTATTTTTTCAACGCCTTCTTTCCCAAGAACTACTGGTACTCCAATCGATACTCCAGAAGCGCCATATTCACCGCACAAACAAGTTGAAACGCTCATAACGCGGTTTCTTCCTGTCAAAATAGCATCCGCCATTATTGCAATCACAGTGCCAGGCGCATAGACGGTACTGCCTTTCAGTTGGATAACGTCCGCTCCTGAGGTTATTGTTCTATGCACTATTCTGTCCAGTTGTTCGGCCGTAAGCAGGCTCAATATAGGTATACCTGTAACTGAAGCGTATTCAACCAACGGCACCATTGAGTCCCCGTGCTCACCAATAACTAAAGCTCTTGTGTCTTCACGTGAAACATTCAATTCCTCGGCAATGTAGGTCCTAAAACGCATGGAGTCCAGAATGTTGCCCATCCCAAAAAGGCGGCTACGGGGAAAACCTGTCTCGTTAAATGCAATGTAAGTCATAATGTCGACTGGGTTGGATACCATCATGAGTTTGCAGTTAGGTGCATACTTGACGACTTCTTTAACGATTGATTTTACGATTTGAGCATTGGTGTTCATGAGGTCAAAACGTGTCATATCTGGTCTTCGGCCAAGTCCAGCAGTTACGATCACAAGTTCTGAACCGACCATTTCTTTAAAATCACTTGTTCCGCGGATTGTGCCGTCAAACTCGATTGCTGGCGCAGCCTGCATCATGTCAAGCGCTTCTCCTTTCGCTTGTTTCTCGTTGGTGTCGATTAGGACGACGTCGCTTATTTTGTAGCGCAAAATGTCGAAGGCAGCTGCGCTTCCCACTTTACCCGCACCTATAACAGTTATCATTTGAAAAAACCAAGTAAAATATGATTTAGAAGTTGAATATAACTGAAGCGCTTTTGTCAAAGGTCCCTCTGATTATTTAAAAATAGATAACTATTGGATTTCAAAACTTGCTGCCCAAACAAGATAATCTAAAAGCCCCCTCTCAACCATTGAGACCTCCCAGTTTATTTAGTAGGCGTAAATAAAATTTTATCTGGGATTAAACCATGACAATAAAAAGTATTTGGCTAAATTTGCCGGTAAATGATGTGAGAAAATCAAAGGAGTTTTTTAAGGCAATAGGATTTAAATTAAATCCAAGGCATGAAAACGCAGAAGACGTATCAAGCTTTCTTATCGGAGAAAACAATTTTGTGTTGATGCTTTTTCCCAGCGATGTGTTCAAGAACTTTTCACAAAATGAAATTGCAGACACAAAAAAAGGGACTGAGGTTTTGATAAACATCGACGCCCAAAACAAAGAAGAGGTTGATGAGATGGCAAAAAAAGTTCGTGAGGCAGGAGGAAGAATCTTTGCCAAACCAGGCGAATCTCAGGGGTGGATGTATGCTTGTGGCTTTGAAGATTTAGATGGACACAGTTGGGTCATGCTTTACATGGACATGAGTAAGATGCCACTGCATCAAACAGGAGTTGACATATCATAGTTTCAAATGAAAACATGCAATTTGAATAGTAACGTTGGCGGGTTCAAAAAAAGTAAGGTTAAGGTTTTATTGCTGAAACCTTGATGCTGATAACGGCGTCCGAAATTTCAGCTATTTCATTTTTAGTCAATTTCTGCTCTTCAACAAAAGCTCTAACATCAGGTTCATTCTGGAACATTTCAGGCAAATGATTTTCCTCAACTGCATCAACATGCCCAAAACCCGCCTTCTTAATCTTGCCCAGATAATCCTCTTTCAAGTCAGCTCCCGCTACGCAACCAACGTAGGCCAAAACACTACTTTTTACCTTTTCAGGCAATTCTTTTAGTAAAACTATGTCTGAGATCATCAATCTTCCTTTAGGTTTTAGCACACGGTAAGCTTCATCGAACACGCGTTGCTTGTCCGGAGAGAGGTTGACGACGCAGTTGCTGATGATTATGTCTGCGGTGTTATCGGCAATGGGCATGTTCTCGATTTCTCCTAGCCGAAACTCTACGTTCTTGTAGCCGCCTTTCTTGCAGTTTGCGCGTGCACGCTCTAGCATCTCAACAGTCATGTCTAGGCCGATTACTTTACCTTTTGCACCTACCTTTTTTGAGGCTAAAAAGCAGTCTAAGCCTCCGCCAGAACCCAAGTCAATGACTGTTTCACCTTCTTTGAGTGACGCAAGGGCAACTGGGTTTCCGCATCCAAGATTTAAGTCAGCGCCTTCTGGAACTGAAGCTAAGTCACCTTTGCTGTAACCAATTTCTTGGCTTGACGATGGCCCACCGCAACACCCGCAACTTTCTTTTTTGGTCTTAGCTATTTTTCCATATCTTTCTCTTACTGCTTTGTGTACGTTTTCTTCTTTCATTGTTTTTCCACCTCCGGCTGAAACACGTTTTTAAAAACTGGTCCTAACAAATCTTTTATAGTGTTTTCCAGAGCATCGACTTTTAGCATTACGAAGCAGCATACTTCAGTGCCGCGATGAAAATTGATTACTGCGAGTTTATCGTTGGGTTTGATTTGTGCTTTTTCTCGGAGTTCTTTTGGGAGAACTATTTGTCCTTTGGCGTCTACTGTGACGACTGCGTCGATTTTGCAGCATTCTTTGTTGCAACATTCTTTATCAGTCATTTGTGATTTCACTGAGAAAGCAGTAATTGTAAGAATATTTAACTTTTTCTGGAAAATCAGAATTATCTTACAATTATGACGGGACAAGGCGCCAAATGAGCCACCTTCTCACTTATAGTCCCCAAAAACAGCTCTCCCACCCTACCCAAACCACGATGACCAACCACAACAACTTCAAACCCTCCATCTTTCGCTTCAGCAACAATCTCCAAAGCAGGCTCCCCCTCACGCAACTTCGACGAAATTACAAAATCAGGCTTAACCTCTTTCGCACGAGCAACAGCTTTGCTTAAAATTTCTTCATGAATCCTATGAAGATCTTTAGCAAACAAAACCAAACTCTCACCCGAAACATTCGTCGGTTCCAATGGAACAGCCCCCATCGCCGGTGATTCAATAACATTCAAAACCCTTAAAATCGCACCGAATTTTTCTGCCAAATCAAGACCAAAATCCAGGGCACGGTCCGAATTTTCCG
>Ga0182021_10007443_pt1 | contig 12972 bp, 10 predicted proteins | sample 612E3MmetaG_FD_120493 | JGI IMG/M metagenome (GOLD analysis project Ga0182021, IMG submission 120493) | Permafrost microbial communities from Stordalen Mire, Sweden - 612E3M metaG (Illumina Assembly) | ecosystem: Environmental > Terrestrial > Soil > Wetlands > Permafrost | place: Sweden... | reverse complement strand
TCCGACAGCAGCGCGTCCATCTCCGCCTTGCCGGGGAGTTGCTTCTCGAGCTGCGTCACGTACTCCTCGACCTGCGACTTTTGCTTGCGCAATTCGGCCAGATTGACCGCCTGACCGAGTTTGACCCGGTAGTCCTGCTTGAGCCCGGGCTCCTTCGCACGCTCCGCATCGAGTTCGTCATGGGCGCTGGACAGCAACATGAACCAGCCCACCACCACCATCGTGATCGCCACCGCGCTCCAGGTGAGGATCTTGGGCAGCATCGGCCATTGGCCGGGCTCGTTCGGGTTCAGGCTGCGGAACTGCGAGACCGCACCCTCGAACACCGAGTTCAGGTCGACATTGATCGCTTTGGATTTGGTCGCCATGATCGTCTCAGGCCTTCTTCGCGGCGGGGGCACTGGCGGGCGCACTGGCGGGCGCCGCGGCCTCCACAGCCTTGTCCAGCGGCCGCTTGACCGACACTCGGACGGAGAACTCGAACAGCCGCTTCTGGTCCCGGTTGGCGCCAGCCACCAGGCTGGCCCGGCTTTCGATCAGCTCCGGGCTGACCAACCATTCCGAGTTGTACGCGGTGTTGCGCAGGAACTCCGACACGCGCTCCTGGGTCTGGGCAATGCCGGTGATGCTCAGCACCTGGCCGTCCTGCTTGAGCGAGGTGAAATACATGCCCTCGGGCGTTTGCTTGACCAGTTCGGTCAGCAGGTGCACCGGCAGGTTGCGGTCGGTCTGCAGATCCTCGACGGCCTTCTGGCGCGCCGTCAGCGAGGCGATTTCGGTCTTCAAGGTCGCGATGTCCTTGATTTCCTTTTCCAGTTTGGCGATCTCGGCCTGCAGGAACTGGTTGCGCTCCTGCTGGGCGACCTTGAGCTGATCGACGACGAGGTACCAGCCGCCGACAACGGCCAGCCCGACCGCGGCGGCCACGCCCAAGCCCGCGAAGAACGCGATTTTCTTGCGCCTGCGCTTTTCTTCCCGGTGCGGAAGCAGGTTGATCAGTATCACTGCATGAACCTCCGCATGGCCAGACCGCACGCCGTCAGGTACGACGGCGCCTCGCGCCGCAGTTTGCTCTCACGCACCGCCGAGCCCAGCTTCATGTTCTCGAACGGATTGACCACCATCGAGGCGAACCCGGTGAGCTCGGTCACGCGATCCTTCAGACCGGGCAGCGTCGCCGTCCCCCCGGCCAGCATCACGTAGTGAACTTTGTGGTGCGGCGTACTGGTGAAGAAATACTGCAACGCCCGGCCGATCTCCTGCGACAGGCTGTCAACGAACGGCGCCAGCAGCGTGGCCTCGTAGTCGTCGGGCAGGTCCGAGGCGAGCTTCTTCTGCTCGGCCTCTTCGTAGGAGAAACCGTACTGGCGCGAGATCAGCTGGGTCAGCTGCGAGCCGCCGAAGGCCTGGTCGCGGTCGTACAGCATTTCGTCGTCGCGCAGCACCTTCAGACTGGTCGTGTCGGCGCCGATTTCAAACAGGGCCACCAACGCATCCTTGCCCTCATTGGGCAGTCCGGCGACCACGCGGCTCATCGCCAGACGCGACGCGTGCGACTCGATGTCCAGAACCGTGGGCTTCAGACCGGCGGCCTCGGCCAGTCCCTGGCGATCCTGGACCCGGTCGCGGCGCGACGCCGCGATCAGGACTTCCACATCGCCCACCGACGTCGGACTCGGTCCGATCACACAGAAATCCAGGCTGACCTCGTCCAGCGAGAACGGGATGTACTGGTTGGCCTCGGACTCCACCTGCAACTCGAGTTCTTCCTCGCGCAGGCCAGCCGGCAACATGATCTTCTTGGTGATGACGGCCGACTGCGGCATTGCCATCACGACCTGGCGCGTCTTGGTGCCGCTCTTGGCCACGACGCGCTTGACCGCCTCGGCGACCTCATCGAATTTCTCGATCTGCCCGTCGGCGATCCAGCCTTTTTCGAAACTCTCCGAGCCGAATCGCTCGACCACGTACTCGCCGGCGTCCGTCTGACCGAGTTCCACGAGCTTGACGCTGGATGAGCTGATGTCCAGCCCGATCATCGGCGGATGCTTGCGGCCCAACAACGTGTCTAGGAAGCTCACGACGCCTTTCCCCCAGCCGTTAAAGGACGCGCTGGACTGTTAATAAGTTACTTCAATGCTAGCAGTAAAGCCTTTGTGCCACAAAGAAAAATCCCGCTTCCGCCCTCTCCGCTCGTTGCAAAACTCACACGCCGCGTGCCCTTGATTCAGCCGGGTCCGCCGCCGCCCGTAAACCGGCCCGCTCGCCCGGTCGCGGTGGCGCGCACGCCGTGTCCACCCCCCAATTCGGCACTTTGCGCGCTTTCTATAATGCGGCGGGTCAACGTTGGAGTCCCATGAGCGAACCCGAGAGCCAGGCCGAACGGCCCGCCGCCGCCCGTCAGAGCCGCGCGACATTGCTTCCGGCATGGTCTGGCTGGATGGTCAAGAGCGCGCTGTGGCTGGTCGGCGGAGCCGCCGCGTTGGCCGTTTCCGGATTCGTCCTGGTCGTCATCGCGCTGATGGTGGCATATCCGAACCTGCCCGAAATCAGCGGGTTGCTGGACTACCGGCCGAAGCTGCCGATGCGGGTGCTGTCGTCGGATGGTGTCTTGCTTGGCGAATTCGGCGAGGAACGGCGCACGTTCACGCCGCTCAGCCAGATCCCCAAGGTGATGCAGCACGCCGTGCTGGCGTCCGAGGATGCGCGTTTCTACGAACACAGCGGCGTGGACCTCAAGGGCGTTTTGCGGGCCGGGCTGGCCCAGTTCAATCGCTCGCGCAGCCAGGGCGCCTCCACCATCACCATGCAGGTGGCCCGCAACTTCTACCTGTCCACCGAGAAGACGTACACGCGCAAGATCTACGAGATGCTGCTGGCGTTCAAGATGGAAAGCGCCCTGACCAAGGACCAGATCCTGGAGGTCTACATGAACCAGATCTTCCTGGGGCAGCGCGCCTACGGCTTCGCCGCGGCCAGCGAGATCTACTTCGGCAAGCCGCTGCAAAGCCTGACGGTGGCCGAAGCGGCGATGCTGGCCGGGCTGCCCCAGGCGCCGTCGGCCTACAACCCCATCAACAATCCCAAGCGCGCCAAGGACGGGCAGCTGCGCATCCTGGACCGGATGCTGGACAACGGCTACATCACCGTCGAACAGCGTGACGCCGCCCGCGTTGAGCCGCTGCACTATCGGGCACCCTCGGACGTCCCGGTGCACGGCGAATACGTCGCGGAGCTGGCCCGCCAGCTGGTCTATACCCAATACGGCGACGACGCCTATACGCGCGGACTGAACGTGTACCTCAGCCTGAAGGCCGAGGACCAGATGGTCGCCTACCGGGCACTGCGCAAGGGGATCATGGACTACGAACGGCGCCAGGTCTACCGCGGCCCGGAGGACTACATCGATCTGCCTGCCAACGCCAAGGAGATCGACGCGCGCATCGCCGAGGCGCTCACGGACCACCCGGACAACGACGAACTGAAGGCCGCCGTGGCGATCGAGGCGGCGCCCAAGAAGGTCGTGGCCGTGCTGCAAAGCGGCGAATCCGTCACCATCACCGGCGACGGTCTGAAGCCGGCCACGTCGGGTCTGGTCCACAACGGCAACCCCAAGACCCAGATCCGTCCCGGCGCGGTGATCCGGTTGATCCGCAACGCCAAGGGCGACTGGAGCATCACGCAGCTGCCGGAGGTCGAGGGCGCATTCGTGTCCATGGATCCGCGCAGCGGCGCGGTGCGTGCCATGGTCGGGGGCTTTGACTACGCCAAGAACAAATTCAATCACGTCACGCAGGCCTGGCGCCAGCCCGGCTCCAGCTTCAAGCCGTTCATCTACTCTGCCGCTCTCGAAAAGGGCTTCACGCCAGCCACGATCATCAACGACGCGCCGCTGTTCTTCGACGCCGGCGCCACCGGGAGTCAGGCCTGGGAGCCGAAGAACTACGACGGCAAGTTCGAAGGGCCGATGACGCTGCGGCACGGCCTGGAGAAGTCCAAGAACATGATCTCCATTCGCATCCTGCAGTCCATCGGCGCACCGTACGCCCAGAACTGGATCACGCGCTTCGGCTTCGATGCCGACAAGCACCCGGCCTACTTGCCGATGGCCCTGGGCACGGGCTCGGTCACGCCACTGCAGATGGCCTCGGCGTACAGCGTGTTCGCCAGCGGTGGCTACCGGCTCAACCCCGTGTTGATCAGCAAGATCACCGACGCCAAGGGCCGCATCCTGAGCGAACCCGCGCCCGCGGTCATGGACGAGTCGATGCGCACGCTGGACGCGCGCAATGCCTATGTGATGGACAGCCTGCTGCAGTCCGTGGCACTGCGCGGCACGGCAGCCGCCGCACGCGCTGCGCTCAAGCGAGCGGACGTGTACGGCAAGACCGGCACGACGAACGATTCGATCGACACCTGGTTCGCCGGGTTCCAGCCCACCATAGTGGCCATCGTGTGGATCGGCTACGACAATCCGCGCAAGCTCGGCGACAACGAGACCGGTGGCGGCCTGGCGCTGCCGATCTGGATCGACTACATGCGCTACGCGCTCAACGGCGTGCCGGTGCAGCAATACCCGGTCCCCGAAGGAATCGTCAACATCGGCGACGAATGGTTCTACGAGGAATACGCGCGCGGGGCCGGTGTGGAGAGCCTGGGCCTGGACGACAAGCTGCCCTCGCCGCCCAATGAGGAGGAGCGCAACAGCATCCTGGACCTGTTCCGGCGCTGAGCCGAACGTTCACGGCGGCGCGGCAAAGCGCAGCGCCACGCCCGCTTGCTCGCTGGCGCAGCTCGACAGCGCCTCGAAGAAGTCGCCCCCGGTGCGCGTATCGCACCACGCGCCGCCGACATACTTGTAGTGAAAGCCGCCGGCACGCGCGGCAATCCACAGCTCCTGCAGTGGAGGCTGGGTATTGACGATGATCTTGCTGGCGTTGGTGAACGTCAGTTCGAGCAGCCCGCCGGTGCGTTGCGTATCGATGTCGACGACATCGTCCTGCAGCCAGCGGTCGACACAGGCCTCGACGGCGCTCAGCACCGCCTGCGTCTTGCTCCGGTACTGCGCGTCGGTCAGCGGCGTGGGGTGTAGCTCGAGGGTCATGGTCGTTACAATGCCAACATGTCACTACGTCGTGCGTCGAGTGTAGCGGTGCCGCTGAAGGCTGCATTGAGAGTGTGTGCTTGTTCCTGCCTGGCGGCGGCCACGCTGGCCGCCTGCGGCCAGCGTGGTCCGCTGACGCTGGCCCCGCCGGCGGGCAGCGCTTCGGCCCCGGCGGCGGCGTCGCACGCGCCATGAGCCTGCCGGGCGCCCCGCACATCCACTACCGCGCTGATCACCTGTACATCGAAGGGGTCAGCGTCGACGAATTGGCGCGCCGCCATGGCACGCCGCTGTACGCCTATTCGCGCACCTCGATGCTCGAAGCGGTTCACAGCTACCAACGGGCGCTGGCGGGCCGCGACCACCTGATCTGCTACGCCGTCAAGGCCAATGCCAGCCTGGCGGTCCTGCAGACCTTCGCGCAAGCCGGTTGCGGTTTCGACATCGTCTCCGGCGGCGAACTCGAACGAGTGCTGGCCGCCGGCGCACGCGCCGCGGACGTGGTGTTCTCCGGCGTGGGCAAGACGCGCGCCGAGATGCGCCAGGCGCTGGCCGCCGGCGTGATGTGCTTCAACGTCGAAAGCGAGGCCGAACTCGAGGTGCTGTCGGCAGTGGCGGTCGAGATGGCGGCCACGGCGCGGGTGAGCCTGCGGGTCAATCCCGACGTCGATGCCGGCACGCACCCGTATATTTCCACCGGGCTCAAGAACAACAAGTTCGGTATCGCGCACGACCGCGCCGCCGCGTGCTATCGGCGGGCAGCGGCACTGCCGGGCCTGGAGGTGGTCGGCATCGACTGCCACATCGGCTCGCAGATCACCGACACCACGCCCTATCTGGACGCGCTGGAGCGGCTGCTCGACCTGATCGAGACGATCGAATCGCGTGGCATCGCGATCGCCCACCTGGACCTGGGCGGCGGGCTGGGGATCACTTACACCGACGAATCGCCGCCGTCGCCGCAAGCGTTCGTCGCCACGCTGCTGGCACGCATCGATGCACGCGGCCACGGTCACCGCAAGATCATGTTCGAGCCCGGCCGATCACTGGTGGGCAATGCCGGCGTGCTCGTCACCGAGGTGCTGTATCTGAAGACCGCGGCCGACGCCGAGGACGCCGCGGTCGCGGGTGGCAAGAACTTCTGCATCGTCGATGCGGGCATGAACGACCTGATGCGCCCGGCGATGTACCAGGCGTGGATGGGCATCGTGGCCTGCCGGCGGCGCGACGGGGCGGCGACGATCTACGACGTGGTCGGGCCGGTGTGCGAATCCGGCGACTGGCTCGGACGCGATCGAGCCCTGTGCGTGCAGCCCGGCGACCACCTCGCCGTGCTGTCGGCCGGGGCCTATGGCATGACGATGTCGAGCAACTACAACACCCGCGCGCGTGCCGCCGAAGTGATGGTGCAGGGCGAACGGGCCTGGGTGGTCCGCGATCGCGAACGGGTCGAGGACTTGCTCCGCGGCGAGCACCTGCTGCCGCCCGCCTGAAGCGCAGCCGCCCCGTTCAAAGCCGGCCTTCCTCGACGGCGTGACATGCCACCGCGCCGCCGGGCAGCGCCAGCAGCGCCGGGCGCTGCTGGCGGCAGCGTTCGTTGGCATGCGGACAGCGTGGATGGAACGCGCAGCCGCCGGGTGGACTCAACGGGTTGGGGACCTCGCCCTGGACGGGCGTGCGCGCACGCCCGCTCATGCCGATGTCCGGAATCGCGTCCAGCAGCATGCGCGTATACGGATGCCGCGGGCGCGCGAAGAGTTCGCCCTTGTCGGCCAACTCGACCAGGCGCCCCAGGTACATCACCCCCACCTGATCGCTCACATGACGAACGACCGCCAGGTTGTGGGAAATGAACAGATAGGTCAGGCCGCGTGTGCGCTGCAAGTCCTTCATGATGTTGAGCACCTGGGCCTGGACCGACACGTCCAGCGCCGACGTCGGCTCGTCGCACACGAGGAATTCCGGCTGGGTAGCCAGCGCGCGAGCGATCGAGATGCGCTGGCGCTGCCCGCCGGAGAATTGATGCGGGAACTTCAGCGCGTCGGTCGCGGCCAGGCCCACCGAGCGCAGCAGTTCCTCGACGCGCTCGCGCGTCGCCAGGCGCACGGAGCGGTTCGAGCCGTCCGGCTCTGGCGAGACGAGATGGTGCTCGCGGATCGGCTCGCCCACGATGTCGGCCACGGTCCAGCGTGGATTCAGGCTCGCGTACGGATCCTGGAAGATCATCTGCATGCGTCGGCGCAATGCCAGCGCCGAGGCCGAGCGCAGCGTCACTGCGGCGTCGATCCCGTCGAATTCGACGCGCCCGCGGGTTGCTCGCAGCAACCCGACGAGCAGCCGCGCCACCGTGCTCTTGCCGCATCCCGACTCGCCGACCAGCGCCAGCGTCTTGCCGCGGGTGATCGAGAAACTCACACCGTCCACGGCGTGCACGTGCTGCACCGGCCTGCGCTCGATGACCCGTGCCAGCCACGGCGCGGAGACGTCGAACGTCTTGGCCAGATCGAAGACCCGGACCAGCGGCGGCTCCACCGGCGGCACCGCGCTCACGTGCCGGCCCTCGCGGTCGCCGACGTCAGCCAGCAGGCTGCCCGCGTGGGGCCCGCGCTCATCAGGTCCGGGCGCTCGGTCAGGCAACGTTCAAAGGCCTTCGGGCAACGCGGATGGAACGCACAACCGCTGGGAATGGCGTTCAGGCGCGGCATGGCGCCATCGATTTGCAGCAGGCGCTCGCGGTCCGTGTCCATCGAGGGGATCGATCCCATCAAGCCCGCCGTGTAGGGATGCGAGGGGTGGTGGATGACCGACTGGACCGGGCCGATTTCGACGATCCGTCCCGCGTACATCACCGCGACCCGGTCACAGGTTTCGGCGATGACGCCCATGTCGTGGGTGACCAGCATGACCGCTGCACCGTGGTCCCTGCACAGGCGCTTGAGCAGGGCAATGATCTGGGCCTGGATCGATACGTCCAGCGCGGTCGTGGGCTCGTCGGCCACGATCAGCCGTGGCTCGGCGGCCAGCGCCAGCGCGATGACGACGCGCTGGCGCATACCGCCCGAGAACTGGTGCGGATACTGGTCGATGCGGGCTTGCGCAGCCGGTATGCCGGTTTCCTGCAGCAGCCGGATGGCGCGCGCACGTGCCTGCTGAGGGTTCACCGGCAGATGCGCGAGGATGGTCTCGGTGAGTTGTCGACCCACGGTGTACAGCGGATTGAGCGACGTCAGCGGATCCTGGAAGATCGCACCGATCTGCCGGCCTCGCACGCGCCGCATCTCCTCGAACGGCAGGTTGTCGATGCGCCGGCCGTCGAACACGATCTCACCGGCCGTGATCCGGCCGGGCGGATCGAGCAGTCCGATGATGGCCGAACCGGTGAGCGACTTGCCAGCCCCGGACTCGCCGACCACGCCCAGGATCTCTCCGGGCGCGATGTCGAAGGACACATCGTCCAGCGCGACCAGCTTGCCGCGGCGGGACTCGAATTCCACGCGCAGGTGTCGCACTTGCAGCAGCGGCCGCACGGTGCGCGTACCCTCGTTCGTCGGGACGGCCGTCATCGCAGGCGCGGATTGAGGGCGTCGCGCAGCCAGTCGCCGAACAGATTCATGCTCAAGGCAATCAGCAACAGCATCGAGCCAGGGAAGATCACGAGCCACCAGGCCCCGCTGAACAATTGTTTGTTGCCCTCGTTGATGAACGTGCCCAGGGACGGCGAGGTCGGCGACACGCCGACGCCGAGGAACGACAGCGTCGCCTCGGTCTGGATCGCCACGGCCAGGTGGATGGTGGCCAGCACCAGCACCGGCCCGAGCACGTTGGGCAGCACGTGCCGGCGCATGATGCGCAGCGTCGGCACCCCCACGACGCGCGCCGCTTGCACGTACTCCTTGTTGCGCTCCACGAGGGTGGACCCGCGTACCGTGCGCGCGTACTGCACCCAGCCCGGCAGCGCGATCGCCAGGATCAGCACGCCGAAGGCCAGCGAGTCGTGGGCCTGCGGAAAGAGCGCGCGGCCCACCCCGGCGATCAGCAGCGCGATCAGGATCGAGGGGAACGACAGCATCACGTCGCACACGCGCATGATGAAGGCGTCGACCGCCCCGCCGGCGTAGCCCGACACCAGCCCGAGTCCCACGCCGACGACGGTGGACACCAGAACCGACGCGCCACCGATCAGCAGCGAGATCCGTGCGCCGTACATCAACGCCGACAAGACGTCGCGCCCCTGCTCGTCGGTGCCCAGCACGTAGGTCCAGCGCCCGCCGGCCATCCAGGCGGGTGGCAGCATCGAATCGCTCAGCTCCAGCGTGGCCAGGTCGAACGGATTGTGCGGCGCGATGACGCCGGCGAACACGGCGCAGAACACGCACACCAGCGCAATGGCCGCCGCGGCGATGGCCACTGGCGAGCTGCGGAAGGAATGCCAGACGTCGCCGTCGAAGAATCGCGCCCACGCGCCTGGCGGCGCGCTCGCCATGGTCGAAGTCATGTCGGTCACGTCAGCGCGACTTGAGCGTGACCCATTTGAAATACATGTAGTTCGTGGGCAACTGGACGAGGCTGACGTTCTTGGCGTAGGCCCAGGCCAGCCCCTGCTGATGCAGCGGGATGTGCCCCACGTCGTCCGCGTGGATCTTGAACGCCTCGCGGATCATCTCCGCACGCTTGGCCTGGTCGGTCTCCGTCTGGATCTTGGTCGTGAGTTCGTCCAGCCGCGGATTGCTGTAGCTGCCCAGGTTGTACTGGCCCTGGCCCTTGTCGGTCGGTGTGGCCATCAGGTTGTACAGCGCGTCGTGGGCGTCTGCCGTGCTGGGCGTCCAGCCCAGCAGATAGAAGCTCGTGTCGCGACGCAGGATCTTGGGGAAATAGCTGACCTTGGTTTCCGCCGTGAGATTGACCTTCACGCCCACGCGCGCCAGGTTGGCCGCCACCGCCTGGCAGATCGCGGCATCGTTGACGTACCGGTCGTTGGGACAATTCATCCCGATCTCGAAACCGTTCGGGTAACCCGCCTCGGCCAGCAGCTTCTTGGACGCCTCCGGGTCGTAGGGCAGCCGTTTGTTCAAGTCGGCCGGGAAGCCGCGCACCCCGGGGCCGATCATCAGTGCGGTCGGGCTGGCCGAACCGCGCATCACGCGCGACTTGATCGCCTCGATGTCGATGGCTTGATAGAACGCCTTGCGCACCCGCACGTCCTTGAACGGATTCTTGCCCTTCACGCTGCTGAACAGCAGTTCGTCGCGCTTTTGGTCCATGCCCAGAAATACCGTGCGCAGCTCCGGGCCCTGCAGGACATTGAAGCTGGGGCTCGCCTTGATGCGTTCGATGTCCTGCAGCGGCACCGGCTCCATCACGTCGGTCTCACCCGAGAGCAGCGCCGCGACCCGTGTGGCATCGTTGCCGATGGGGGTGAAGTCGATCTCGTCGAGATTGCTCTCCACCTTCTCCCAGTAATTGAAATTACGCACAAGCACGGTGCGCACCGACGGCTGGCGCTCCTTCAGGCGAAACGGTCCGGTGCCGTTGGCCTTGAAGCTGGCGGTGTTCTCGATGCCCTTGCGCCGATCGACCGGGCGTTCGGCCTTGTTCTCTTCACACCACTTCTTGCTCATGATCGCGAACACGGTGAGCGTGTCGGGCAGGATCGGGTAAGGCGCAACCGTCTCGATGTCCACCGTGTAGTCGCCCACCTTGCGCACTTCCTTGATCGGTGCGGTGTAGCCGCGCATGTCGCTGCCCGAATCGGTGCCGCGCTTGAAGCTGAATATGACGTCCTCCGCGGTGAACGGTGTGCCGTCGTGGAACTTGACCCCATGGCGCAATTCGAACCGCCACACGGTGGGCGAGGTCTGGCTCCACCGCGTGGCCAGCAGCGGCACCACGGACATGTCCTTGCCGCGTCCGACGAGCGATTCGTACACGCTGCTCATGAAGCTCAGCTGCAACGATTCGTTGAGCGAGTGCGGATCCATCGATTGCACGTCACCCTGGTTGGACACCCGCAGCGTGACGGCGTGAGCGCACGAAACGGCCAGTCCGAGCACTGCGGTCAAGGCGATCTGTTGGATTTTCATGGTCGGATTCCTGGGCAACGTGAAGGCAAGATGATCGGAAAGAGTGGAAGACCTGGCGGCGAGGCAGACATCGTTGGGCAGACATCGTGGGTCAGTGTCCGACAGTCGCGCCGTCGATCCGCAAGCGCGGATCGACGGCGAAGTACAGCAGATCCACCACCAGGTTGATGACGACGAAGATCAGCGCCACCAGGCACAGGTAGGCCGCCATCACCGGGATGTCGGCGAACGTGACGGCCTGGATGAACAGCAACCCCATGCCCGGCCATTGGAACACCGTCTCCGTGATGATCGCAAAGGCGATCAGCGAACCCAGTTGCAGCCCGGTGATCGTGATCACCGGCACCAGCGTATTGCGCAATGCGTGGCCGAAATAGACCGCGCGGTTGGACAGTCCGCGAGCCCGGGCGAAGCGGATGTAATCGGCCCGCAGCACCTCCAGCATTTCGGCCCGCACGAGCCGCATGATCAGCGTGAGCTGGAACACCGCCAGCGTGATCGACGGCAGGATGAGGTGCCGCCAACCGTCCACGCTGAGCAGCCCTGTCGACCACCACCCCAGCGCCGTGACCTCGCCGCGGCCGAAGCTGGGCAGCCACTTCAAGGTGACCGCGAACAGCAAGATCAGCAGGATGCCGATCAGAAAGGTCGGCAGCGACACGCCGATCAGCGAGATCGCCATCAGCGCCTGGGACGCCAGACTGCCGCGGCGCAACGCCGCGAAGACGCCCATCGGGACGCCCACGGCCAGCGCGATGAAGGCCGCGCACAGCGACAACTCCAGCGTGGCGGGCAGCCGCTCGGCGATGAGGGAAGAGACCTTGCGCCCCTGGCGCAGACTCAGTCCGAATTCGCCCTGCACGGCCTGGACCACGAAGTGGGCGAACTGGACAGGAAACGGCTGGTCCAGTCCGAGGTCGGCGCGCAGTTGGTGGCGTTGCTCGGGCGTGGCGTCCTGACCGAGGATGTTGGTCACCGGGTCGCCGACGTACTGGAACAGCATGAAGGCGATGAAGCCCACCGTCAGCATGACGATCAGGGCCTGGACCAATCGGCGCAACGTGAAAGTGAGCATGAATTCGGTGCAGGAGCGGTGCGCCGGCACGCACGGTGTGCGTGCACGGGCACCTAGCGGATCATTCGCAATTCACGTGCCGGGCGCCACCCGCGGCAACCCTCAAATGGGTGCGCCCGGCAAAAAAAAACCGCCCCGAAGGGCGGTCTGATCGTCCGGAACCCTGTCGGGTCCCGGTCGATCGATTAGAACGAGTGACGGACGCCGACGTTGTAACCGGTCACCGACTGGTTGGCGCTCACAGCCAAGTCGCCCAGTCCAATGGCGGCACCGTTCTTGTTCGACAGGTGAGCCACAGTGGCGTACAGGGCGGTGCGCTTGGACATGTTGTACAGATACTGCGCGCCGAACTGGGTAGCCTTCGGCGTGACACCCGAAGCCAAACCAGTCAGCTTGCCATCGGTGTAGCTGAGGTTGACCGCACCCAAGCCGATCGGAATGCCCGCGCTCAGCTCAAACGTCTTCAGCGCCAGCGGATCGTACTTGTTTTCGTTGTACAGACCATACAGCTTCAGGAAGCCGAAATCGTAGGTCGCGCCGACGTTCCAGACCTTGTAGTCGGTGCCACCGGACAGCGCCGTCTTGGTCTGGCCGTAGCCAGCTGCCACTTCGACCGGACCACCCGCCCAGCCGATCAAGCCGCCTTCGTACTTCTGGCCAGCGATGCCTTCGCTCGGAGCGACCATCACGCGGCCGTAGACGCCGCCGATGTT
>Ga0182021_10007442_pt1 | contig 12972 bp, 9 predicted proteins | sample 612E3MmetaG_FD_120493 | JGI IMG/M metagenome (GOLD analysis project Ga0182021, IMG submission 120493) | Permafrost microbial communities from Stordalen Mire, Sweden - 612E3M metaG (Illumina Assembly) | ecosystem: Environmental > Terrestrial > Soil > Wetlands > Permafrost | place: Sweden... | reverse complement strand
GCAGTACCTCGATGCCGGCGACTTCTCCGAGGGGCTTGCGGCTGTTCAAGACCACAACAACCACTGGGGCTTCATCGACACCAAGGGCACTGTGGTCGTGCCGCTTCAGTACGACGACGCCGGGCGATTCAGCGAGGGCCTCGCGCCCGTGGACGTAATGCGCGGGCACGGCTACATGTTCATCGATGCGACCGGTCGCACTGTCATTCCAGCCCAATTCTTCACGGCCGAGAGTTTCAGCGAAGGGCTCGCGAGCGTCCGGCTGTTCGATGGCAACTCGGCCTTCATCGATAAACAAGGCAAAGTGAAGATGACGCTGAAGATGATGCAGGGTGACCTGCCTCTCTCTGACTTTAAGAACGGCTTCGCGATGCTCGACCTCGGAATGGCGCAGGAGCTGATAGATGCCGGCGGCAAGGTCATCTGGTCCACTCCCGGCGGGCGAAAAGTGACCCCGGTTACCGCGCCGCCCGGCCCTACGGCACTCGGGCCACGTTCCGTTTTGGGGGCGCTAGCGTCCTAGCGTGCCCACCCGGCGGACCGCGTTCTACGCCGTGTTCACCATATCTCTGGCGGCGAGCAGATGGGTGCCTGAGGCGGGCCCTGCTGTACGGTATTCGAACATCCGGCTGACCGGGCTGGGTGGTAGGCTGGCGAGAACGGGCGCAAGCAACATGGATCGCGAGGGGTTCGATGCAGCATCGGCATATCGGCCACCTGGTCCGTCTCCGAGACATATGCTTGACCTCGCTGCTGATCGTGCTCGCCTTTGCCGTGACCGCGTGCGGACCGGGCTCCCAAGATGCCGGCACCGCTCCGAAGGTGGCGGGACCTCCTGCCATGTTTCGCGACGACCCGGCGCACACCGGCGTATACCCGGACACGGGCAGCAGGCCCATCGGCCAACTGGCGTGGAAGTTCAACACCACCAATGAGGTGAACTCTTCCCCGGCCGTCTCCGGAGGCATGGTGTATGTGGGGAGCAACTGGAGCAACAGCGGAGGCGGCAGGAACGGGCCGCCAGGGGTCCTCTATGCCTTGGACGCCGCCAGCGGCACAAAACGCTGGGCGTTCAAAGCGGGCGGATATATGCCCTCCTCCCCGGCCGTCTCCGGGGGCCTGGTCTATGTCGGGGGTGGGGAGGACGGCCATCTCTATGCCTTGGACGCAGCGACCGGCAAACTACGTTGGAAGCTCGCGACGAGCCGCCCCATCATCTCTTCCCCAGCCGTCTCTGGGGGCGTCGTCTACGCGGCGAGCTCTCTCGGCATTTATGCCTTGGACGCGGCAAGCGGCGCCCAGCGTTGGAAGTTCGAGGTGCCCGACGGCTTCGAGGAGTCCTCGCCGGCCGTCTACGGGGGCCTGGTCTACGTGGGTAGCTTTGAGGGGGACCTCTACGCTCTAGACGCAACGACCGGCACCGAGCGCTGGCAGGTCAAGATTGGCGACTCGGCGTCCTGCGACCCGGCCGTTTCCGGAGGTGTGGTCTACGTGGCTGCAATCGTGTTCGGGACCTCCGCCAGCGGCGACCATGGCTGTCTTTACGCCCTGGACGCAGTCACCGGCGCCGAGCGCTGGAGTGTCAAGATGGACGACATGGCAGTGTCCTCGCCCGCCGTTTCCGGCGGCATTGTCTATGTGGGGTGCAACCACCGTTACCTCTACGCCCTGGATGCGGCCACCGGCACCGAGCGCTGGAAGTTCGAGACGCTCGGCATGGTGAACTCCTCTCCAGCCGTCTCAGGGGGCATGGTGTATGTGGGGAGCGATGACGGCTGTCTCTACGCCCTGGATGCGGCCACCGGCACCGAGCGCTGGAAGCTCCAGACGCATGGCTCCGTGAACTCCTCCCCGGCCGTTTCAGACGGCAGGGTGTATGTGGGGAGCGATGACGGCTGTCTGTACGCGGTCAAATAGGGTATCGGCGGCGTCCCCGGGTCGGGGCGGAGAAGGGCCGTTGCCGCGGGGGGCGCTACTGTGCGGTATTCGAACGTCGTAGCGGTTTCGGGTACCATCGCCCAAGTGGAAAAGACCCTAGACATCCACGGCACACCTCCGGAACTGGCCGGCCAACGCTGCGACGAATTGCTGTGCCAGCAGTACTGGTATGGCGGTTCTCTGGAGAGCCCGGCGAACGTGGTCTTCCTCCACGTCAGTTCGCGCTGGCACCGGCTGACGTTCGACTACGGAAACATCTTTTGGTCGATAGAGAGGGAACGGCCCGCTGCCGAGGCGTTACCGGAAATCGAAGCTGAGTATCGGATTGACGATCTGGGCCGCCACTTGGCCGTGAATGGTCTGCTGATTCAATCGTATGACACACGGCCCACGCTCGAAGGGGCCGAGGTCGAGTTTCACTTTGAGGGTGGACGGAGCGTGACCTTTCGAGACACCGGCGAGCAGACTGTATTCATCGCGTAGCGCCTCGCCAGGCAGCGAGTGGCCATCCATGGGGCAGGGGAACCGTGCGCGTGCCTGCAGGCCATTCGGAACGGCATTCGAACGGTCGGATGGAGTTCAAAGCGCTACGGAAAACAGAGGGCTAGTGGATTTGAACGAGCCTGCCTGACGTCACACGGACTGGTTCTCCGATGGATTGGTCCTCGTTAGGCTTCACCATTCGCACATCGTGCTCGCGCTTCGATCACAGTATCGACGTAAGCAAGCCGGATTGCGACCTCGGTCACCTGTGGGGTCAAGGGGCACTTGGGTCTGCTGCTCCGGCCGGCCAGATTGCCGCCCCGGTCCCTGACACCTGCTCATAGGCAAGGTCGATGAAGTGCTTGGCCGTGTCAAGGTCTGCGGCCCCACTTACCCGCACCCTGAGGTTGCCGGTGCCGTAGTGACCGATGCTGGTGACGTCCTGGCAGATGAGGCAGCCTTCCCCCAGGGCAGGATCGAGGGCCAGGTATAAGACGACCTGCTCCTTTTGAACCTCAAGACAGCAGATGTTGCGGGTCGTGCGGTAGGCAATGTACTGCTTGGCCGGGGCTTCGCTCACGTCGTCTCCCAAGCCAAGGAGATACTCCCGCAGCTCCTCGGCCCATGTACGCGCCGGCCCCTTGGCATGGCTTAGGTGCGCTTCCACGGAGTAGCTCGGTTTGGTCTCCCCTCCTGCGTTTGCATCTCCGACCACGTCCACGGTCAACAAGCCCCCGGCATAGAGCTTGTATTCGATGAGCTGGATGGCCCGTCCCATCTGGGACACGGCGTAGGTGTCATACGGGGCAAAGGCGTCGGCCACGCAGAGCACCCGCGGCGCCGTCCAGTCCACTTCTTGGTCCCCCTTGAGCCGCTTCCGGGTGAGTTGCTCGAACTCGGCCTTGTGGTCGACCAGCCAGTCCAGGTAATAGAGGGCCTGGGTGATGACGTTCACGCTGCTCGACAGTTTGTACTCGATGATCACCGGTGTCTGGTTCTCGTCGATGCCCAGCGTGTCGATGCGGCCGGAGTGCTTCTCTCCCGTGGAGTATTCGCTTGCCAGAAAGGTGACCCGAAACACGGTGTCGAGGTTGGCTTCAAGCAGGTGCTGGATATCGCGTTCCGCCTTGGGTGTTACCCGGGCCACGGGGGCCAGTTTCTTGCCTTCGAGACGGAAGAGGTCCATACCCAACGTCCTTGCCGGCTAACGCGTTTCAAGAAGAGAGAAGGCACCCCTTGGCCGGCCCACACCCAATGGCGCGCTTGGCAAGGAAGTGACGCGGCCATCGTATCCTGTTTTGGGATATGAGGCTAGGCCTGCGTACGCTCAGGTGGTGGAACGAATTGCCTCGCCCACCGAACAGAAGAAGCTTCAGAGCCTGCTCAGGCAGGTGCGGATAGAAGCCGGGCTCAACCAGGACGAGGTAGCCAGACGCTTGGGCCGGCCCCAGTCGTTTGTCTCCAAGTACGAGACCGGGGAGCGGCGGCTCGATATTCTTGAGCTGCGACAAGTATGCGCCGTTCTCGGGCTATCGGTCACGGAGTTCGTGCACCGGCTGGAAGGCAGTATTTCCTAGAAGCATCTTCTGCCGGGCCGGACCAAGGGCTCACGCCAGCGCTGGCATGATCGGGTCCCGAACGTGAAATGGCTCCCTCCTCGCTCCCATGGGGAGTCTCAGGCGAGCAAACACCGTGCCATCCGCCTCTACCGAGCCGCACACCATGCGCCCATGGTGTTCCACGCTGCGCGGAATCTTCGAATCAGCCAGGCTGATCAAGCTTCTTCCTACTCCGCTACGACCGCGTTGCCGCACGCCTTGACGGCACTGTCGCTGTTGCAGCTCCTCCTGTCCGCCACATATGCTGAAATAGAGGCAGTGGCCGGGGCGAGCCCGGCTCGCGGTAGCCGGAGCGGCAGACCAAGGAGGTTGCGATGATATTCCTGGTCTTAATCGGCCTTCTCGTGGCCGTTCCCCTAGCGCTGGTCCTCGCAGCGACCCCGACCGTCAAATACATCGTTGCCATCATCGCCTTCGTCTCCCTGCTCATTGCCGTGCCCTGGCTGGCCATTCCGGTGGGGCTCGTGGTCCTTGTGCCGGGCTTTTTGCTCTGGCGTTCCCACAAGAGAGAGAAGGCCGGAAAGGTGATGAAGGCCCCGAACGGACGAGGTGCCGAACGGACCTCGGCCCAGCGCCCCCTGGCGGAGAACGGGAACCGGGCCGCCGACATCGAGCTGCATTGCCCCTGGTGCGGGGCCACTGTCGGCCTTCACGACCGGTTCTGTCGCGTCTGTGGTCGTCGTCTTCACCGCTCGTGAGGCCAAATAGATGTGGAACGAGTGAGGCGGAACAAAGCTATTTCTCGGACCGTAGCCTTATCGTGTCACGCTGGAAGTACGATAGCTGGGAGTCGATCGCCAGCACTTGTTCCTTAGGCCCCCGGCGCACTACTCTCTTTTCGGAGGCGTCCGCGTTCCATGACCCGTGGAGGTCCAAGAAATGACAGACGAGAAGCCGCCGTCCATCGCGGACAAAGTCAGGTTCTGGGAGGAGCAGGACCGGATCAATCAGGCTCTCATCCCCCGCGTATTTGAGATGCGCGAGGTCCTTGATCGCCTTGAAGAAGAGACGGCAGCCCTGAGCCGGGAGATGTCTGAGATCGAGACGCGGCTGGTAGATAGAGCTCGCGAAGCCGGCGTGGCGGCAGCTCAGGGCGCGACCCGGGCGATGCTCGGCGAACTGGTTGAACGGCAGGACGGCCTTCAGGCAGAGCTTGCCGCGGCGCAGACCCGCCTGGAAGAGAACGTCAGGCGAGAGGGTCATGCTTTCGGCGTCTGGCGAGGAGTGGCCATCGCCGCCCTGATACTGGCGGCCATCGCCCTGGCGCTATCTCTCTACCTCCTGTTGGTGTGACATGGACTCCCAAGGACTTCTTCCAGAGCTCGACCAGATCCCGCTCCGCGGGAGCCATCCTCGCTATCGCTGGACTGACGTGGTGGATTGGTCGAGGCGCATGCGCGGTGAGTCCTTCATCGTCGAATCGGGCGTAGGGGTCGACTCGGCCCTGTCGGCGCTGCTCCGGTCGGCCCACGTCCCTCCCGAGCTGAACGAAGCCTACAAACTGGCCTTCCCCCAGGTGTCGGCGGAAGAGCCCCTGCGAGCGCACTACCTAGAAATGGTCCACCGAGGTCCGGAGAGCACCACCGGGTTCGTCAGCAACTTGAAGGGAAAACTGGCGGAGCTGCAACTGCCGGAAGCCTTGCAGAAAGAGTTCCCCGGTTACCACTTCACCCTGGCAGGCACGGAGAACCAGCCGGGCTGGGACCTGAGAGGGGTCGATTCCCATGGCGCTCATGAGATTCTTGTCCAGGCCAAAGTGGGTGGGGCGGGGTACACAGGCCAGGTGCTTGACCAGATGCACGACCATCACGACGTGTACTTTGCCGTCAGTGGTGACATCCGAGACACGATACTCGCCCATCACCCGGAGATGGCCTCTCAGCTTCTTGGCCACACCCTTTCCAACCTCGATGTAACCGGTGATGTCAACGATAACCTAGCGCTCATTGCGCATCACTCCAACATCGACGTACCTGACAGCCTGGTCGATATCGCCCCGTACATACGTGAGATAGTCCTTGGCATCCGGCTCCTCGTTGACATCGTGATAACCGAGCGGGAGTTCAAAGAGGTATCGTTTGACGACCGGAAACGGGTGCATGCCATGAAGGCCCTGCTGCTCATGCAGCGTTTCGGCGTCTCCACGGTGTGCACACTGGCCGGCAGCGCAATTGCCTCACCAGTGGCCCCTCCCTGGGGCACAGCGGTTGGTTCGCTGGGAGGTGCCGGGGTCTCCATTATCCTCAGCCGGAAGTTGAAGCCGCGCATGACCTCTGTCGCCCTGTGGTTATGTAGACTTACCGAAGACGATCTCTTCTACCTGCGGAACAAGAAAGCTATCGACGGAATCGGCAATGCTTTGATGCGCAGTGCTTAGACCATCTGAGTAAGCCCTGCGCAGTGTGACTTCTTCTGACTTGCGGAAGGCCCGAGATGCAAGAAGCGAACTTGGACTGCCCGAAGTGTGGCGCATCTTTCAGGGATCCGGATGAGAACTGCCCCAAGTGTCATGCGGTACTTGTGCAGGAGAGCGACATTGAGTCACTGAAGAGATCCAAGGAGGAGTGGTCGCAAGTTCTGGCTGGGGACTCACCTCACATTCCCTCCCTTCCCGCCTGGATCTCTGGCAAGAGCGAACTCGTTGAGAGACGGCAAGGTGTAGCTGACTACTTTGCCACTCTCAGTGGCCACCTGAAGGCCATCGAAAGCGAAGAAGCGGCAATTGCTGAGGTCAGGGGCAGCCTGGCCGAGTTGGAGCAGTTGCGGCAACTGCTCGACGATGAACTGCGTGATCGCACGGAGAAGGTCGATGTGCACAAGGCGTTCGCTGCCCAGAAGGAGGCAAAGGCCCGCGAACTTGAGGTGATAGCCGCCGCCGTGATTGCGGCCATCGATGTCTCTCGGGCGCAACAGCGACCGCTTCTCAGACCTTCTGACGATGAAATAGTTGCTCGGGCACTCGAGTTGGTAGTTCCAATTCCTGAGCCTCCACAGCCTCCACCCCCCCCGCCGGTGTTCTCCGACGAAGAGGTAGCGACGGTGCAGAAGTTGCTCTCCCTGCGCGACCGACTGTGGTCTCGCTCCAGCACCGTGGAAGACCGACTGCGTGCACTTTTGGTGTTGGAGACGGGAGCGAAGGACTTGTTCTCCGTCGATACCATCGGTCTTGGCATGGTCTGCAGTGATGATGCCCGAATTCGTTTGGCGGCCTGCCGGGCGCTTGGGCGTCTTGCCGATCAACGGGCAGCCCCCTATCTGGAGGAGGTCCAGCTTCCACATTCACCTCACCTGGCAAGCGAGGCCCGCAGCTCCCTTTCGAAGCTCGACCGCAGGCTGCCGGAAACGTTGAAGGACTTGGTGGAGGCGAAGCAAAGAGCGGAGCAAAGAGCGAACGAGTATCGGCATCAACTAGCAGTCACGAACCAAGGTTGGGCTCTCGAACAAGTGAAGCGCTTGGTGATCCTTGAGAAGAGAATAGCCAACGCAGAGCCTGACTTCCCACTCAAGTTTCTAATCATGGCGCTTCAGGAGGGCCCTTGGGAGGCCCACGACCTGGAGGTGCGAGAGCCTGATGCCCCTTCCCGGGTCATGAAGGCGGTCTCCGGTATTGTTCGCTCAATGTTCCCTCGGAACAGCCTGTCGAGCGGCAGTCCCTTCGCTGATTCCCGCTACTGGGATGCGCATCCGCGGATACTGCTCAATCTGCTTTCGCGACTCTTCGAGTTGGCATCAACCAAGAGGCAGATCGCCCAACTCCTCGATGTCTCGTCCGGTCACCTCTGCTCGAACTGCGACGCGATCAACGCCCACCCAAGAACGGCGGAGCTGGGCCGACCGCGAACGTGGGGAGCGTGCGCCGTCTGCGGGTCGACTCTAGCCGGACCATGCCCGGTATGTGGCCGCCTGCTTCGCGAAGGTGAGGCATGTGCCGCAGGGCTGGCAACGATTGGCCCCAAGTGGAGTTCGGATCTGTCAAAGCATGCAAAGGAGCGCATGAGACAACGGCATTTCACGGCACAGGAGCTACAGTTCCTGGTGCTCAGGGGCACGATGGTGGCTGATGCTGGTCCGGGGATGGCTTCTGGAAGCCGTGTCTTGATGGGTTCGAATCTTCGTTACCTGGTAACCAACGAGAACCTGTCACCCATCATATCGGTGGTTCGAAACGCTGGCGACGAAGACTTTCGTCTCGGGCCGCGCGATGGGGAGGGAACGAGACTAGTTCGACCCCCGAGCCGCAACCGCCAATCAGTCGCGAATGTCGCAAGGGCGACGGGTGGGAGCGGTCATCCGATGGGACTGCTCCAGGTCGACTCGATCTATGGGACTGTCCACAGTGAGGAATATCCCCCCTTCAACTGCCGCACCCTAGTGAACCCAGTGTGGCGGATCCGAACCGAGGATGGTCCCGTTCTCGACTGCTACCCGACGTTGTTGCAGTGCACTATCGCGCAGCGCCCTCACCTCCGTGGCTCGGAAGACCTCTCAGTCGAGTACTCGGTTCACGAACTTCCTGGGGTCGGGAAGTTCACGCTGCTCGTGAACTGGCCGCCTGAGGAGTGGCGAGCGAACGAATTCATTGCTTACCGTATTCCGGGACGCGCGATTGACATCATGGCTCGGGAGGGCACCACCGCGGTTCCTCACGTCAACATCGGGTACAGTCTCTGTTGCTCTAGTCACGACGCTCTCAACGAGGCCAGAGTTCGACTTGGACTCTCCTCTGACCCTGTCCTATTCGGGGCCTGCTCCGTATGCGAGACGGAGCTGTTCACGCAATGCGCTATATGCGGCCGCCTCATCGGAAGAGATGGGACCTGTCACGCCGCCTTCCATAGCCCACGGGAGGCGCACGGCATCCGATTTGGCGCTGATAAGATTTGGAAGGATTTCCCTCGGTTGCACTTCACCTGGGAAGAGGTTAAGAACCTCGTGGCGAAAGGTGGCACCAGCCCCGTCTGGGCCGAGGTCAAGACAAGGGAGACACGAGCAAGCGCTTTGGCCGAGGAGTTTCGGCTCATGACCCCCCGTTAGAGTCAAACATGGCGCCGCCTACACGCCACGCGGCCACGTCAACCGGACGAACGTACGACTAACAGATGAGATGAGAGGGCCCCCTCCCGGGGGGCTCTCCCGGGTCGTCAGCCGAAGCAGAGGTCGCACTTTCGCAGCTACGCCGGCCTCATAATGACCATAGTCGCCTCGGCGACTATGTAGCCGCCGGTGAAGTCGACGGGGTCAGGTCAGGCCACGCTGCCCCTTCCAGGGTTGAATCTCGTGACTCCTGCGAACGCACAGTACCTTATCGTCTAAACCATCACCATCTGTTGGTGCGCCATCGGCACTGGGCTGCCGGACACAGACGACGATCGCGTCAGTACCAGCTCACCCGGCAGCGAGGGCCATAGTCGCGTCTTTGAACTCCTTTAGCACCGCTCCAATGCCTCCGGCTGCCTGGATCAGGGAATCGAGCAGGGCGTCAACGGCCTCGAGCAAATGCCTGAACGTGAGCGCGGCTGTAAGACGACCCCTCCAAACTCGCCATTCCTCGGCAAGTCTCGCAATCGCCCCATATTTGAATCGGGCTGCAGAACCAAGCAGACCGTGCCTTTCAAGCTGCTCATCTGGGATGTTATTTATGGCCAGTTGTAGGTCCTGGGCTGCTGGTATGACGTCCGTGTGGAAACTGCCCCGAGCCATCTCTCTAAATGCCGCATCCTTACGAAACAGGCGATCGGCGAGATCGTCCGAATCAACAGCGAGTCGAAGCAACTCCACTGTCTCTCCCACGAACATAACGAGGTGTTCTCGCGTGGGCTCCGCTATCTCCACGAATTCAGCAAAAAGCATTCCGCCCTCCCTCCAGTCAAGGAAACGACCAGCTTCGCTGACTCGTGATACCACTACTGCTCCCGCCAGGGAAGCCATGCCGAGCGGGGCCTCTGGATCCGCGTGACATTGACCAGCCCACGCTGCTCGTCAACGAGTACGCTGCGTACCCTACCAGCCCGTGGCTTCACAGTTGGGGACGCACACCATGGCAAGGTAGTGATTCTACGAACTGCCGCCCTGGTCCAGCCCGCCGAAGCGTCCCCTTATACGAAGTCGAGCAACCCCAGCTTGCGCAGGCGGGATCGTATGCCCCCAGGGTCCCGCTCCAGCTCCAGCACGATCTCCGGCAGGAGGGCTCCGTCATTGTGCAACTCTCGGAGTCGCTGGTCCTCGTCCGGGCTCCAGGGCTGATACGCACGTGCGTGCCGGGTCGTCCCGGTGGCCGGCACCGGCGAAGGAGCAGTCCTCTGCGTGCCAGTGCTCGTCGCCTTCGGCCCAGACGATGCCCGAGATACGGGTCGGGCTATCGCCTTGCGCCGTTCTGCCTCCCACTCGATCTCGGACATGAGCCCCGCTTCGACGAGGAAGCGAGACGGTATCCCCGCGTAGCATGTGGTGAGTGTGTTCATGGCTCGGGTGAAAGCCACGTAGGCAAGACGCCTCTCCCCCTCCAGACCCTCTTCGTCATCGCCGGCGGTTTGGCCGCTTGACTCTAACGACCGACGATGGGGCAGGGTCTGATCGTCCGCGGCCACCAAGACAACCTGATTCCACTCCCGGCCTTTGGCCCCGTGAATCGTAGACAGCTCCGGTCCCTCGTCGCCCACGAAGCGCCGTAGCAGCTCGGCGTCGTGCTCGAATAGTTGAGCTAGGGTGGCGACGGACATGTCCTGGGCTCGGGCCTCGGCGTCGGCAAGGACGTCTATGGCGTCCTGATCGTGCGGGGACATATCCTCTTGCTGGGAGAAGTATCGGTCGAGTCCCCCTTCGCCCCGGATGAGCTTGATGAACTCGCTCGCCCGGCCAACGCCGCTCAGCCGGTCGAAGAACACTCCAGCCTCATCCAGGCGCTGCCTTCGCCACCTCTCCGCTCGCACCGTCCCGGTCGCGACGCTGAAGCCAAAGTCCCGCCTCAGTGCGTCCGCCACCTGAGTCTCGGCCTGGGGAGGCAGGTAGCGGTTGGGTATCCGAAAGACCTCCGCCACGTCCTCGGGTCGCGCCTGACCTAGATCAGCGAAGAGGCGAAGGTAAGCAAGCAGGGTCCGCTCGGCTCCGCCGATCTCGACCAGTTTCGCCGGTGCTTGGAAGTGCATGCCGCTCCGCGCGCAGGCAAGCGCGGTTGATTTCAGGGCGAACGTCGTGCGGGCAAGCACCGCGACACTCACGTCCGCGGGGACCGCGGCCAGAAGCCCAGCTACGAACTTGCCCATCTCATCGACGTCGTCGCTCTGGCTGAGAGCGATGGCTCCCGGCTCATCACGGTGGGGAAGTATCTCTTTGGGGAACCGGCGACGGTTATGGCCGATGAGGTGGGCGGCCAGCTTGACGATCTCCCGAGACGACCGGTAGTTTCGTTTAAGAACCGAGCGCTCCAGCCCGGGGAAGGCTTGATCCAACTCGATGATCCGTTCCACCCGAGCTCGCCGCCAGGCATAGATGCACTGGTCTTCGTCCCCCACCACGAACAAGGCGTCCTGCGGAGCGGCGAGCATGCGGATGAGCAGTTCCTGGGCGGGCTCGATGTCTTGGTACTCATCGACCAAGATGTATTCCCATTTCTCCTGCCAACGCGCTCGGACCCCGGCGTCGCCGCGCAAGAGGCGGATGGCGTTGATGATCAGGTCGTCAAAGTCCAGCCATCCGTTACTCTCGAGATCCTTCTCGTAGAGTTCGTAGATCTTGGCCAGGGTCTTCGTGCGTGAATCGCGGGCCCGGACCCGGGCCTCATCCGGAGTGACCATATCGGCCAGCTTGTAGTTGCTCACCGCTTCTTGCGCGTCGGGCGGCTCCACCCACTCCCCGTTCTCGGTCTGGTCCATGGCCTGTTTGGCCAGACGCCGCCACTGCGGGTAGCTCATGGTGTGGACCTTTTGGCGCAGGGCCTCTTCCTCCTTAAGGACCGCGAAGCCGATGCCGTGAAAATTCTTGGCGGCCACCCCGGCGATACCCGCTACCGACAGGCGCTGGCTGAGTTCCTGGACGGCGGCGACGTTGAAGGTGGTGCAGAGAATGCGGTTGGCCGGCACCCCCCGGGCCAGAAGTTCGGATACTCGATGGACGATGACCTTGGTCTTGCCGCTACCGGCCGGGGCAATCACTTGGACCACCCCGTCGTGGCTGGCGACCGCCTTCTGCTGCTCGGGATCGAGGTTCGAGGGCGTCCGATCCGCCGGCTCGTGCTCGGCGTCGTCGCCGACGTCCGGCCAGGATTCCGTCTCCGCTTTTCGCCCCTTTCCGCGCGGCAGGAAGAAGCCGAGCAGGCGAGCCCAGAAGGAGCGTGGTTCTTGTGCCTGGTCAGTCAATTCGGTGTAAGTGATGGTCCGTTGGCCCGCACCCAGCAACTGAGCGACGGCCTGAGCGACGTCGTCAGGCGAGCGAGTGATCTCGCTTCCGGTGAAATGAACAACGCGCCAGCCCCGAGTGCCCAGGGCTTCATCTCGGCGGGCGTCGCGGGCCTGGTCGTGCCACTGCCGGCCGTCGCACTCGACGATCAAACGCTGATCGGGAAAGGCGAAGTCCGCCCGGAAAGGACCGACGCCGTACTGGGCGAGCGGGGCCAGGCCCAAGGCCCGAAGAGAACGGAAGAGAATCTCCTCGATTGGGGTCATGGGAGGCAACCCGGCGCTACATGAGCGGCCGTAGCGCTCAGCTACGTAGCGGAGCCGTTGCAGGGTCCAGGCATACTCCAGTTCCGGGTCGACAAAGTCGACGTCGCGCAGGTCACCGAGGCGGCGCTCGACTATCAGAGCCAGCGTGAGGTGATGTCGGAAGGCAGGCTCGACCAGGTAGCCGTAAATGTCACGCAGATCGCCGAGCGTGCGGCAGGGAACGGCGAGCACGCACACTGACTGAGTCTTGTCGAGATAGGCAAGGGCATCAG
>Ga0182021_10007441_pt1 | contig 12973 bp, 8 predicted proteins | sample 612E3MmetaG_FD_120493 | JGI IMG/M metagenome (GOLD analysis project Ga0182021, IMG submission 120493) | Permafrost microbial communities from Stordalen Mire, Sweden - 612E3M metaG (Illumina Assembly) | ecosystem: Environmental > Terrestrial > Soil > Wetlands > Permafrost | place: Sweden... | reverse complement strand
TTCTTCGTTTATGCCAACGGTCGATGAGAAGAATCCGGGTGACCAAAACTCGTTATGCCAATACACCTTTTTGACCCATGCAAAACGTCTCCGTATCTCTCGACTCGTGTTGGCTTTGATTTTTCCTATAATTTCAGAAAACGAATATTTCGGCGGTATCACAATGATCAAATGCACATGATCTTTTTGAACGCTGTATTTTTCAACCTCAATATCTGGATGATGCTTTTGAATGTCTCCTAAATGCTTCTCAACCAATCGTTGCAGGTCCCCTTTTAATATCTTTTTGCGATATTTCGGGATCCAGACAACATGAAATTCGTGATGATATGCCCCATGAGCACTCAGCCTTATTTCCATGATCTGAGCATATCATATCCAAGCCCTTTTTCCAGCCTTCGGCTGGAACGCTTCCACCCACGGGCTTACGCCCGTGGTCCACAGCGTTGTTTGGATAGAAAATCCGCGTGCCAAGCAATGGACCAACCCGAGAATGCAGTTACAATGACATAAATGGTAACGTTTTAAATTTCTTGTCCTCCTACTCTCTATGTTCTGGATCCCTTCCTTCATGTTTTTCATGAGACTGTTGGTGCTGTAATTCCCCCTGGTGTTGCTGGCCCTGACCATGGTACTGTTGGTGTTGCACTTGTCTTTGATTTCTTAGTTCCTGTCTCTGTTGTTGTGGTTGAGGTTGATAGCTCTGTACGCCCAAGGTTTTTTGCTTTTCCCAATAATGATTATTATGCCAACTGTTCCAGTTCTGTTGAAGTCGTTGGTTAGAAATCCGTTCATAGTTCCACGGGTGTCCATTCCAATTATGGTTTCGGTAGTGTCCTCTCCAACCCGGTTCTATATCAAAATAAAAGCTTGGAACCTGGTCATAAGAAGCCCATCCCCGGTCATAATATTGTGAGCGATACCAACCACCTTCATATGGACGCCACCACCAACCATTCCAGAAAAACATGTCTAGAGCTATATCGGGAACAAAGTACACACCGTCCGTATCAGGCATCGATCCGAACGTGTACCAGTAAATGAAAGTTATGGATTCCTAAACTCTTCAGAGGAATCTCGTAGATAGTGCCATCTTTAACCATTGCAGAAATTCGTATTTTAACAGTCTCCTCATCTTCCACTATCCCCTGCTCCCAGCAATGTATACAGGGGAAAAGCCAATCCTGACCCGAACCCCCACAAAAAGGACATTTGTAGAAAACCGGCACAGCAAAAGATGCAATTCCCCCCGTGTTTGCTTCCTCCGGGGTAAGTATTACCTCTACATTCAACTCCTGTATACGTTCCCCTTTTGGAACCCTAATTCCCGTGAAGTTTCTAACAAGACGATCAAACATCTCCTCGAAAGAAGGACGGACCGCCTGGAAATCTCGCATGACTGAAATGGTTTCGGGAAATAGAGGTTCTGGTTCTGTTCTCTCATATGTTTTAACAGACCTTGGTTCAATTTTAATTTTCTCCTCCGCATGGTGAAGACTCTTATTGTAGTCTCTCCTTTTCTGTGGATCAGAAAGTACTCGGTAAGCTTCCGTAATATCCTGAAAGCGGCGTGTTCCCACAGGCCCTACCCGGCCTGGGTGGTACGTCCTTGCCAGGTTTCGAAAAGCCTTGTGAATACCACTCCCACTTTCTGAGCGGGATACGCCAAGAATTATATAGTAGTCTTTCTTTTTCATCGCTATATACCTCCCTAACGAGCCTGGATACACGGGAAAGGTATAGCATGGGGAGGAAAACTCCCTCCTCCCCTTCACTCATCTAACCTACCTTGACAGGTAGTCGACGAGGCTTCGCTGCTTCAACTTTAGCCAACTTTTTCTAAAAGGTTCAGTCTCGCCTCTTATTAAAAACTTTGGCGTCTGTGTTATACACTTAAAGCCACCCCCACAAAGAATTTACGCTTTTTTAACTTCCTCTTCATCCTTTTTTTGGAGAAACCTTTTTTTAATTCGCCCAATTGACTCCTGAACTTTTTTCCTGACTTCAGAAACTTTAGCCTCCTCCCGAATGGTCTCAAACGCATCCCAAAGTTTTCCACGTGCTCCCCACCTCGCTCCTTTATTTTTTCCCGTGTTTCCCTTCCTGTTCGAGGAGCGAAAAGAAATCCTAAACCTGCTCCAATAAGTCCTCCGATGACAAAAGCCAAAGCAAGTGCTGCGAACTTATATTCCGTATGATTGGAATCCATCAATCACCCCTTTCTAAAGTTTTTTCTTTTATAAGGTTTGATCAAAAACCTTATTATTGTTTATATAGCACGCCGTTTAAGCAAAATTATTTCTCCAGTTTTTGAAATCCAGACCTTTCAAAAAAGCAAATAAATAGGCCAAACCACCTTTGCGGTAATTCGACCTATATTAACTCACAGAACCATGGATCAATTTCCCTCCACGGTTATCCTTGTTTTATTGTTTTTTATTCAGAAATTAAAAAGCATCTAAAAACTAAAAATAATATAAACCTAGAGAGGTTAAAAGTCAATTATAAAACAAATCAAGACATTATATGTAAATCACGATCTGAAACCTCCCAAACCAAATCACCTCTTTTGAGGATCTCATTTCTAATAAAATACTCCGCCGCAAGCAGCGGGGTATTCAGAGCAAAACCCAACTATTTCCTTCGCGGCAAGCCGCGGGGTATTTACCCGGAGAGAATAAATCGTTAAAAAAAAACCAACCGACTTCAGTCTCTTGACGAGGCCATTTGCCAAGAGATGTTTTTGAAATCATCGCTCAATTTTCCTATGGGGTAGTACAAAGTCGTTCCGATAATCTCTTTGGGGACGTCTAAATGCGCCTCCCTTTTTTTATCAATCTGTAAAGTCAAGTCCGTCTTCTCGCAGATAATTAATTATCAAATACCATTCCACTTTCTCTTGCTCTCTTCTTAATTTCCTCGATATCATCTCTTGTTAAATGTCCTGAGAAGGAGGCCTGCTTAACCCCCACCTGCTTTACAGGTCCATAACCCGCACGGCTCATTAACTCCAGGGCAACATTAGCCTTCAGCTTAAAGATATCGGGATCCTTCCGCTCATCCTCAAGAATCGCAGCAAGAATCTCAGCACCTTTCTGGGCTACCTCTTTCTTAACAACCCTTTCACGGCCAAAGTGTCAACGGCACTGCTTTGTACCAGCTGGGAATTCGCATCAGTTCTGGCGATACGGTGGATATGTTAATGCGGCGCAAGGTCATAGTGCGGTTATTCTTACGCGGCAATTCACGAAACTCAATGGGGATTTCCGTCACATCACGAGCGGGGATATTCGGAAAGGTGAGGCCGAGTTGACAGGCCAATCCTTGGGTTTTTGTGGCGAGCCGTTCATAAAAACCAAAAAGCCCGCGAATGGTGGCGACGTCGTTGTCCGAAATTTTCATGGTGGCGGCATCGGCTAGACAGACTTCTGCCACGGGCGCTCCTCCCTGCATGACCCTCATCACCTGGCAACGGATCCCCGCCACCACTTTCACCCCGGTCGGCACCAATCGGGTTGGCGCTGGAGGCTCAGCGGCTTTAGCAATCATGTCCAGTGAGACACTGTCGCCCAACAGCTCTTGCAACTTCTGGCGCTGATCGGGAGGAACATTTGCTACCTGTTGCTCCAAGCCCTGCAACAGGGGCTGCACATTTTGCGTTTGCTGGTTGAGGCGGTCAACCTGCTGTTCATCCACTGTCATCAAGGTACCCTTGTGATGATCAACAATCACCACACTCTCGGCAGCATGATGGTACAAGAGATCGAGATTCTTATTACCACCGGCGGCCTTAACCATGATCTCGTCATTCTTTATGGCAATTTCCTGGGTTGTAGCTACCGAAACACTGCTTTCCTTAACCAGATATTCCAAGACAATATCGGCGTGAACGATTGCCGGAAGCGCCAGGCTGGCGTAGATGGCTAAGAAAAATGCAATGCGGTTGATTTTTTTAATGGGAAAATAGTTCATTGTTTTCGCTGTGGGAGCCCCATTGAGAAGGATTAAAAATTTGTGTTCAATATCCTTTCTGTAGAAAAAGTCCTTCTGCGGAGAAAAAGTTTCCTGGTCGCAACGGTTTTTCAGGTTGTTAATTTAGCTGTGCCGGTTCATTGAGTCCTTTGTCATGGCATGTTTTACTCATGAACGGCACCAAACGCCCGCAACTAGTCACCTGGTAAGCCCGCGGCCGGCGGTGTCATCCAGGTTTAATCACGTGATTGCGATCAAGACGGAATCGTTACGGAAACGCAGCGGAAAAACCTTACCACCGCGCCATGCGGTCCCGAACGTCGACATGGACAAAGGGGGGGTGCGTGGCCGTAGAGTGATACTTGCCTATTCCCCCGATAAGCCCCTGCGCCTCCGGTCGGGCTGCGGCCTCATTGATCAGACGGTAGAGTACCTTCGAATCACGGATATCGCTGAGGCGATGGCCATTGAGGTCATTCATCACGCCGCAACAGTTCTCGTCGATGAAAATGTCCGCTGCCGCGCCAAACTGATGCTGGCTGAAGCGCACATTACCGAGCGAACTGTTATAGGCCGGGGTGCGGAACCCGCTCATGATGTGAAACGTACTCACCCGATAGCCGGCTTCGTTCACCTTTTTAAGTGCATACTCGAGGGCGAGCGGAAGCCGCTCGTTGAGCACGAGGTACATCCGGGATCCGGCCGGCTGTTTGCATAGAAATTGTTTGAGTCGGAAGTGGGGGGAGACCATGACGTCTTCGTTTTCCTTCGTGACCTCGATGAACCCGGCCGGTGGGGAAAACCCAGGGAGTGCTTTCTCGGGATAGCGCCCGATCCGATAGCCGTTCAGGGATGCACCCTGAAGCTGGTGGAACGGGACGAGAACGAATGCCTGCAGTATGACTTTGTCACCACCATCTGGACCAGCCACCTGGATAGGATAGAGGCCTGGTTCGGGCGGTGATGTCCACGCCCAGCGCCCAGTGCCCAGCGGCACGAGCTTGCCGCCCGTTGGCCGTGCCAGGTAGTTCGATCTCGGATCGGGGTCCATCACCTCGAAAGTCACGGTCTCTCCGGGAAGCACCGTCAACGCCCTCACCCGGTCGGTCGAGGTTATGTTTTGATACCGGAGTGCAAACCGAACTGCCGAAGATGCCACGACGGGACGAGCCGCGGTGATCATGATAAGGGCGCTGAGCGCCAGCACCGCGTATGCAATTTGCTTTAAAAAGGATCGGGGCTTACAGGTTAGTGTCATCGTTGTTCCTCATATGGTTGTCAATTTGTAGTTAGTCAATATTGACGCTGAATGCTTAAACTGATTATAGGGGCGTCCTCGTCCCTTTGTGGCACATCCTTATACACCTCCATGGGCACATAAGTTCCGTGTGCCGACTACTCTTTGGTGGGTGGGGGTGCTCGCAGGGCTTCCGAGAGAAGTGCGTCGTGACCGTAGATATCCCGGCGAAATTGGATCGTACCGTCCCCTTCGGCCCAGGCAGTCCAGTAAAGCAAGTGAATCGGTATCGGTTCCGGCAGCGGCACACTGTGGTCCGCCGCCTGGTCCAGCGCGCGCAAAAGCGCTTCGCGATTCCAACGTGGATCCTGCCGGAGCAGATACAGGGCGAGCTCGATCGGCTGCTGGATACGGATGCATCCATGGCTGAAGTCCCGCTCCGTTTTCTCGAACAACAGGCGCGCTGGCGTGTCGTGAAGATAGACGTTAAACTTGTTGGGAAACATGAACTTGACACGCCCGAGGGAGTTGAGCGCCCCCGGATCCTGGCGCAGGCGGAAGGGAAAACTAGCGGGGGTGATCTTCGACCAATCGACCGTTCCGGGATCGACTTCACGAGCCTCCAGTCCCCAGCCCTTGAACATACGCAGTTTCTCTCGCGCGAAATAAGATGGGTCGCGCTTGATGCGGGGGAGCATTTCCTGCACGGCGATCTTGATAGGCACCTCCCAGTAGGGATTGAGCACGATGTACCGCATCGTGTCGCTGAAAACCGGTGTGTTGTGATAGGGGCGCCCGACCACGACCCGCATAGCCAGCACTACCGCCTCATCCTCCACTACCTCCAGTTTGAATGCCGCGATGTTCACGATGATGTGGCGTCGGCCCAAGTCCTGCGGCAGCCAGCGCCAGCGCTCGAGGTTCAGTTCCAACTGTTCCACGCGGCGTTCTGCGGTTACGTTGAGCTCAGCGCGGGTCGCGGAGTCCATTGCGCCACCTTCTCTCAGGCCGTGGCGCCGCTGGAACCGCTTCAAGGCCAGCTCGAGCCCCTCGTCGAACAGCTCGGCGTCCTTACACTTAACCACCCCGAGGTCACCGCCGACGCTTAACCGCTGGCGAAGCGCTGCCACTGAAGAGCCGTGGTCACCCCGCTTCAGCGTCGGCCCGTCTGGGATCGTGGACCACCCTCCCCGCGAAGCCAACTCTCGGTGGTACATCAGAGTCTCGCGGAGCCGTCGGAAACCAAGTTGAGGTGGCGCCAGACGCGCCAGTGTGCCAGCGACGTCACCCGAGGTTAGCGCGGTTTCCAACATGAAGCCAAAGTCAGCGCTGCGCCGGTTCGCCACCCACTCCTGCTGGAGGGTTTCAGGATTCACCCTCCCGGCCAGAAGGTGAGACCCGTAAGCCAGGAACGCGTCCGTAAGCAAGAGATCGAGCTCCGCCAATCGGTCGGGAACTATCACTCCGCCGCTCCGGACGCTGACGCGCACCGCCGCGAGCAGTTTCTCGATGGCGGCGAGGTGATAGTCTTTCGGCCGCAACCCTTCAAGATCCGCTCGGCGAATGGAGCTCACCAAGGCGTCGACCAGTCGGGTGGGGCCACCCTTGACGCTCCACGCCGGGCGGTAGAGCCGCCGCACGTAGAAGCCGGGGAGGGCCACGCTTGCGTAGACTGGCTCACAGGATACCAGAAGCTTCGTTACAACGCAGGCGGCTTCAATGCGAGTTCGGATTTGCTCCGCGACGAGCTGGTCAAGAGAATGGATGTGGGAAGACCCGAACTCCATCCCTGTCGGCGATGATTGCTTGGCTGCGGTAAAATCCCGGTCATCCCTCGTAGTACAGGTCGTAAACAATAAACCGAAGCTCACTGCAACTGACCAGCACAACAACACTCGTCTCACGTTCATTGGGTATGGACCTATTTTGGGGTTATTTGCCTAACAATGTTTATATTGACCCATATAAAACAAAAAAATTCAGAATTTGCAATATAAAAACCTAGAAAAAACTTTAAAAAAACTCCTTAACACTTTGTTATTTAGCTTTATTTAAAATACCAATCGTTTATCAAGAAATTTTATACGGATCGGGATAACACCCCTGTCAAAATCCCGTGTTGAACCAATTAGGCTGTTCCTGAGAACAAAAAAGGCCCATCACCTTTATACCTGGCAATCCAGCCTTGTAATCTCAAATTATCATGAATTTCCCTCCGCACCTTAGAGAGCTTTTTCCCATTTTTGATTCAGGAAATAATTTTTGCCTTTTTATAACTCTCAGAAATTACTTTTTCCCCATGATACTTAAAAGAAAAATTAATTCTTGCCCGGTATTTGCTAACTTTGCCATCTTCAACCATTATGTCCAGCTTTACCACCTCAGCAATTCTAGGGTCTAGAAGAGATTTGCCAGCGGTTTCCACAGCAATTTTAGCGGCCTCTTCCCAAGAAGTTTTACTTGTCCCGACTATCTCTACAATTCGGTATGTGCTTCCACTAGTCATAATTTGGTTCCTCCCCCTCTAACGAAATTATTTAAAAAAATCTCACATAAAATAGGCCAAACCACCTTTTCGGTAATAAGGTAAATGATTAGTTCCCGGAACCCCGTAAACATTTTCCTCCACGGGTATCCTGATTTTAATGTTCGTTATTCAAGAATTGAAAAGCATCCAGAAACTGACAATATAAACCTATTGAGGTTCAAAATCAATTATAAAACAAATCAAGATATTATTTGAAAAATCAGGAGCTAGAAACTTCTAAACCAATTCACCTTTTTTGAAAATCCAAGTTGAAATTTAAAAAAAACTCGATTTAATACCCTTTATATCACTTTATGCCCCAGCAATTTAAGTGAATTATTCTATTAGAAAATTATCGTCAAAAAACTCCACAAAACAACACCCCCCCCCTTATGCCTCTAATGATGCAGATGGGTTAAAATCATTATAGGCACTTTTGCAGGCAGTTTAACGGAAAAAGACGGTTTTTAAAGGATACTGGGTGGTTGAAAATAAAGGAGAAATCCGTTCATAAACGACCTTACAAGCCGGAGGTCTTAAGTTCGAACCCTGCGCCGCCTACTTAAATAATATTAAGGCCCTAGGTAAATAATCTCGGGCCTTTTTTATTTCCCAATTAAGGTTTTTCCCACACTATTCCCACAGATTTGATGGATCACTACAGGCTTGAAAAAAGTTGCGGCAGCTAAAATCCGAACCTTACCGGTTACAGGAACCTAAGCCACGAAGCACGTGAATGATTTTTTGGAGGCACTTGAAGGGGACGAGAATACACGACAAACGTCCCCGGGGAAACGATTTCGTGAACTTTTCCCACCGTAGGAGTTAAATGCACCTTATCACCGAATAAACCCAAGACGCACTGAACTCACACCCTTTTCCCAGCCGGAGTCTTCAACTACTAAACTACCTAGACACGTTGTTAATTCAATTAAATTATGAAACACACATTCCGGCCGATGCTATTTGCAATAAGTAGGGGTGAGGCCTAATGCCGGTAGACGGCAAGTTCTACGGAATGTTCAATATGATCGTCCTTTAGGTTAATCCAGGTGTCTTCTTGCTTTACCCCGTCAACCGAAACGTTTGTTGCGCCCTCCCCTGACGGTCCTGACAGGACCTTTACGTTTATGTGGTAAATGGTCTCCCGGTACCGGTAGTGCACGGTGAAGCCCTCCCAATCAACAGGCAGACACGGCTCGAGATGTAGCCGGTCCTTTTCAAGTTTAAGCCCCAGGAGTGATTCCACGATAAGACGATACATCCATGCGGCCGATCCAGTATACCAGGTCCATCCACCACGACTCGTATGGGGGGGGACGGCATAGACATCGGCAGCGACGACATAGGGCTCCACTTTATACGTTCCAATCCCCTCGGCCGATTTTCCATGATTCACCGGGTTGATCAGGGCAAGGAGTTCCCAGGCGCGCCGGCTGTCACCGAGCGCAGCAAAGGCCATCGCAGCCCAGATAGCGCTTTGGGTATATTGCCCGCCATTTTCCCGAACTCCGGGGACGTACCCTTTGATATAGCCGGGATTCAAATCTGATTTGTCGAACGGCGGGTCGAGAAGCTGAACCAGCGCGTCATGCCTTCGAACAAGGCGCTTATCAACGGCTTCCATTGCCCGGCGCGAACGCGTGTACCTGCCGGCCCCGGATAGAACCGACCAGCTTTGGGCGATGGAATCGATCCGGCATTCCGGATTGAGTGAAGAACCAAGCGGCGTGCCATCGTCAAAATAAGCACGGAGGTACCACTCACCATCCCAGCCATTCTGCTCGATATTCCGGCTCAGATTACCTGCTTCTCTCTCACAGCGTTCGGCAAAGGGCAGATCCTTGTGCAGGCGTGCCACCTCAATGAAACTCATGAGTACTTTATAAAGGAAAAACGCGAGCCAGACACTTTCACCTTTGCCATTTTTGCCTACCATGTTCATAGCGTCATTCCAGTCACCGGAACCCATAAGCGGAAGGCCATGTTCGCCAAATCTGAGGCCCCACAGGATTGCTCTTACACAGTGATCATAAAGACTGGCTTCTTCGTCGGACCGGCCGGGCAGATCGTAATAGGAGTCTTCATCGGTCTTGACCAGACGTCCCTTAATGAAGCGGACCGGTTCATCCAATACACCGGTATCTCCGGTGGTCATAACATAGCGACAAGCCGCAAGGGGCAGCCAGAGAAAGTCATCCGAGCAGTGCGTGCGCACTCCCCGGCCTGAGGGCGGATGCCACCAATGCTGGACATCTCCTTCCGTGAACTGACGAGATGCCGAAAGAAGGAGATGCGCGCGCACGAGCCGTGGCTCTGCGTGAATGAGCGCCATCACGTCCTGCAGCTGGTCACGAAAGCCGAAGGCGCCTCCAGACTGGTAGTAACCGCTCCGTCCCCAAAAACGGCAGGCCTGGGTCTGGTATAAAAGCCAGCCGTTGACCAGGACGTTGATGGACGGGTCCGGGGTCACAACCTGCACGGCGCCGAGTGTATGATTCCAATACTGCCATACCGCTTCGAGCGCGCCGCGCGCGGCAGCTGACCCACAAAAGCGGTGTGCCAGTGTGCCGGCATCATCAGCGTCTTGCCCGGCGCCGAGAGTGAAGACAATTTCACGTTCTTCCCCGTCCGCCAGATCAAAGGCCACCCGGAGAGCTCCGCATGGATCCAAGGCGGCCCCTACCCTGCCGGAAAGCTGTGACTCCGCCATCGCAGCGGGGTTCGCAAGCGTTCCATTACGCCCCACGAATGCCGTCCGGTCGCCGCTTACGGTCCGGTTTCCATCGTCCACATTGAAAAATGCCGTTCGGGTGCCGAATTCCGTGTTATAAGTATTACGGGCAAAGAGGGCGCCGCTGAAATGGTTGATCTCGGTAATGACGTGCATGACTGATTTTGATCTCAGATCGCCCAGCACCCATTCCGCGTATCCGGTGACAGAAAGTCGTCGCGACCGGCCCGACTGGTTACGCACCTTGAGCACCGTAAACTTGACCGGCGCGTCCACGGCGACGTAAACCCACACCTCGGTGCTGATACCGCGTTCATTGTGCTCGAAGACACTGTAGCCGAATCCGTGACGGGTGAGGTATGACGTGGTTCCGCGGCAGGGCAAAGGCATGGGGGACCAGAAATGCCCTCGCTCTTCATCCCGAAGGTAAAAGGCTTCTCCGCTCGAATCACTGACCGGGTCATTGTACCAGGGGGTGAGCCGGAACTCGTGGGCATTTTCGCTCCACGTATAGGCATGCCCGTTCTCTGAAACCACGGTTCCAAAAACCGGGTTCGCCAGCACATTCACCCACGGCGCCGGTGTCACCTGCCCGCGGGCAGTTGAAATGACGTACTCCCGGCCATCAGGAGTGAACCCTCCCAAGCCGTTGAAAAACATCAGGTCCTGACGTGCCTGGGCCACTACTGCCAAGGAATCCCCGCGTTCGGTTCGAGTTGGCATAAGGCCCGGAATTGTTTTTTCCGTAACGCTTCGAGGGGTTAACTGTTCCGTGAGCGTTCCTCTCCGGTCAGTAATGATGACGCGAGCAACTGCCTGAAAGAGAAGATGGTCCTCCTTCGATATCTGGTCGGAAGGTCGTACGAAAATGCCACCAGGTCGATCGGTCACATTGCCTTCAGTGCCCGCAGCGATAAGCCCCATGATCTGCTCCTGAAGGAGTTGCCGGTAGCCGGCGTGATCTTCGTTCCAGATCACCAGGTCGACAGCCAGTCCTTTAAGACGCCAATAGGCATGGGCCTGAACGAGTTGGCGCACCAGATTGATGTTCGCCGGATCTTCAATCTGCAACAGCACCAGGGGGAGATCGCCGGAAATAGAGTAGCCCCAGAGGCCGGATTGCCCCCGCCGGTTCTTCATCAGGGCCTCCGGGCCGGCACGCAGTAAAGAATTGGCGTATAGGACAGAGGCGGCAAGACGTCCAAAAAGTTGGGCATCGGTTTCGGTGGCATTGATCTGCCGCAGGAAAACCTGGCTATGGGTCCATGCCAGATCAAAGACACGATCGGCGAGATGTCGGTCCTGATATTTCCCGACCAGACTTAAGACAGTATCACGAGTTTCGCCGATACCGGTGACGATATTGATAGTTGCTGATTTTTCAGGATCGAGGGTTATACCATACCGAATCGCCACAATCGGATCAAGCACCGAGCCTTCGCTGCCCGATAGCGCGGATGAACCGCTCATTGCGTCGGGATCAGCAAGGGTGTTCCCACGGCCGATAAACCGCATCCGGTCAGTCTCATAAGAGACGTCTCCACTGTCCGCTCCGTGCACCGCCATGAGATGAAACATCCAGGGCGGCTGTTCATCGAGGGAACGGGGACGCCGGGTGCAAAGAATTGCGCTCTGCGGGCGAATGATCTCGGTCTGGACAAAGAGATTGCTGAAAGCCGGGTGAAGCGCGTCCTGTGCGGGCGAGGTAAGAACGACTTCCGCGTAACTCGTTACCTCGATTGTTCTGCGATGCCGCGTCCGGTTCGTGATGGTAATCCGCCGCAGCTCAATGTCATCCTCTGGCGATACTGCAATCTCAGTATGGCTGTCAAGACCCTGATCCCGGCGACGGAACTCTGCTCGTCCTTCCGAAAATATTGCTTCATACCGGCTGGCAACCGTGAGAGCCGGCTGGTGCGTGGTGGACCAGAAAAAACCGCTTTTAAGGTCACGTATATAACAGAACGCGCCCCACTTATCGCAGGTGCTGTCTTCGTGCCACCGTGTCACGGCCATCTCTTTCCAACGACTGTAACCGCCGCCCGCGTTCGTGATCATGACGTGGTATCTGCCGTTCGATAGCAACTGCACTTCCGGCATAGGGGTGTCAGGGCTCGTGTAGACACGTATCGGCATCTCCTCCTCTTCAAGTAAAGCGGTATTTACTTCTGAAAGCTCGGTCGTGTGCGAATAGAAGGCCGTGGTCTTTGGCACCCGCTCCTGAAGCAGAAGAATTATTGCCTGAAACGATGGGTCCGACTCGAATCGCCGTTGCATGGGGTGGTTAAGGAGCAACGAGGCCAGAGAAAGGAGGCTCATACCCTGGTGATGAGCCAAGAAGGAACGAACCACAGCGCTCAATTGCCCGCGGGGCAAATGGGTCGGGGTGTAGTCAATGGCTTCATAAAAACCATACTTCCCCTCAAAGCCATGAGCCGCGAGCACACCGAGATTCTCACAGGCCTCTACCGGGGCCAGCATGAGCGCCAGAGCTGAGGCATAG
>Ga0182021_10007439_pt1 | contig 12974 bp, 7 predicted proteins | sample 612E3MmetaG_FD_120493 | JGI IMG/M metagenome (GOLD analysis project Ga0182021, IMG submission 120493) | Permafrost microbial communities from Stordalen Mire, Sweden - 612E3M metaG (Illumina Assembly) | ecosystem: Environmental > Terrestrial > Soil > Wetlands > Permafrost | place: Sweden... | reverse complement strand
GCAGGTGCTTTTATAGGCGTCGGCGGCGGCGGCTTATCTGGTACAGGCGGCATTCCGGTTGGAATTGAGTACAACTTTTTAAACTTTGAAAAAAATATTCAAGTTGGTGCTTTTGCAGCATATTCTTCAACTTCTGAAGATTTTGCTGTTGGTAAATGGAAATATTCGAACATCATTATTGCGGCTCAGGCTAATTATCATTTCTTACCAGGCAACAAATTTGATCCTTTTGCCGGGATAGCTTTAGGATACGATATTGCCTCATCTTCTACGGAATTTAATCCTGGTTATAGCAGTTGGAACGCCAGCGCATCCGCAGGTGGTTTTGTATGGTCAGCACAAGTCGGTTGTAATTATTGGTTCTCTCCAAAATTTGCAGCTCAAATTCGTTTAGGATATTTTCCATATGTTGCAGTTGGTGTAACTTTTGTAATGTAAATTAATACATCCGCCTTTGGTGGATCCGGTATCGGGTACTAAAGCTCAGTTTAATTTCAGACTGAGCTTTTCTTTTTTAAATCTAGTATTAACTAAAATCTTTCCTTTCTATAATTTACTTAAAAAGAGTCAATATACTATTATGTTTATGCTACTTAACTTTTATCAATACAAACGTTACGTCATCCTCCGGTTCATTGCCGCCGGTCCAGTTCCGCCCTTCTTCTCTTAAATGCGTGACTATCTCCTCCGGTTCTTTCAATGCTGTGTTCTCAAAAGTGTTCTTTGCTCTCGTGTAACCGTATAATTCTTTATTCCCGTTTTTCAGTTCCGCAAACCCGTCGCTCATCAGCAGCAGTGTGTCCCCCTTCTCAATCTTCAATTCCTTCACATCATACTCAATCCCTTTCATTGCGCCGAGAGGCATATTGTTGATAACAACCTCCTCTACGGCTAGCGTGTTTTTTCTGAAAATAAACAGAGGGGGCATTCCCGCATTTGTTGTTACTATTCTATCGGTTTTAATCCGCACACAGGTTAATGCCATCATCAATCTGCCCAGCTGCATATCCTTTATTGCCGCGCTGGCGTTTTCAAAAAATGCTTTCAATTCTTTGTTTGATCTTTCAGACATAAAAAGGGATTTCATAATGGAAACCATCATCCCCGACATCATTCCGTGACCGGTCGCGTCGCCAAGCAAAACAGTCAATGTTCCGTCGGGATGAACATAAAAATCATAATAATCTCCCCCAACTTCAGTAGCGGTTTTCATAAAGACAGCGATGTCAAGATTAGGTAATTGAGGCAGCTCCCGGGGCAGCATCGAATGTTGAAGAAGTCTGGCCTCATCAAGTTCTTTTGTTTTCCGTGCATTCTCCGCTTCAAGAAAGTGCTTTTTTTCTTTTTCTCTTCTCCTGTCAAGTTCATATTTTCTTACACCGCCCAGGCCGCCTGCGAACCCGATAAAATAAATTCCAAATGCCCACCACGAACGGTACCATGGGGGACTGATTGAAAAGGAATAGAAATCCTCATCGGATTTCATTCCATTGGACGTGATCCCTTTAACTCTGAACCTGTATTTCCCGGGAGGAAGATTCTGATATTCGACGAAGGAGAGATTTGAAGGACGTGACCACTCCCTGTCGAATCCCTCTAACAGGTGTTCGTAGGAAGTCTGGCTCGGATCTTTATAATTCAATGCCGCATAGTTAAAAACAAACGAGTTTTGGAAATAAGGAAACCTCTCCGGGAATTTATAATAGTAGGATTGTGTATCGGAGGTTACAGAACATATTTTCAACGGATAGCTCTTTCTTTCACTGCTATTGATATAAATGCCGGTGCCGTTATAATATTCCACCAGGTTTCCTTTGCCGTCAAGTATAGAAACGTATGGTCCTCCCGCGACTATATTCTCATCATCCCAATAAGTTTGAAAGTAATTCCCTCTTACAACCAGAGCTCCCGATGAAAATCCGAATGAGATATTTCCTTTAAGGTCGACTATCGGATTACCAAGATTTGCCGAAGGCAAGCCATCCTTTTTTGTATAGAATTTCAGATGCGTACCGTCGAAAATCACCAGTCCCCTTGTTCTAAGCCGCATGTACAAATTGCCGTCAGCCATAAGATTTGTCTTTGTCCCTGCCACGCTGGCGCTTTTTAATATTCTGAAATCCGCATTCGCATCCACGCTGTCGCTCAGTTCAATAAATTTGTTGCCGTTAAACACAAAAAAACCACCTGCCGCCAGAAAATAAATTCCATTTTTCAGTTTTCCGACAAAATGGAGCTGTTTGGAGGGCACATTCCAGTTTTGCGGCGGTGCCTGCCAGGATTTCCCATCGAAGAGCATAATTCTGGAATTAACGGAAGAGATATCTTTTACATTATCGGCGAAATGTCCCAGAAACCAGATCCTCCCTTCATCATCCTCCAGGAGATTAAAAGTCTGATACTTTTTCGCATTTTCCGAACCGGTAAATGGAGATTTAATTTCAATGAACTTCTCCCCGTCAAATTTTCCCAGGAAAAAATCGGCTTGAATAAGATCTTTCGATCTGGGTCTTACATAATCCTGCCACGCATATATTTCCCCTTTACCTGTTTCAATTATTTTTGATGCGTTGTAAAATCCGCGGCTGTCGGATTCAATATTTTTGAACTTCAGATTCTGTAAGCCCTGACTGTTCATAATCTCGCTGGCAGATGTTACCCCCTTCGGCGTCGGAATCCAGATCCTCATTTCACGGTCTTGTATAACACCAAATGTTATATTGCTCCGCAGTCCGTCCTTTACAGTATACCCTTTTAATTTTTGACCGTCCCAAATATTAATTCCGGTGCTGTAACTTGAAGCATAAGCCGGAATTTCAGAATAGGAAAAAGAAATCCACACGATCCCGTTTTTATCAGTAAATAAAATCGGAATACCTCCCTGCAATCTGAGCAGATTATCTTTCAAAGTAAGCATTTTAGAATGATTTTGATAAAATAGACCAAAACCTTTTGCGGTCTTCACGATAGAGGCGTCATTGGTTTCCCCCGAAGGGTTCGCCGAAAATGCATCATATTTTTCCCAATTCCCGTTTTTCAATGTAAAAAACTGATTGGGTATTTTTGAACTTGTAGCCTGATAGGAACTCGTAGTTAGAAGAACCAATAATTCCGGGAAAAATCGATCCTTTTTCTTAAAATAGATTTGGTTATAACGGAAATTACTTCCGGTCTTAAGGCTTTCCGAATCCAATCTGCTTTTAATAGTCACGAGGATACTTGACGGTATCCATTTTCCGTCAACTAATTCAAAAAGCGTTTTATCCTTCGTACTGAATGATTCAAATCTGGATGATGATAATGTTAGGTAAAGCTTGTCGAGCTTCCAGCTGTAATAAACAGAGAAAGGTCTTTTATCTTTCTCAAATTCGTCCTGAAAATCATTATACTGATGAAAGTTTACTCCGTCATACATCAATACACCCGAGGTATTCTTAACCGATACGTTTGACAGGAGTACTCCTGTGAAGGCAATCCACGTATTTCCCTTTTTATCAATAGCGGTTAACAAATTCTGAGGGGTTGTAGACGCGTTCTGCATCTTTATTCCCGCGGATTCATCTATCCTTCTGAAAACCCCATCCTTGTATAATGCTATATATGCCCCCTCACCGGTTTGAGTATTTGATCCTGCCGAAGTAAATATCAGATCGCCGCCGGGAGTTTCAATAAAACCGGTAGCATTATCGAGAGGAAAACTGGCGGAATCATAGACTGTAAAGCTTTCGTTTTCAAACCTTACCAGACCGCCATTGTGTTTTTTATCAATATAAGGAGTTTCAGATCCGATCCAAATTCTACCTTTTCTATCAGCATTGATAAAACTAATAACCTGGCCGGAGGACCCATTAATTCTATACCCCTCCTTCCCGGAATAAACTTTAAATTCCCTTCCATTAAAAGTTATAAAATTATTAGGCGATGCGAAGTAAAGAATGTTTTTTACAGAGTCGTAGTACATACTCTGCATTTTTGAGAGCCCGTATTCTTTACCCACTTCTTCAAATTCATAACCGTTAAATCTGTAAGTCCCCTCGATTCCGGAAAGCCATATATAACCGTCCTTAGTCTGCACGATATTTGAAATATTCGTACTCGGCAATCCTTCCTTACTGGTATATTCAACAATATCGGAATTTGCCTCTGTTTTCTGTCTCTGCTGGGAATAGGACAATGAGGAGACGGCAAATAATAATGATAAAATAATATTTCTAATAATTACTGTTATCATTAATCCTCCGGATACAGATATGGAGTAATTCTTGAGTTTATTTGATATCATTTCACTTTTTGCCGCCGTTATGATATATGATGTCTGATTATTGTTGAAATTTTTTTAGCCGGTTCTGATTAAGCAGAGAGTAGTAATATCATCACTCTGGGGTGTATCGGCTACATGTTTTTTAATATCGGCCATCAGATTCTCAATAAATGTTCCGGCCCTATCGTGGTTTTGGCCCAGGAAGAAAGATTCAAGCTTTTCATCTGAATATTCTTCGTTATTTTCATTCATTGCTTCGGTAATTCCATCTGTGTAGAATAATATTTTTTCTCCCGGTTCAATATTTATAAAAGCGCTTTGATATGGCATTCCGTAATCAAGCATTCCGAAAGCGAACCCGCCTTTATCCAGTTTAATCAGCTTCTCTTTAGAGGAGTAAAAGACAGGATTGTGGCCGGCATTTAAATACTCAATTGTTCCCGTCGGGGGATCAAGAATGGCTATAAAACCTGTTATGTACTTTTCAGGAGTTGAAGCTTTATAAATTATTTTATTAAGTTTGCCTGCGACTTCGGTTAAATTGAATTCATTTTCCACATAGGCATTAAGCGAAGCATTTAATGTATTAACTAATAATCCTGATGCGACTCCTTTTCCCGCAACATCGGCTATTATTATAAGATATCTTCCATCTTTTAATTTCCGGACATCATAATAATCTCCTCCGATCTCCAAGGAAGGAATATTAATTCCGGCAAGATCATATCCTTCTATTTCAGGAAGTATCTGCGGAATAATTCTTCTCTGAATCGCTGCCGCTGTTTCAATTTCCTGGTGCATCCGTTCTTTATCCAGTGCTTCACGGTGCAGGTGTTCATTTTCGATCGCAGTTAAAACCTGTCTTGCGAAAGCCGCAAGCAATATTTCATCGGTCGGATCAAAACCGGCAATTCCATTTCTGCTTTCTTTCTCCGAGAGAGTAAAAAGGTATTTTAGGCCATCGAACTCAACAAATGTTTCAATTCTGTTGGAGGACTCAAAAACTTTTTTGATATCAGAATCTTCGGGAAATCCAATTTCAGAAATTATTTTATTCTCCGACTGTATCTGAAGAACCGCCCTCGAGGCGTTGGTCAAAACCGCCGCTCTTTCAAGTGAAAGTTGAAGCAGAGAGGAAGTTTTATGAAGCCTTGAAATTTCAATGCCCGTATCAATAAGACTATTGAGCTGAACCACTCGATGGTTTAACGCGAAATTCAGCTCTTTTTCTTTATTGTGGCTTGTGATTGACTGGTAAGCGTTATCAAGGAGTTGAAGAAACATCTGGAATGTTATTTTATCGAGTTCGGTGAGAGGGCTTTTATCAATTTTGTTTCCGATAATAAGTCCCCAGAAGCAACCGGTTGATGGAAAGGAGGCAATTATGCCGAAGTCCTCGTCATACAAGTATTCAACACCCGCACCGGAGCGCGCGGCCAGCCGGGGAAGATAATTGAGGCATTTATTATCCTGAATTACAAAACTTTCCCATGATGAGGAATCACTGGTTTTGAAAAAGATATTGACATTGCTTATTATAAGACTGCCCCGCAATATATGGCAGAAATTAGAGGAAAATTCCTTCAGAGAGTTGGAACCGGAGAGAATAGCGAATCCCTCCTGAAAAGAACTTACCTGCATCGAGAGTCTCTCAACTATATTATTATATTCAATTACATTCATTAATCGAGTATTAATCCTTTCCCTCTGCGTTGCTTTTGATGAATCGACTTTGTTTAGAGTAATTTAAAGGCTTCTTCCTGATTATCCGCTTTTTTGGCAAACTGGAACAGTCCCATGATCGTAAACGTTTTTTCAATTGATGGGTCAAGATTGGTGAATATCAGTTTTCCGTTGGACTGATTTAACTTCTCAATAATTTCAATAAGGAAGGAAATTCCTATCGAGTTGACGACATTCGATTTTGCGAGATTTAAGATAACATTGTTGATTCCATTCCCGAAGTGCATATAAAATTCATCAATAATCTTTTGCCCTCCAACATTATTGATATAACCGGTAGTATTAACGAGGAGGCAGTTATCCCTGGTTTCGGAAACTAAATTAAATTCAGACGACATTTTAACTACTCCTAGACTAAATTTTTAATTATCGTGATTTTTGTTCCTGTATCACTGGATTCAATTATAAAATCATCCGACATGGATTTCATGAGTTTGAGGCCCCAGCCTCTTTTATTTTTACTCGATAATTTATCATTAATTTCAGGCTCAATAACTTTTTCAGGTTCAAAACCGTGACCGAAGTCGGTAACAAGAATGATCAGCCTCTCTTTTGTCATAGTAAATTCAACATTGACATAAGGGTTTTCAGTGCCGGAATGTTCAAGTCCGTTAATAATTGCTTCGGTCACAATTATTTTAGCCTCTCCGATTTTGTCATCCGGAATCCCCAAATGCCCTCCCATTAATTGTAAACCTTCAAGGGCTACCAGCTCAATATCGGGTACTTTAGGAATTTTAATTTCCAGTTTAATATTATCATTCATATTTAATCCCGATTGTTATAGATAAACCTGAGTTTGTAAAAAAACGCTGCTGTGCTGAACGAAATATAGTTATATAATACATAATGTCCACTAAAATAATTTAGATCTTGATTAAAATAAATGATTGGGGTTTCGCGAATCAGGAACTCATTAGTTGTACCAGGCCAGAAGCATATCAGCACTCAAAATCTTTGTCCGGCACTCACTTCAGCAATATCAGCTTTTTCGTCTGAACAAAATCACCTGCCTTTATTCTGTAGAGATAAACCCCGCCCGCAAGTTTGCCTGCATTGAATTGAACCGTGTAATTTCCGGCCGGTTTGTATTCATTCAAAAGCGTTGCTACCTCTCTGCCCAGCCCATCATAAACAACGATCCTTACATTACTCTGTTTCGGTATCGAATAATTTATTACGGTCGTCGGATTAAAGGGATTTGGATAGTTTTGGCTCAACGAATAACCAGTTGAAATTGTATTTTCACTCTGAACCGAAGTGACTTTGCCCGTTAACTGTACCAGTTCAATTCCATTCCCCGTACCGAGATTCCTTGAATATTGCTTATTAATCGAATTGTTCCAATGCTCATGAACGCCCAGGCTTTTAAGACGGGTACCTGACGGAGCGTATACCGTTCCCGACGGAGGGTTATCCGCTTGGGCGGCCTCATGAAGATAATTGTCGACAAATCCGTACGTATATATAAAATTAGAATTTACTGCCGCTTCTGTCCTATAAAAATCAAGGCCGACAGATTCAATAGCCACGAGATCCTGAGAAACCAGCATCATTGCAGCCCAGCTCTTATTAAACGGAGCGGAAAGCCATCTGCTTTTAAGAGAAATAGCGGCTTGTTCGTGTTCCACCGCATAAAGTCCGTCGAGCAGATAAAGAACGGTTTTCCCCCCTAAATCCTTATGTCCCATAAGATCTACAAGAGTATTGTAAGTACCCATTCTTCTCTCCTCAAAAGGAATTCCCCAGGTTAAACTCGCAGGAACATAATGGACTGAATAATAAGCGTGAATTCCCGCGGCATGGGGGGCATAGACATAAGGCTGACCCAGATCATTGTCGACGCTCAAACTTCCTACATGGCTTTTTGCGCAAAGAGAAACACCGGCAAATCGATGTCCTTTCATACAGGCCAGATTAATCATGTATGTTGCCTGCACAACAGACTTCGCCAGATAAGCCGGATTTCCCCCTTTCGCAGAACCATTGGCGGGATCGGATTCCGTTTCGAGCGTCAATTTCTGCGACCAGTGAACTTGCGTAGTGTCTCTGACGTATTGTTCTCTTCCGGGACCGGCATCCCAGCCCATGTAATGAATACCAGGGAAGGCAGTATTACATTTATTATATATTGCATCGGGAACGTAGCGAATCAGGTCGTATAGTGTAATATCTGCCGGCTGAACGCCGACTTCATTTACCAGTTGTTTCAACAAAGAGTAAATCATCTGCGGCGAATTAATCGGGCAGTCATTACTGATTTGACTGGTCGAGCTCCAGTTAAGGTTAATTTTGATTGCTATTTTTTCACCTTTGGTATATCCGACATTTCCTCTTCCATGAGTTGTATTGAAGTATTTGAAAATAGCGTCCCAGGAACCGGCTAATGTATTTTGACCTCCAATAGAAAGAATTGCTTTTGAAAGCATTGAGGAAACTGTATCCTGATTCGTATTAGCGTCGGACCACCACGCAGAACTTGTTGAGCCGTTCCATTTTGTCGCTCCCGGATTTCGAACCCATACAACCCGGCCGGGGTGAATTCCAATAGCCGTCCCGATCGGTGTATTCGGGGGATCAGTGGGTACGAAGACTGAATCTGTCGCCAGACCTTCGGCGTTCAGATCAGATTGGGAACGGAAGTTGATAAAGAGACTGATACTAATAGCAACTGTTATCAGAAGTGTGGCTAATATATATTTTGAGCGCCCGATATAATTATATCCCTTCTTGAAAGCGAAAATGGCGGCCAGCAATCCTCCCAGATAAGTTAAAAATCCGCCGGCGATCGGCGCCGCCACTTTCATGCAGGGATATTGTGCCCGGCTCGGCTTTGGAATCACACGCACCAGAACCCAGATTAGCGCGGCTATACCGATTAAAGGGAATAATAATTTTGCAATACCAGAGGTTTTCTTAAAACCTCTGACTCTTCCTGTTTTTGGACAGGTTTTGATAAATTTCGATAAGATCTGATTCATTGTAATCTTCACCCTGTTTTGTCTCAATATAGACATTAATGTCTTTTTTCTTAATATATGATACGAATAATTTTTAAATTTCCTAAGCAGAAAAAACACTATTTGTCAGTAAATTGATATGGTTATAGTATAAGAAAGGCTAAAATGAGGACTACCGCAGCCGTTTTTCTGTGAACCGTTTTCATTATTATCCATTAGATACTTTTATGAAAGTATTATACTAAGATATGTTAACTAAGTATTCATTGATAATTATCCAGTGAATTTCTGGTAAAGGAAATAAAAAAGTGCTCTATTATCTTAGAAGAATCATTTTTCGAGCCTGGTGTTCCGTACCTGCCTGCAGGTTAACAAAATAAACACCCGATGAACACTGCCTTCTGCTATCATCTAAGCCATCCCATTTTACAGAAAATATCCCGTTCCCTTTATATCCTTTGACTAAAGATTTTACTAATCTGCCCGAAGTATCATAAATAAGAAGCGAAACATTGTTTGCTTTTGGTATTGAGTATTGAATTGTTGTAGAAGGATTAAAAGGATTGGGATAAATATTTATATCATAATTATTAGGAATATTTTTCCCTTGGTTAACCTCGGTACCAGTTAAAAAAGCATCCAAAGCAACCGTAGGTTGTTTAGTTACAGGATCCCATGCCCCAAGTTGATAGCCCTGCCAGTTATAGCTCTCGGGTTCCCAGTAAAAAACACCCAGTCCTCCAACCGATTTTGTTTTTGCTATAAGATCAATAAGAAAGTTTTTGGCTGCTCCAGGCTGGTTGTAAAGATAACCGGTTTCAACAATCATTACTTTAGTATTATACCTGGCAATCATATCTTTCATTGTTATGAGTGCTAAACTGTCATCCACAGCCCAGGATAAATTAACCCAATACGGATACACGGACATTCCAATAATATCCCATTTGGCACCATTGTTTTTTAATCCGTCGAACATCCATCTGAACATTGCGTCATCATTCCCGTTCGAAAGATGCACAATTACCTGGATAGTGCTGTCAACGGCTTTTACTGCGTCATAACCACTTTTAATTATTGATGCAAAATTATTCATATGCGTGGTTGCTCTCCCGTCTTCCCATAAAGTGCCGTCGTTGGTTTCGTTCCCAATCTGCACCCAGGCCGGAATTACGCCGATGGTTTTCAATGTATCCACCACGTCGTAAACATGACTGTATACATCTGTAAATAATTGATTTACCGAATGATTTGCCCATGCCGCAGGTTTGATTTGGTGCGAGGGATCGGCCCAGGTATCGCTTAAGTGAAAATCCAGCATTACTTTGAACCCCATGCTGTCGGCACGATGAGCCATAAAAGCGACATCCTTTTTACCGCAATAGCCATTCTTCGGATTTACCCAAACTCTAAAACGGAGTGCATTTATTCCCTTCTCCTTTAAGATTTCCAGACAATTCTTCTGAATTCCTGAATTATCTTTAAATACGTATCCTTGAGCTTCCATTTGCGATAACCACCCAATGTCAGCCCCATTTGCAAATTGCGCTTTAATTTCTTTTGGATGAAATACAATCAGTACACATATTATTATTGATATGTATTTTAAGGTTAATATTAAATTGGAAATTTTCATTTTATATTTTCTTCAACTCTTTATAAAACAATTATTTTTAAAGCGAATTCGCCATCTTCCGCTTATTTCATAAACGTGTCGCTACTCAAAACCTCATCCGCCATCAAAGTAATGAATTCAATTTTAAGACGCTATTATTGTTCTTCAAAATTTAATTTCTCAAAACTCGTTCTGATCCACTTCTTTCTCAATTTCTTCAAAACTAAAGCTCAACTAAAGATTGGGTTCCCGGTGCTAGAAATCATTTTCAACTTGATATTAATAGAACGTTTTTAGCTTTAGGTTAAATAAAGAATAGGGACAGGATAAGCCGGTTGATAGCCCGGCTGAGTATTAGCTGACGCCGAACGAATGCCTGGCATCGACCGTGTTCGGCGTTTGTTCGGCGTTTGTTCGGCGTTAGCTCGGCGTTCGTTCGGCGTTAACCGGGCGTGCACCCGGCTGTTAAATATAATCCGCAAAAATTTATCAAAGAAAACCGGACTCATCCGCGTTAAGATCATTTATTTATTTCTTAAACACGCTGTAAAAAAAAATACAACCCCTTTAGAACCAATATTTAATAAAATCGCCGCGTGAACTGAATGCCACAATAAAAACAGGAGGCTACAATGGCAACAATATCAGGATCCGTAATCGGATCATTTAAAGGTACGCTGGGCGATGTTTACGTGCGAAAAATTAATGGAAAGAGCCAGCTTATCGTCCGTGCCAGGAGTATTAAAAAGAACAATGACCCGAAATCCGTAGAGCGCCGTCAGAAATTTACGGTAACCACTAAATTCGCGTCGCAGGTTAAATCGCTTCCGGCGTTAAATGGAATCTGGGTTAAGCTGAAAGGAAAAATGCTCTCTTCGCATAATGTGATCTTTAAGGCAAACTACCATCTTATACTGCCTGAAAGGCCGGCTTTGGAGAATATCATAGTCCCTGAAGGTTTTGATCCAAAATTCAGTTCTGTCCTTTCAGCAGAAAATAAGATCGCTGCTTCGATTCCCCCTCTGAATGCGGTTGCGGACAGTAAATCGATACTGTCGTTCAATTGTCTGGTTTGTTTCTTCGAACCCGGATACGCAAACAGGGAAAAATATGCCCTCTTCGCTTCATCGCGCGATTATCCCGATCTCGATTTCACAATAGGACATGACCTGGAAATTGCGTTTACGGCGGAGCAGGCGGAGCTTTCCTCGAAATATTATAAGTCGATCGTCTACCTTGCTCTTGTAATGAAAAATGAGAAGGGGGAGTATCTGCAAAACTCCGAAAGTTATTCCGTGCAATTCGGTTAATTGAAAATAATAATTCATTATTCTGTAATGTAAATTTCCGCGGCGCAGATTACTTAATTGGTACTCGCGATGTAATCTGCGCCGGGATTATTTGATTTTTGTTAATGAATAGGGACACCGCTATAATAATTCTTTATTCCCGCTGAAATGCGATCAACGCATTTATTTATTCAATAATTATTAAATATATTTATTCTGATAAATTTTCTCTGTTCTTGACTGATTGTTCTATTCTTCTGCTGACGAAGTAAATAGTCTCATTATACGAGATCGTGATATATTACTTAATCCGGAGGTATTATGAAAAGCGGGCTACTCATAATAATCGTTTCAGGAATTTTATTCTTTGGCGCTGTTGATATCAGCGCCCAGTGGACACAAACCAGCGGGCCATATGGCGGAAGTATAAATGCTCTCGCCATCAGCGGTACGACTTTATGGGCGGGGACCTATGAGGGAGGATTATTTTACTCAACGAACAGCGGTACAAGCTGGAGTTATATGGACGGTACGGCTAATAATAATTTTACAGCAGTTGCCACAAACGGGAGCTATATTTATATATGCCCCTACGGGGCCGGAGTCTATGTTTCGACAGATTATGGTTCAACCTGGAGCGCTCCCAATACAGGTTTGACGAACACGAATGTCTACTGCATTGGTATTAACGGTGATGGCTTAAAAGTTTTTGCCGGCACGGCGGGCGGCGGGGTTTTCCTTTCGACAGACCATGGTTCTACCTGGAGTAATGTGAATGGATCATCGGGATTGGCAGGTACTACAGTCCAGTGTATTACGGTATCGGGCAATAATGTTTTTGTCGCCACTTCAACTGCCGGTGTATACCGCTCAACTGACAGCGGCTCGAACTGGACGCAGATAAATTCGGGTCTGTCCAACACAAATGTCTCTGCACTTGCGGTCGTCGGCAGTAATCTTTTTGCCGGGACCTGGGGCGGAGGAGTATTTCTTTCAACAACAGCTGACGCCGGATCGACATGGAGTGCCTGGAACAGCGATAATTCCGGTTTGACAAACTCCTATATCAATGCTTTCGGGATCAACGATGGCAATATTTACGCCGG
>Ga0182021_10007438_pt1 | contig 12974 bp, 13 predicted proteins | sample 612E3MmetaG_FD_120493 | JGI IMG/M metagenome (GOLD analysis project Ga0182021, IMG submission 120493) | Permafrost microbial communities from Stordalen Mire, Sweden - 612E3M metaG (Illumina Assembly) | ecosystem: Environmental > Terrestrial > Soil > Wetlands > Permafrost | place: Sweden... | reverse complement strand
TGTCGTACACACTGCCATCCGAGCCAAGAACCGGATAGCTTTTACCACCGCCGGTAATAATTACTTTCCGGCAAGATATTTTATCACCGTTTTTCGAGGATACGATGATATCGTTCCCCAAATATGAAATACCAAGGCAATCAAAATTATATTCCACCGGCACGGATAATCGTTTGAGTTCCATTTCCAGAACTTTCAGTACGGAAGCGGCTTGATTGGTGACGGGAAATATCCGTCCATCCTGCGACCAGGTTTCAAGGCCTAATGTATGAAAAAAGTCCAATATTTCTGATTTACCAAACTTACTAAGGACAGATTTTACGAGTTCGCCGGAGGCAGGATTGTAACAGGACTCATTGAAATTATCATTGAGCAGGTTGCATCTGCCATTACCGGAGGCCAGTATTTTCTTGCCTAGCTGCGTCATCTTTTCGCAGATAACGACAGATTCACCGGAACGGGCTTTACTGATGGCAGCACAGATACCGGCAGCGCCGCCGCCGATCACGATAGTAGAATAATTTTTCATCATCGATTGTTGGATATTCTCACAAGTTATTTATCTCAGATTCTAACACATTAGTATCAGGTAATGTAATTGGACGCAGGTGAGGTTGTTTGGTATCATTTGATTGGATGTGAAAATCGGTAAACATATTATAAATCAATCTAGTCGGTTTATTGACATAAAGGCAATGAGTAAATTGGATAACACGAAAAAAATATTAATACAGTGCGACTTTGACGGCACGGTGACTGAGGAAGATGTCAGTTTTATGCTGATGGATGCATTTGCCGAGGGCGATTGGCGAGCGATCAATCAGCAATATAATGATGGTAAAATCACGGTGGGTGAATTCAATGAAAGGGCTTTCGCATTGATAAAAGCCGGTAAGAAAGAAATGCTCGATTTTCTGAAAGGCAAAGTGGTGATACGCGGCGGTCTGAAAACTTTCGTAGATTTGTGCAAAACGAAGGGGATTCGGCTAGTTATCGTCAGCAACGGGTGGGATTTCTATGTGAAACAAATTCTGGAAGAGAACGGTCTGGAAAACGTGGAGTATCATTCCGCAGAGACCTTTTTTCATGAGGGCAAATTGCAAGTGCGTTATGTTGGTCCGGACGGCAGCGTTACCGATACCGAATTCAAAGATAAATATGTAACCAAATATATCAATGAGGGTTATCACGTGGTATACATCGGCAACGGGTCATCAGATTTGTCCCCGGCTAAAGGCGCGCATCAAATATTTGCTACCGAAAGCTTACTGGAACATTGTCGACGCACCGGCTTGACCTGCATACCTTTCACGTCTTTTCTCGAAATTAACAAGGTCATAACTTCCTGGTGATAAGAAATGAAAGTATTATTGCATATCTGCTGCGGGGTCTGTGCAGCCAGTTCAGCGGAGCAACTGCAAGTAGAAGGACACAAGCTGACAGGGTACTATTTTAATCCGAATATTCATCCGGCGGAGGAATACGCAAAAAGATTGGCAGCGGCGCAAACAATCGCTAATGTTATGAAATTTCAGGTGATCGTGCCACCTTATGATCCAGAAAAATGGCTGGAAATGACTAGTGGTTTTGCTCAGGAACCGGAACGCGGTAAAAGGTGTGAAGTTTGTTTCAGAATCAGACTGCAAGCTACTTGTGATTATATGCTCAGCAATGATTTTGATGTTTTCACGACCACATTGACGATCGGGCCGCAAAAATCAGCGGAAACGATCAACCGTATCGGACGGGAGATCGGCGGTGATAAATTTCTGGTCAGAGATTTTAAAAAGAACGGCGGTTACCAGCGCGCCGTACAACTGGCGAAACAGTATCAGATTTACCGACAAAACTACTGCGGATGTGTCTATAGTTTAGGAAAATTGTAGAGAAAACGGTTCAATATTAATTGCCCGTGCTATGTTCTTTGATAATTTTGTCGGCGACGGACGATAATTTCTCAAGATAACCGCCGCTGCCGTGATAGGTATTGACATCTGCCGGTAGCGGTTGTATCAGATCACCTTTTTTGAGAAGATTTTTATTGATTTCTTCAATTTTTACTTCTTTACCGGTGGTTTTCAGAAACGCATAAGCTCCGGCAGCAGCCGCACCCAAAGCAGCTCCAGCCTCTTCAATGCGTACCACCGGCTTATTCCAGATAGCGGCGACTCTCCTTAATATTTCCGGACTTTTATTAGCGCCGCCGGTAACATACATGGGCTCGGCAGATTCTTTAGCGAAAGTCTTTGAGTAGAGATAAACAGTGCCAAGCGTGGTTTCAATCAGGCCGGAATAATCAGCACCAAGTTCGGGATTATCGTGAGTGGTGCGCAGGATATCATAAGTACCCGAAACCGGGAAAGATTCGTCTCTGGGCTGCCAGAACACCATGAACTTTCCTACCGGTGTGTTCTGCAAAGCTTTCTCTGCCGGCGCATATTCTTCTTTCTTTAGTCCGTGTAATGCCCGTAACTGGTCCCAGACCAGGGCGCCGTTAGTCCGGCAACTAAAGATAAACGGACGGCCGATACCGTCATACATTGCATTGGAAGCACCGCTCATATCAAGGTGCTTGCCGTCGGTGGCGGCCATATTAACAAAACTTGAACCTAAACTCAATAGATTTCCGGTGACCAACACTTTGGATTGGGGATTATCCCCGGAACCGGCAAGAATACGGCAATCAGGACTAAAGCTGTACCGTTCGATAAAATAGGTAGCAATACGCCCGACGATAGTATTAGGAGAAACAATCGGTAACAACTTATTGCGCAGGGCACTTTCGCCGCCGGGTAAGCCGTCGGCCACAGCCTTGACCAGTTTAATCGACCAGTCTTTGCCCGCATAGTCCATCATCGACATGCCGCAGGCATTACCGAAATCCAGCGGCACTCTGGAATTTCCGGTTAGAACCGCAGGTACTAGGCTACTGAGTAAATGAATATGTTCAGTTTCCTGATACGCTTCAGGATATTGTAAAGCGATTTTCCGGATAACGGCGCCGGTAAACCGAGCCGGTGAATTTGAACCGGAATATTGGATCATCTTTTCCTGCCCGCCGACAAATGTGCGGATAAAATCAGCTTCTTTCACGGTATCGGAGGTCATCCACACAGGCGCGAAGTTCAGTGAAAAGCAACCCTCTGTTATTGTAACCAGATTTGATTTTGTGCTTCCGGGAATATTCAGTCTTCCCAGAATTGTTCGCGCCTGGCGACTTAGATAAGCATGACCATGCTGCTGCGCCGAAGTATTAAAAACAACAATATCTCTCATCGGCAGTCCAGCGGTTTTCATGTCGGTAAAAAGAGCATCCAGCGCCGCAAGAAACATCTTGACCGGCTGATTCGCTTCGCCCTCATTTTTAGGCGGTAATATATAGTTTTGCCCGATGCCATATTTTTTAAGTCTGGCATCTTTTAAATAATCCAGCGATATTTGATGAACAATCTCCCGTGAATCGATATCGATCAGTACCGCCGATAAACTTTGGGTGCTCAGGTCAAGACCGAGTGACAATCTTTTGTTCGCCATTTACTCTTTCCTCGCATCAGGCCAATAATTTGTTACAACTACGAATTATTAAGATTATTGCATTCGCCGACTTATTCTGCAACATAGGCTCAAATGTGTCATTGAAAGCTAATATTTGTTGTGCTAGTATTGGAGTGCAAAGCACCAGAAAAGAATTCAGAACCTGAACCAGTCCTGAATAATATCGAGTATCGGGGGTATGTGATGCAACCGAAACAGAGAGGTCATGGGCAGGTAAGACTTCCGCCAATGCTGGAACGATTTCCGGGTAATCCGATATTGAGACCTGATTCCGGAAACCGATGGGAAACAAAAGCAGTTTTCAATCCCGCGGCGATCTACGAAGGCGGTAAAGTCCATATTCTTTACCGGGCAATCGGGGAAACTGACAACTCAGTTCTTGGATACGCATCCAGCTTCGACGGTTACAACATTGACGAAAGATCAGACAAACCCGCATATGTGCCGCGAGAGCCGTTTGAAAGCGCAAATACTTTCCCAAACTATCAAGATAATACCATCAGTCCTTATCAATCCGGGGGAGGAGGAGGGGGGGGATGTGAAGACCCGCGACTAACCAGAATTGAAAACCGGGTTTATCTGACTTATGTGGCTTATGACGGACACGGTCCTCCCCGGGTTGCTTTAAGTTCAATAGACATTGATGATTTTTTACAGAAGAAATGGAATTGGAAGAAACCTGTCCTGATATCTCCCCCGAATATAGTGGATAAAAATGCCTGCCTGTTACCGGAAAAAATAAACGGCAAATTTGTGATTTTTCATCGCATTTTCCCGAATATTCTGATTGATTTTGTCGATGATATGGATTTTGACGGTAAAACCAGATGGCTGGAAGGGCAGTTTAAAATTACAGTAAAGAACTCAAGCTGGGACAATCTAAAAGTTGCAGCCGGACCGCCTCCGATCAAAACAAAAGAAGGCTGGTTATTTATCTACCATGCCATTGATGAAAAAGATGATCTACGTTACAAAATCGGCGCAATGTTACTTGATTTACAAGAACCCACGCGCGTTTTAGCGAGGACTAAACAACCGATATTGGAACCACTGGCAAGTTACGAAAATGAAGGATTAAAAGCGGGAGTTGTCTATCCTTGCGGAGCGGTGGTTTTAAACGGCAGGTTGTTCGTATATTACGGCGGGGCAGACATGGTAACCTGCGTGGCCACAGCCAAATTAGATGAATTTTTAGCCCGACTTTGCTATGAGAAAGAAAAGGTACAAATCAGTTATCCGGTAAATCCACCGGCAGATATTACGGTCACAACGAAAGAGCAAGTACAAGGGTTCTGTCTGAAATGCCGTAAAAAGATGATGATAAATAACCCGCGCCACATCCTCATGAAGAACATGAGACGCGCAATTCAAGGCGTATGTCCACGATGCGGTACCAAAATGGTAAAATTTGAGTAGAAAATAATAATCCAGTGAGGGCGAGATCCTAATGACAGAAATAAGACGCTCGGAAGAAAATCCGATTTTAATACCATTAACAGAAAATACATGGGAAGCCGATGGAGCTTTTAACGGGTGTCCGGTATTTGACCGTGGTAAAATCCATTTTGTATACCGCGCGGTTTCCGCCCCGCAAAAAATTTCAGGATTTGAATTACCGTTATCTACAATCGGCTATGCTTTAAGCAGCGACGGCATTCATTTTAAAAACCGCCGCCAGTTCGTTAAGCCGGAGTATGATTGGGAACAATTCGGTTGTGAGGACCCGCGTGTTACTAAAATTGACGGTAAGTTCTATATCTTTTATACTTCTTTGTCCACTTTTCCTTTCTGCGCTCCTTGTATTAAGGTTGCAGTAGCTATTACACGGGACTTTAAAAAAATACTGGAAAAGCACCAGGTAACACCTTTCAATTCAAAAGCAATGTCGCTTTTCCCGGAAAAAGTAAACGGCAGATACGCAGTAGTGTTGAGTGTCAATACGGATATTCCCCCAACCAGAATTGCGGTCGCATATTTTGACCGCGAGGAACAAATGTGGTCTCAAACATACTGGGAAGGATGGTACTCTTTGTTAGACGACAATATCATCCCACTGGAGCGATCGCCGAAAGACCATATTGAGGCCGGAGCGCCGCCAATAAAAACAAAATACGGCTGGCTATTAATCTATTCCTACATTCAGAACTATTTTGCGCCGCCGGCAGTCTTCGGCATCGAGGCAGCGCTTTTAGATATCAATAATCCACAGAGAATCATTGCCCGTACCGACAAACCATTACTCGTGCCGCAAGAAGAATACGAGAAATACGGCAAAGTACCGAATATTGTTTTTCCAACCGGAGCATTCGTAAGGGATGGAATACTGCATATTTATTACGGGGCGGCGGATACCACCTGCGCGGTGGCAACCTGTAAACTGGAAACGCTGCTGGAAGACATGCTGGAGACAAGAATAAAACAGATCAGACTGAAGCGGTTCGAAGGCAATCCGATCATCAAACCCGACCCCAAATTAGCATGGCAAAGCCGGGCAGTTTTTAATCCGACAGCTTTATACGAATACGGCAGGGTTCATCTGGCTTACCGGGCGATGTCAGAAGATAATACTTCGGTTATCGGGTTTGCTTCAAGCGCCGATGGTTACAATTTTGACGACCGTCCGACGGAGCCAATCTATACGCCGCGTGAAAACTTTGAGGCTAAACTTGTCCCCGGCGGGAATTCCGGTTGTGAAGACCCGAGACTGACCAGAATCGGTGACACTATCTATATGTTATATACCGCATTTAACGGCAGGAGTGAACCACGGGTGGCTTTATCATATGTAAAAATCGATGATTTTATCGCCAGATGCTGGAACTGGTCACGTCCAATTTTGATATCACCGCCTAATGTGCCGGATAAAGATGCCGCTATTTTCCCCAAACTAATTAAAGGTAAATATGCAATCCTGCACAGGTTAGGAGCAAGCATATGGTTGGATTTTGTGGACAATTTACAATTTGGCGGCGATAAGTGGCTTAAGGGTAATGTTATTATGAGTCCTAAGGACGAGTTACCCGACACTGAAAAACTGGGTATTTCCGGTCCGCCGATCGAGACAAAAGAAGGCTGGCTGTTACTCTATCATTGTGTTTCCAGAAAAACACAACCGATGACTTATTATGTTGCAGCGGCACTACTGGATTTTAAAGACCCATCGAAAGTCCTGGCGCGGCGCAAAGTGCCGATACTACAACCGGAAACGTCTTATGAATTATACGGACAAGTCAATAATGTTGTCTTTCCCTGCGGCGCGGTGGTGATCGGCGAAGATCTCTTCGTTTATTACGGCGGCGCCGATAGTGTTATTGCAGTAGCAACGATGAAACTTCCGGAATTATTGAACAGCCTGATCACCTGGGGGGCATTGGAGACAGAACTTACGAAACTGGTAAAGAAGAAGTAAAGATTCTATTACATGTATTGATAATCCCCGGTTAGGTGTGTTACCATTTTTTTTGGAAGGTGCAAATTTGCTTACTGATTATGGCTATATTGCAGGTTATCTAATAGCAGCAATGGGTTTTGCGGCCATTGCTATTGGTTTACCTGTAATCCTGAGATATTTTGGTGTCGTACAGCGAAAGCCCAATACTGCCAAATATCTGACCTATGAATGCGGCATGGAAACCACAGGTAAAACCTGGATACAATTCAATTTTCGTTATTATTTTTACGCTCTGATATTTGTAACTCTAGATATAATGGTGGTATTTCTTTATCCGTGGGCGGTTCAATTAAAACAACTGGGTGCTTCAGCGCTCGTCGCAATATTGATCTTCATTTTCATCATCGCCATCGGCTATGTTTACGCGTGGAAGAAAAAGGCGCTGGAATGGAACTAAATAATCTGCCCGGACCGGAAAGCAATTCTTACCTGGATATGGACAGGGAAGAAGGGCAAGGAATCAAATTAACCAAAAGCCTTTATCAGGCGCCCGTTGCCGACCCTGATGCGTGGCTGACTGAAGAACCTGGACATAACATCATCTTAACAACTGCAGATGCAATAATCGGCTGGGCGCGCTCCTCCAGTGTCTGGCCGGTAAATGCCGGTTTAGCCTGCTGCGCTTTTGAAATGATTTCCGCAGCATCATCCCGTTTTGATATCTCCCGTTTTGGTATGGAAATATTTAGACCATCACCGCGCCAAGCCGACCTGATGATCGTGAACGGCACATTGACGTGGAAAATGGCACCACAGGTAAAACGGATATACGACCAGATGGCCGAACCGAAGTGGGTGATCGCCATGGGTTCGTGCGCAATCAGCGGCGGCCTTTTCCGTAATTCTTATGCCGTAGTACCCGGTGTCAACAATATTATTCCGGTTGATATTTATGTTCCGGGGTGCCCGCCGCGCCCCGAGGCCTTACTTTACGGCATACAAATGCTGCACAAAAAGATTAAACGTCAGAGTCTGGCCACGGGCAGGAAAAAGACATGACATTAGCTTTACAGATTGCACAACTGGTTGCCGGGCTGGAAAAGTCGGTACCAGGAAGTGTGACGGAATCCGGCGGTAACATCATTGTTGTAAAACCTGAATCACTTTTTAAGGTATTGTCTGACTTGAAGACAAATAAGGAATGGGATTTCAATTACCTCAGTTTTATGACAGCCGTTGATTACCAGACCTATTTTGAGGTTGTTTATGATTTAATTTCTCTGGAACACAATCAGGAAGTGCTGGTGAAAACGCGCCTGACCGATCGTGAAAAACCGGTATTACCTTCAGTGATCAGTTTATGGAAAGGCGCTGATTTCCAGGAAAGAGAAATATTTGATTTATTCGGCATCAATTTTACCGGACATCCTAACATGAAGCGTATTTTTCTGTGGGATGGATTTCAGGGTTATCCGCTGCGAAAGGATTTCAAACAATCATGACGCTCCGAACAGAAACATTTATCTTAAACGCAGGCCCTCAGCACCCCAGCACGCACGGGGTGTTTCGGATGCGGTTTACTCTGGATGGGGAAGTTATTCAAGATGTAGAGCCGGTATTCGGTTATCTGCACCGCGGTATCGAAAAATTGGCGGAAGGTCTTACTTATTCTCAAGATATTGTTTTCACGGACAGGCTGGACTATCTGGCTTCGATGACCAATAATCAAGCTTACGTCCTGGCCGTCGAAAAATTAGCCGGTATACAGGTACCTGAACGCGCCGAATATTTGCGTGTGATCATGGCCGAACTAATGAGAATTTCCAGCCACCTGATGGCCGTAGGGTTTTTGCTCAATGATATCGGCGCATTTTTAACCCCGCTGCTCTATATGTACCGTGAACGGGAAAAAATACTCGATTTGTACGACATGGTTTGCGGACAAAGACTGACATATAACTACATGCGCATCGGCGGTGTCAGCCAGGATATTCCGGAAGAATTCGTCCCGGCATTGAAGCGGTTTATTGACAGCCTGCCGCGCTTTATCAAGGAATACGAACAGCTTTTAGAGACAAATGAAATCGTCCTGATCCGCACAAAAAATGTCGGCACGTTGAGTAAAGAATCGGCGATCAATTATTCAGCGGCCGGCCCGGTACTGCGCGCCAGCGGTATCAAATGGGATATCCGAAAAGCAGATCCATATTCGGTGTACAGCCGTTTTAAATTCGAAATCCCCACCGGCATAAAAGGCGATGTGTACGACCGCTACCGCGTCCGCATTGAAGAAATGCACCAGAGTATCGCAATTATCAAACAGGCGATGGAACAAATACCCCAGGGTGAAATTCAGACCAAAGTATCCCGCGTTTTAAAGCCTGCGAAAGGGGAAGCCTACGGACGTATCGAAGGACCGAAAGGCGAATTGGGATTCTATCTGGTATCAGACGGCGGAACCAATCCTTACCGTTTACATGTAAGGCCGCCATCATTAATTAATTTAACAGCGCTGCGGGAACTGCTGATCGGTGTGAAAATCGCGGATGCGATGGCTATATTCGGCAGTATCGATATCTGCGTCGGGGAGGTAGACCGGTAATGTCTATCTTCAGTAATGTCATTCCTACAGTGATTCATGCCGCCCCACTGGCGCCGGATTGGCCTTCAGGATTCTGGAGTCACCTGATAATATTTGTTGTGATCCTGTTTATCTTTTATATTTTTATGGCAATGGCTTTTATCTATTTCGAAAGAAGAGTAATCAGCCGTTTCCAGATACGGATAGGGCCTAACCGCATCGGGCCGTTCGGTCTGTTTCAACCGGTAGCGGATGTAATAAAAATTCTAATCAAAGAAGATATCATCCCCGGTAACGTAGATAAAATAATCTATATCCTGGCTCCGGCAGTCGCTGTCGTCCCATCGATTCTGGTTTTTGCGGTGATCCCGTTCCAGAATGGGACAGCGCTGATCGACCTGAACATCGGCATTCTTTATATCGTAGCCATTAGTTCTGTGAGTACAGTTGGACTGGTAATGGCAGGTTGGAGTTCCAATAATAAATACGCACTGATCAGTGCGATGCGTATCATTGCTCAGGTTGTCAGTTACGAAATTCCGATGGCTTTAGCAATTCTGGGTGTAGTCTTGTTTTCCGGCACTTTATCTATGAACGGTATTGTACAGGCACAAACAGTTCCTTATATCCTTTTACAACCCCTGGGCTTTGTGATTTATTTCCTGGCCAGCATGGCGGAAATTAACCGCACGCCTTTTGACCTTTTAGAGGCTGAGGGTGAAATCGTAGCCGGTTTTAACATCGAATACTCAGGTTTCAAATTTGCGCTCTTTTTCCTGACGGAATACGCTGAGGCGATCGCAGTTTCCGCGATCATCACAACCCTGTATCTCGGCGGATGGAAAGGTCCGTTCCTGCCGCCGATATTATGGTTTCTGATCAAGGTTTTTGCAGTATTTGCGCTGATCATCTGGGTGCGCGCCACTTTACCGCGTTTACGTATCGATCAGGTGATGGGATTTGCCTGGAAATGCCTGTTACCGCTGGCAATACTTAACCTTTTAATCACGGCGTGTCAGGTAGTTTTCTGGCCGGCTCTGTCACAGTGGATAATCGCAGGCGTCAATATTGTGCTGAGCGCTGTGCTGGTCGTGCTGTGGTCCCGGTTCTTCCGGTTGACAGGAGATAAAGTTGAAGCTTAAAAACTACGGAGAAGGGATCGTGAAAGGCATGGCAGTCACCATGAAAAATGCACTGCGCAGGCCGATCACAACACAGTATCCGGAACAGAAGTTAAATGTTTCCCGCCGCACCCGGGGGAATCAACTGGTCTGGAATAAAGAGGCATGTATTGCCTGCAGTATGTGCGCAAGAGCCTGTCCGGTAAATTGTATTACAATGGTGACATCCAGAGACGAAAACAAAAAATTGAAAGTCGACAAAATGGATTATGATGCCGGAGTGTGCATATTTTGCGGATTATGCGTTGAGGCATGTCCCCAAAAATGTCTTTTCTTAAGCACCGATTATGAAAAAGCCCGCTATTCGCGTAAGGATTTACAACTGACAAAAGAAGATATTTTGATGACCGAAAAATCAAAACCAAGCGGTTATTACAGTCCGGAACACGAAGCTAAATTGCCAATACAAACTTTATTGATCGACAGGAAATAAATGGGACAAGTAATTAGTTTCTGGATATTTGCTATAGCGATCATCGGCGCTGCCCTGGGTGTAGTGCTGTTGAAGAATGTCTTCCGGGCGGCGATATTGCTAATCACCTGCTTCCTGGGTGTGGCAGGAATATTCATTTTACTGAGCGCGGATTTTCTGGCGGCGATGCAAATCCTGATATATGTCGGAGCAATATCGATATTGGTAATTCTGGCGATAATGCTCACCAGAGAGTTATCGATAGGCAGCCCGTCGAACAAATTCAAGATCCCTGCCGTGATCATTGCGGCAGTATTCTGCAGCGGAATCATCTGGGCAGTGCTCAATACCAATTGGCAGGTTAGCAATGTTGCTCCGACCGCGGTTACGACTGCCGGTTTAGCCGATAAACTTTTTGGGAAAGAAGGTTATCTCTTACCGGTAGAAATCATCCCGACAGTATTACTAGCCACGATCCTGGGCGCAATTGTATTAGTGAAGGACAAAAACAAATGACAATCGGATTGGAACATTATCTGGTACTCTCAGCCATTTTGTTTTCCATCGGCCTGTACGGCGCTCTGGCAAAACACAATGCGATCGTGATTTTGATGTCGATTGAAATCATGCTGAGCGCGGTGAATATTGCCCTGGCGGCATTCTCCAGATATATCGTCCCGATCGAGCTAACGGGGCAGATTTTTGCACTGTTCGCGATGGCAATAGCCGCGGCTGAGACAGCGGTCGGGCTGGCGATTATTATTGCGATCTACCGGAACAAAGAAACAATTGATGCAAATAAAATCGATCTGATGAAATGGTAAAGTAATGGGAAACAATTTTGTCTGGCTTATATTTTTAATACCGTTCCTGTCATTTCTGGTGGTCTCGTTAATCCTGAAGCCGATGTTTAAGGATAAACCGAAAACGGCCGGTTATGTTACGATCGCGGCCGTCGCGACATCGTTTATTTTATCAGTTATTGTGCTTTTCAAATTATTGGCGGCGCCGAACCATATACTCACTGTACCGGAAATTAACTGGATATTCATTCCGAATGGAGTCAATATCCATCTGGGATTAATGATCGACTCGTTGACCGGAATCATGCTGCTGGTGGTGACAACGGTCAGTTTGATGGTACAAATCTATTCTCAGGGTTACATGAAGGACGACCCCGGATACCACCGCTATTACGCATGGATGTCTCTATTTACCACTGCGATGCTGGGTCTGGTGATGGCCGACAGTTTACTGCTGGCATTTATGTTCTGGGAGTTAGTCGGTTTATGCTCTTATCTGCTGATCGGATTCTGGTTTCATAAACCATCCGCGGCAAATGCAGCTAAAAAAGCGTTCATCGTCACCCGTATCGGAGATTTTGGTTTTCTGGCAGCAATTATCCTGCTGTATGCCCATACCGGCACCTTTAATATCAATGAACTGAAAGGTTTAGTTATTGGCGGTGCGCTTGCCGGTAGTACCCTGACCTGGGCAGCGCTCGGTATGTTCGCGGGAGCCATGGGTAAATCCGCGCAATTCCCGCTGCATGTCTGGTTACCGGACGCGATGGAAGGTCCGACCCCGGTCAGCGCTTTGATCCATGCAGCCACGATGGCCGCCGCCGGTGTTTTTCTGGTTGCGCGTACCTATCCTTTATTTGCGAATTCAGTAACTGCTTTGCATACTGTAGCCATCGTCGGCGCGTTTACAGCGATATTTGCCGCGTCGATAGCATTAGTACAAAACGATATTAAACGGGTTCTGGCTTATTCTACCATCAGTCAATTAGGGTATATGATGGTTGGCCTGGCGACAGGCGGTGTTGCAATCGGTATCTTCCATCTGTTTAAT
>Ga0182021_10007437_pt1 | contig 12975 bp, 8 predicted proteins | sample 612E3MmetaG_FD_120493 | JGI IMG/M metagenome (GOLD analysis project Ga0182021, IMG submission 120493) | Permafrost microbial communities from Stordalen Mire, Sweden - 612E3M metaG (Illumina Assembly) | ecosystem: Environmental > Terrestrial > Soil > Wetlands > Permafrost | place: Sweden... | reverse complement strand
TCGTAGACTGAAGAGAACATCATGATCAAGACCCACACCAATGGAAAGACCACATACATCGGTACTGGCAAGGATGGCGTACCGCTAATGGGCTTGGCGAAGGAAAAGCCGCTGAGAATAGGGCGAAGCTGGTTGATCCCCCATAATGAAAAGGCGATGACGATAAAGTCAACAACTATTGTAAAAACCGCAAAATTGGTGGAAAATCGGCGAAGCATTTCATTTCTTCTTAGACAGCAATTGTAGGGTGATAAGCGCCAGGAAACGCGGATTGTGGTAGAGGTATCGCCGCCAGAGCCGCCTCGGTTCCTGGCTTAGGCGATAAAGCCATTCTAACCCATTTTCTTGCATCCAGTGAGGTGCTTGCTGTTTGATTCCGGCGATGAAATCAAAAGCTGCCCCTACCCCGAGCATCACAGCTTGGATGCGGCCCTTGTGTTCGGCCATCCAGCGTTCCTGCTTCGGACAACCGAGGCCGACCAAAAGGATGCGAACCCCGGATGCATTGATTTCCCGGACGACTGCTTTGTCCTCCTCTGCGGTTAATGTGCGAAATGGAGGACTGTAGGAATATGCAATATTCAGGGCAGGATATCTTTGCTTGAATACAGCTAGCAGGCACTGGAGAGTCTCCGGAGATCCTCCATAGAGCCCGATGGGAATTTCCTTTTTGGCTGCTGCTTCGATCAGCCGCAGGGTCAGTTCAGGTCCATAGACTCGCGTCTGGCCTCCCACGCCAAGGGCACGCAATGACCAGACCAAAGGCATGCCATCCGGGGTGACAAGATCAGCAGAGTTGACTATTTTCCGAAAATCGGAGGAGTCGTGTGCCTCCATGATCACATGGACGTTTGCAACGCAGACATAACGGCTCTCCTTGTTTTGCGCCCATTGTGCAATCCACGATACTGACTCCAAGTAGCTGGTGGGATTGACTCCAACGCCAATGATCTCTGTCCTTGTTATCATATGTATTCAGTTTGCCTTCTTCAACAGGCAGCTTTGGATTCCTGATAAACAACTAGCAGAATCAGGTTGTATTTTCAACCGTGTTTATCTCTTCTTGCCAGCGGCGGGTTTTGTCGTTCTCCCTAATGGAATTACTAGGTTCATCACTCAATTAATTAAACCACCTTAGTATTTCTTTGGGGTCCACATGGACTCGTTTCCATATCTCGCGTCGCCAGGATTTTGCGCGAGGCCAGGACTGACGCAATTCTTTCAAGGCTACCAACGATGAACGCTCAAAGAGACAGAGATAAATCAAGATTTTCACATCGTACCAAAGAATATGCAGGGCATCCCGCCGCCATCCTGAACGACTTTCATTTTTTAGTAGGAGCAGATAACGATTTGTCACAGCGTGGACACGTACTGCAGGTGGCACCAAATTCCGCTGGCCTGGGCGGAAATTACGTGGATGGATAGCAACTGCTTCCGGCGTATACCAGCAACGCCAACCCAAGAGGCGTGCTCGCCATGCCAGATCCACATCCTCTTTGTGGGCGAAGAAACTTTCATCAAAGTACTGACCGTCTATTTTTACATCTTCCAGCATTGCCCGCCTGTATAAGGGAGCCGCCCCATCCACCCCAAATACTTCTCCGCCTTGATCATACTGACCGAGATCTGGCTCACCATATCCGCGCAGATATTGACGGCGCTGTCGATCCATGAACAAACCGGTCCCATCCAATATCGCTGACTGGCCGTCCATAGTCGATTGCAGCAGCTTACCCGCCGCGGAACCGAAGTCAGGCCGTTGCTCCAGAGCCGAAACCAGGGCTAAAACGTATCCCGGTTCCAGGACCACGTCGGGGTTAAGGGCCAGATAATAGGCTCCGCTGGAGACCTGGATGGCTTGATTATGGGCATGGCAAAACCCCGTGTTCTCCGCGTTGCGGATAATGCGCGCGGTTGGGAGATGCTGTAGCACCATGTCGATGGATTGGTCGGCGGAGGCGTTATCGACTACGATCAGTTCCAGTGCAGAATAATCCTGGCTCGAAATCGCCTTCAAACAAGCCGGGAGGGGAGTGGCACTGTTCCAGGTTACCATACCGATGGACACGAGTGGCTCTTTCATGTACATTGCCTTTGATTGAAACGGATCGATTATAAATCATCAGAACGATGAATTCTTCCGATGATATGGACGGGTCACCATTCTGGGAACATGACAGAGGGATCTACTCTTGGACCACGAACAGGTTTTTTCTCGAATCCGATGCCGGCCCCATTTGTTTCCGTAATCCATCCAGGGTTCCGAGAAGGATCGCCAGGATTTTGCGGAATTTATGGTCTTCGAAGAGCAACAAACGGACGAGGCCAAAAGTGTTGATCATGAGTTCATACAGGAACCAATAAGGGAAACGAAAAGCGTATAGAAGAAACATCGGGACGCGGTTGCGGCTTATGTAATACCAGCGCAAGGGGGAATGGAAGGTGGGGCGCATGGTGAGCGGGCCGAGCCGTCTTTTTTGTTGATTCCCTAAATGATGATAGAGAAGGGCATTACAATTTACTACAATTGTGTAACCATTTTGTCTTGCTCGAAGACAGTATTCAGTATCTATATAATCCATAAAAAAGTCATCACGAAAGGGACCGATTTTTTGGTAAGCATCAAGATTATAAAGTGCTCCAGAGGTGATGACAATGGAAACATCTTCTAATACCTGACTGGCGGAGCGAGTTCGCTCAAAAAGGAAACGACCACGCGATCGCAAAAAGCTATAAGTTATTCCAGCATCAGGATCTTCGATCCTGGGCGCCACGATAGCTATTTGTTCGCGTTTGGGGTGAGAATAAAATGTATTCAGGATTGTTCTAACCATATCCGGCGCAGGTTGACTGTCTTGATCGAACACAAATACGAGATTAGAACCTTGATGGATTAACCGAGCAAAGCTCTGGTTGAGGGCGGTCGCTATTCCTAAATTTGTATCGTTAAGAATAAATTCGATATTTCCCATTTTTTCTCGAATAGCTTGTTGGAAAACCTCGCGTATTTCAGGGGTGGAACCATTATCGATAATAACCACTTGATCCAACTGGTTCCTCCAGTGATATAGGTTTTCACAAAATTCAGAAGGCGGATTATATGTGACTATTATTGCACTTGTATTCATAGGACATTATACATAAGCCATGGAATAATCTTGAATCCAATGTAAAAATTAGATTGAGGAAGTTTAAGTATGGTCCAATTATTAGATACGATAATACTACTGTGATGCGCGTATAGAGACAAATATCCGCTCTGATGATCAATAATCACAATATTGCCATATCCTCCTGACGGAGGCTTCCATCCGCCAGTCGTAGCACCCGCATATACCACTATTCCAGCGGCTACTGCTCTTACATTATCGTTTGTGGATGATAAATCAAAATCCAACGCATAATAATCATTCGTTTTTGTTGGATTACAAATACCTTCAAGAATATCTTGGCTTCCAGGAGCTCAAGAGCCATACGCTTTAATTATGGTAGGCGTTACCCCATCATCCCAAGGCAAATAAATAATGAAGTAGCCTGGCTTTGCCTGTGTACATCCTGTTGAATCACATATTGGAGAGGTAACAGAAGCAAGTTCGGGTATAACATCTTTTTACGTGGGCGTTTGGGTGCCCAATTCTTGAGCGTCGGCAGCAGATATAGATTTTAGGAAGGATGAGCTGGATGTGGATTCCTGAGCATTGGCAACAGGGGGAGGACGTACTCCAATGGAAGAAAACACCATCCCCACAAACAATATTCCATGCAAGGTTTTTCGGAGTCGATTGGTCAAGCTGATATCCATATGATCTCCGCCATCCCAGGTCAATCCAGTAGAAGCCAGTCGGATATAGATTACCTTTCATTCTTTTAAAAAGCGGTTCAGCCCAAAAATATTCTCCTTGCCATGATCCTAATATCAAGGTCAATTGTGAAAGCGGTATTCTTCTTTAGATATACAATTTCCGTCTATTAGAATATCAATGGAAAGAAAAATTGATGGGAATAAATAATATTAGAAGTCGTGAAGTTCCACCAAGCGCCACCATCGGCATAGGTGGTACCCATGGCGTTGTTAGCGCGCACCTGCCAGTAATAAGGGGTACTGGTGCTCAATCCGCTCAGGCGAACGGAGGTGTTTGTACCAACAGATGTCCATGAGCCATCGCAGGTTGAGTTATCGGTAGTATCGTAGCAGTACTCATAACCCGTTGTGCCATTTGCAGCAGCCCACGAAAGTGTCGGGTTCGTGAATTGGCTTGTTGCGCCATTGGTGGGGCTGCTCTTGATAAACGCGCCAGGAGGGGAAACCGGCTGAAGATTCACAATACTGGCGCCTTCGAGGGTCATGCCTGCATAACTACCTCCCCAGGTCATGGAGTGGGTGGCATAGTCCCAAGTGTCGTGTAAATAGACTGTGTTGGTGGAGGAGTCATAGCCAACCCCCACGATGCTGTGGCCATTCAAGTTGGGCAGCACCGGCCGGCCGGCATCGATCTCCGCCTTGTATTGGGCAAATGAGAATCCGCCGCTGACTTGATTGTCTGTTAGCTGGTAGTAGCAGTCCGTTACCGTGTACCCCCTGGCTTCGTAGAAGAGCTTTCGTCCCAACGTGCCGTCCCTGGTCCATCCGTACGCAGCGATGGTACTGCAGCTTAATGGGCTTGAATTGCCCGAGTAGTAGAAAGTGGTTGATCCATCTACATTTGAGTAGCTGGACTGGCTGGTCTTCATGTAATCGCCGATCGCATCTCCCAGGGTATGCTCCTGCCAGTGGCCTATGAAGGGGTCTGGTGCAGTGCTTCCATAGGAGACCCAGTAATCATCGATGGACCCTCGCACGCTCCTGCCATCTAAGCCATTATTGGAAGCGTCCAGTGGATTTTGTCGATAAGTACTATGCCCGTCATACCAGGTTGGCCAGACGCTGTTATCCAATGGCATCACCCCGCCATTGGTGGGCCCGGTATACATGTTCGGGTAACCGTTGCGGTCATAATAGGCAGCGATCATCGCCCCGGATGTGGCGGAACAGCCGAAAAACCAGTTGTAAGCAGGAACGATCAAACTGTTCGACCCAGCGGCTTCAAGGATTTGCCCCGCGGTGACCGCCTGCCGTTCCAGCGAAAAGCCGGGGGGAGGGGTCGGCGGTCCATTGATGATCATTTCATCGAGGGATGTACCGTCGGAAAGGAGGACTGTATTCGTGGAGAAATAATCGTTCGGCGCGGGGGTCGCTGTTTCCTTCGGTACCGCCGGGGGCGCTTGTGTCTCGGTAGCTGTTTCCGCCGATACCCCTTGGGCGCGAGCAGCGGGTGAGCTGCTCAATCCAAAACAAAGGAATAGAATAATCCCCGCCAGTACAATCCCGAAATTAAATTTGCGAGCTTGGTTATTTATTTTATCGTTCATCGTTTTCCATCTACAATTAAAACATCCAATTTATACTATGGATTGCTTTACCGGATTCCCTATTCATTCTATTCAAATTTGATTCTACTATTGTTTACAACATTGATAATGCTTATTTTATGTCATTACCTTTGCTAAAAGAGAATGTCTTCGTCGGACCAGCTGCGATATACCATGTTCCGATTGCCCTTTCGGAAGACCCACATTGCTAGTCTGCTCCTGTGCTGTGAATTTAGACCGAAAGTTGCCATGCGTGGAGAGATTGATTTGAACGACTTTTGCAATATGCTCAGCTGTCGCAAGGTGAGCGTTCTGGTTGCAGCAGTTTCATGTGTGTATATTTCGATCAAGAATCTCGTCCAGTTCACCCCCGATAATTGATCCATTCGCTGACCAATCTGAAGGGATTGGTTATATTTCTTTCAAAATCCCTGTAAGTGTGCGTAGGGGAAATGGTGAGAGGGTAAGAAAGTCCAAAATGAACATAGGGGGCAAACAATTGAATAGCTGGCCCGGATAGCTCTGCTGAGGTATCCCCTTGTGCATCTTCCAGGCAGCGCCGTGCCTGTCATCTACAAGTGTAGATGAATAGATAAAGCTAACTTGTTATCGGATTACAAGCGGCAGGTAAACCTGATAGGGAGGAATCCCATGCGCAACCATAAGATCAGCGGACCTCCAATTTGCATAAGCAATCCATGGATCACCATCCGGACCAACGGCAATCGGTACATAGGTTATACCTGTCCAACCAAAATTGGTATCGACGATCTGTGATGACCAACCGGTACCGTTCCACGTAACATAACGAAGTGAATCATCCAAATTAATCACGTAGCTGACGTGAGGGATGTTATTGCTATCTAGCGCCAGTGAAATTGTCTCACATCCTAGATTAGTTGTCGGAAATGGATCATCAATCACGGAAATATCCCAGGAGGATCCGTTCCAGCTTGCATATTGAGCAGTCGTGGTGTCTGAACCATTATATCCACAATACGCAATATGAGGAATTCCACTACTGTCCAGGGCAAGAGATCCTGATTCATCGAGGATTTCGTTGCCGGTCACCTCTTGTTTTACCCATTGAGAATTTACAGGATCCCAGGAGGTATAAAACGTTGGGCCAGTACCTGAGATATATGCAATATGAGGATCGCCATTATTATCCAATGCAAGCGAGGTTTCTCCCCCGAAATCTCCCCCTGCGCAAACGGAGTCAATAGTTTGAATATTCCAAATAGACCCATCCCAGCTTGCGTACATTAACGACCCACCCGAAAACCCACCAGAACAAAAAGAAATCCGTGGATAATCAGTCGTTTTATCCAGCGCTAAAGAGTCGTATCTACCATAGACGCCCAGGGATTGAATCTGCCATTGGGAACCATCCCAGGAAGCGTATTTGAGTCCACCGATTCCAAAATAAGCAATATGAGGCCGGTTATTGGCGTCGGTCTGGATGGAACTATATAAATGATCCCCGGTAACAGATGTATCTACAACCTGATTGATCCATTGAACACCATCCCAGGTTGAGTAACGCAAAGTATTTTGGTATCTATCCAAGGTGCTGATGTGGGGATGATTGTTCTTATCGATCGCGATGGATGCATACGTACCTGCCGAACTTGATCCATCGACCAATTGTGGTGTTGTCCAAGTTCCTGGGACAGTTTCTTTGGTATAAAAGAAATTAAGAGGAGAATAGGTCACATAACCAACATAGGCATTCCCATTTGAATCTAATCCCTGGGATGTAGCATTACCAACATCTGTCGTATTTGGAATAGTCTGAATATTCCATGTGCTCCCGTTGAACTTGGCTTCATTCAGCACGCGCCCATTACCCATATAGCTGATATGCGGCAGATTCAGGCGGTCAATCACGAGTGATGCTCCCTCGCCAGCATTGCCATTGGTATCAATTACCTCTGGCAAGTCCCAGGAAGTACCATTCCATGAGACATATCTAAGTTCCTTAAGACCAGATTGGGTGTAATAGGCTATGTGTGGATTTTCCAGTGAATCTAATGCAAGGGAAGTATCGCCTTGATTAACATTATTCGTGTCAATCACATCAATGCGCCAGCTTGTGCCTGTCCAGGTCGCATACCGTAATCCGTTACAGTTGTAACTAATATAAGGAGTATTATGCGAATCAAGAACAAGCGAAATATAGCTGGCTTGACAGTTCGCTTGATCTATCGTTTGGAAGATCCATTGTGTTCCTGTCCAATTTGCGTATCTGAGTCCGACATTCCATACTTCGTAGGCAATCTGTGGTCGATTGGATGTATCCAGAGCAATAGAAACAGATCCTCCTGAATAAAAGCTGCTTACAGCTTGAACCACCCATTGAGTACCATTCCAATAGGCATAGCGTAATGCTTGATAATAGTTCGTACTCGTTTCGTTATAAGCCATGTGTGGACGATCATTTGAATCGAAAACCAATGAGACACTATAACCAACACCTGGGGCGTTATCCACTACTTCGAGATCCCAGTTACCATTATTTATAGTCGCATAATATAAATGATCCCCTCCAAGTGCTATATGAGGTGTTCCGGTTGAATCCAATTTCAAACTAAATGAGGTCGGCCCTTTTGGTGCATCCGCTGCTTGAATTGACCAATTTAGATCGGTATTCAAGGTTGAGGGGGCCAAGTTTGTGATTGTTCCTTCTCTATTATTAATCGTGTTGATGTTGTTAATCGTAAATCGATCCTCCCCCAGCACACCAGCGTTAGTCATAAGGGCAATTGATGTTTTTCCCGCGGCAGCTTTAGTTGAATTGACCAACAGAAACAATAAGATCAGGCTGGTACCAATGCCAGCAATGAATTTATAATACCGCCGAGTGTTCATACTTTCCTCCCGATGAAAATCGCTTCGACGGATCTGCAATGATTGAGATATAGTATTATATGTCTAAAAGAATCCAGAGACTATCCATTTTGTAGTTGTGTGATTGTATTTTCTCCGCGCTATTGTTATACTGGTTTAAGCTTATATCCTTGGTTATATCGAGGGTTACCAAATGTCTGGTCGAATTTAGGTTGTCAGGCCACCTGAGATCCGCCCTCAATTGCTTTTATTTTTCGTTTATCCGGTCAGACAAGCTGGATAATTAGAGGCCATCGTGAGGAAACACAAACTAACCATTATTGCTGTTCTGGTTTGCACGATGTTGTTATTTGGCGATTTACCTGTCGTTTTTGCAACCCCACCAGCACAGACGTCAGATACCTTTATCTATCTACCATTAGTGATGAATCGATATTCACCACCCAATGTAACAAATGTGGCTGACTTGATAGCTGCAATGCGCCTGGCTGGGGGAAATTGCTCGAACCCTTATACGATCAACCTGGCCACTGGAACCTACACACTCACAACTGTTGAAAGCGGGTACGACGGTCTTCCGGTTGTCACATGCGACGTTACGATCAATGGAAACAACTCCACGATCACGAGAGATAATGGTGCTCCGGATTTCCGTATCTTTGATATTGCTTCCACAGGCAAGCTGACCCTGAATGATGTCACCGTCAGTGGCGGCCGCACGACGCAAAAAGGCGGGGCTATCAACAATGGGGGAGGCACATTGAATATCAACCAAAGCACATTCTCAGGCAACGCTGCGATCCAATATAGTTATTCTGATTTTGGTATTGCCGGGGCTGTCTATAACGGGGGGGGTATTGTAAATATTACGAATAGCACATTCTCAGGAAACACTGCATATAGGTGGGGTGGTGGCATCACAAATGACCTCAATGGTACCATGACTATCACTCACACCACCCTTAATAATAACAACGGAGGAAGCTGGGGGGGCGGTATCTATAATAACAATGGTTGGGTTACCGTCACCGACAGCGTATTCTCCAGCAACACAGCTAATTATGGGGGTGGTATCACCAACGACGGCACATTGACGATCATTGGGAGTACCTTTTCCAACAATAAAGCATCTTGGTATACAGCGGGTGCTGTCCTAAATCAGGGCATTTTAACTATCAGGGACAGTTTGCTCTACGCTAACCTGAGTGGTGGCATCTACAATACTGGTTCCCAGGCCAGCATCCACAATAGTTGCATTGTGGCGAATACCCCGAATCCTGATGGCAGCGTCATTTCTAGCAACGGCAGCACTTCACTGCTTGCTTCCAACAATTGGTGGGGTGAGCCAGACGGACCATCTGGTGCTGGTCCCGGTTCCGGAGATTCGGTGAGTATCAATGTTGCCTTCACACCGTTCCTGACCTCAGCCCTTCCCGGTTGCCCGATAGGTCCTTTCGTCACTTCTATTGATATTAGTCCATCGAATCTCTCTGTGCCGGTCAATGAGCAGCTGCAGATCACAGCTACAGTAAATGGAATTGGGAATTTCAGTCACGAGGTGCAATGGTCGGTGTTGTCCGGCAGCGGGACGATTTCATCCAACACAGGTACGTCCATCATGTTCTTCGCCCCCTCGACGACCGATGTGACTACGATCCACGCCGTATCCGTAGCGGATCCAACCAAGAGCATTGATTTCAAAGTATACACTGCGGATATCTTCATCTCGATTGATCCCCACGCTCCGGTGAAGGTCCCGGTGAACCAGAGTGTTCAAGTTTTTGGTGAGGCGTCGTCAAAACAAGACAGCCAGGCAGTGTTTCCGCTTACTTGGTCTTTGGTCGGGCCGGGCACATTAGATCCTCCAGTGAGGTTTGGTATTTCCTATGCATATAGTTCTATTTATCATGCGCCTAGTGTGCCAGGTCAGTCTGTGATCCGGATCAGCTTGAGTAATTTTTCAAATCACTATCTGGATGTACCCGTCGATGTGATATCCAGCGGTCCCGTAAGTTGCGCAAATACTAACAACATGCTCTTAAGCGATGCTGATGGAGGGGGAGGATATACTGTATCGATAAGTGGAATTCAACCAGATTGGCCAACTGTAAGCAATTTTAACTACGAAAACCCATTCGACCCTATCCCCGGCGAGACTCGTGCAGTCAATCTCCGGGCATATGTAAAATCCCCAGCGACAGATCCTATCACCAGTGTGAATATCACTTTTGAGACCGACAATTCGACTTTTGGACCCTATCCCATGATTCTTAATACCACCACTGGCAATGGTTTCGATGGCTATTGGAGATGGGAAGATTCCCTACCCGACTCCATCTGCTACAACTACATTGCAAGGATCGAACTGATCAATGCAGTGCATACAACTCTAATGTCTATCGCTCCAAGATCAAGGTGATCTAGGTCGCAGGTCATGCTTCTAGGGTGATACTCATATTTGGGCTGAGTACTTAGACCGATAATTACCACATTTATTAGTATTATCCATAAAAATCCCAGCGGGTGCTAAGCCCTGATAGTGAGGGGGATGAAAAGTCAAAAATGAACATGGGGGGTATTTATATTAAGGAGAATCTACACCGCGCAGAAATACATCTGGGGTGTGGACCTCAGATGAATCTCTCGAGACGTAAGCCAAGGCTCTAAAGAGGATTGATGAATTGCTGTCCTGTTACCGGATCACCAATGGCAGGTAAATATAGTAGGTGATGGGCACTACACCTTCGGCACCGGGCCAGAAACCTCCAGCTAGGGTGTACGTTCCTCCACTGGATGTTCCTATGCCAGGCTGGCCAATGGTTCCTGCTAGACCGTAACTGCCGTTCTGTGAGCTGCCACCTCCTCCAGCAACCACGGATGCAATAAGTTGATACCCGCCCTGGGCCAGGGCAATGCCGCTGACCAATAGGCTGGCAGCCAGCAGCAGACCGAAAATGATCCCTAGTCTGGTTTTCATAGCTGCCTCCTAGCTTAAAAATAGGTTTTCCTACCGGAAACAAGTAGCGCCTAGAGATATTTCTGTATTCCCCCCGTGTTCCCTGGTCCTACGTGGTATATTTCATTATTATCCATCCCATAAACACACTTGGACTGTGCATGCAACATGCAAAACGACCTCCCGACAGAAGGCACAGCTGAACTAACCGAGCGCGAAGAGGAGATTCTTCGGCTGCTTGCCACCGGCGCAAGCAACAAGGAAATCGCGCGTCACTTTTTCATCAGTTCTAACACGGTTAAAGTGCATCTGCGTAATATCTTTGCGAAAATCGGCGTAACCTCGCGCACCGAAGCCGCCTTGTACGCCATCCGCGAAGGATTATCCCGGGCAGCTGATCTACCCGCGGCGATGCCTGTAACCCAGAAGGTACCTACTCCAACCTCTATCTCCCTTGAGAGAAAAAACAAGCCGCATTCTCCCTGGATTTCCGCGTTGGTACTAGTCATATTGGTGGGGGCAATTACCCTTGTGATAACAACGTCCCAAGCTCCTTCGATTGCAGTAGCCAGCCCTGTACCTGTCGCACCCCAGCGCTGGCAAGAACTTGCTCCTATGCCCACCGCCCGCAGTGGACTGGCGGTTGCCGTCAATGAGGATCAGATCTATGCGATTGGAGGTGAAACGACTCAAGGCGTTACTGGTGTGATGGAGCAATATGACGTAGCGTCCGATACTTGGATCACCCTCGCGCCGAAGCCGGTGCCGGTGACCGATATCAATGCAGCGGTTATCGGGGGACAAATATACATTCCTGGTGGTCGTCTCGCCTCTGGTAGCGTGACTGACGTTCTTGAATCCTATGACCCCAACCGCAAGCAGTGGGAAAGACACGCACCTCTACCGGTACCTCTCAGCGGCTATGCGCTGGTCGCATTTGAGGGGAAGCTTTATGTCTTTGGCGGTTGGGATGGTCAAAAATTCTTGGCTTCCGTCTACGAATATGATCCTGAACAGGATAAATGGATCGAGCGATGGCCAATGCCAACCGCGCGAGGTTTCGCAGGCGCGGCAATCGCCGGAGGAAACATCTACGTGATTGGAGGAACGGCAGGCAAGAAGGCGCTCGCCGTCAACGAAGAATATGAAGTCGAACGCGACACGGGTATTGAGAATCCCTGGACCTCGCGCTCACCTTTGCCTGAAGCGCGTTTTGCGATGGGAATTGCAAGCATTGCCGATATCATTCACATTATTGGGGGTGATGGAGAGGTTGGGACGCTCCAAGCGTTCGAGTATTTTCCGCAGAAAGATGAGTGGCAGAGTTTCGAATCCCCGGTCACCGAGCTATGGTACGGGCTGGGCGTAGGGATCGTGGAGACCAAATTGCACACATTCGGAGGATTGCTGGCATCCGCGTCCGCCCCGACCAACCGACACCTGGTTTACCAGGCTATATATACGATCTTCATTCCAGCCATAAAATGAAAACGGGATAGTTAACCCGAAAGGGTTATTGCTAAGGGTGGGAATACCTTGTATTCTTCAATTAACCAATCTGAAAGCACTGGTCTTGTTGGTTGTTCCTAGAGGATGTGTATCAAAACAAACAGCATAAATTATGGAATAGTATTTTTTTTGATAAGCAAACATACAGCGAAGCTTACCATTTTATCAATCCCAAAGGGAGATCTGGCATGAAGAAAAAGTTATCCTTGGTAATAACCATGGTACTCATCGTTAACCTGGTTCTTGTG
>Ga0182021_10007436_pt1 | contig 12976 bp, 5 predicted proteins | sample 612E3MmetaG_FD_120493 | JGI IMG/M metagenome (GOLD analysis project Ga0182021, IMG submission 120493) | Permafrost microbial communities from Stordalen Mire, Sweden - 612E3M metaG (Illumina Assembly) | ecosystem: Environmental > Terrestrial > Soil > Wetlands > Permafrost | place: Sweden... | reverse complement strand
GTACTCCTTGAGGCGCCCGGATTTCTCGCGATGGATGTTGGGGAGCGACGGCAGGAGCGGGCCGTCCTCGGCGCCGCGCGTGAGATGGACGCACGCATCGTTGTCGGGGGCCGTGCCGGGCGGGCACTCCGTGCGCGCGAGCGCGGCCGTGGCGTTGCCCTCCGAGCCGGCGGCCGGATCCCGGGTGCCGGCGATGGCCACGCGCACGGGCGACAGCGGGCGCCCGGCGCCGAACGCCATGAACGCGACCGTTGCCCCCGCTGCCCAGACCCACCTGCTCACGAGCTAGAGACTATCAGGCCGTGCGCGCCATTCCCCAGCGCGCTGCCGACTCTGGTATTCAAGGCGCCCATGCCCTCGATCAAAGAGAACCTGAACGCGCTCTTCGACGCCGAGCGCACGGCGCGGAAGCTCCACAACGGCCTCGCCGACGGACCGCGCCCCGAGCTCGTCAAGGAGCTGCGCGAAGCCACCAAGGCGGCGATCGCCAACGCCGACGACGAGGAGTCGTCACTGCGGCTCGCTCGCCTCGCGGGTCTGCTCGGCGATCTCGACGGTGACGAGGTGGTCGATCTGCTCATCGACATCCTCGGCAGCGACTCGCCCGAGGCGCGCGTGCAAGCCGGCGAGGCGCTCGAGGGCCTCGCCTTCGATCGCTTCAAGGAGGTCGCGCTCGGCATCGAGCGCGCCGTGGAGCGCCTGCCGAAGGGCAGCCCCGCGCTCACCGAGCTGCCGTTCCTGCTCGCGGAGGTCGGCGAGCCCGGCTGCGTGAAGCTCCTCGGTCGCTTCCTCAAGCATGCCGACGCCGAGGCCGTGGCCGCCGCCATCGAGGCGCTCGCCGAGCTCGGTGATCCCGCGGCCATCCCGCTGCTCGCCCCGCTCGAGAAGGATCCGCGTCAGGTCCAGCTCGACGAGGAAGAAGGCGAAGGCGAGCGCGTCGGTCTCGGCGACCTCGCGTTCGAGGCGCGCGAGATCCTCGAAGAGCTCGCCCGCAGCGCGCAGGCCGTGCAGGGCGGCGGCGGCGGTGGTCGGCCCGGTCAGGGCGGCGGCGGTCAGGGCGGCGGCGGGCGGCCGGGGCAGGGCGGGCCGAACAAGGCTCGGCGATGAAGTCGTCGCCGCCTGGCGACATCGCTACTTCGCCCGCGCGCTTCCTCGGTCCCGAGGACGCAGCGGTGTTCGAGACCTACGTCGTCCCGCGGTACCTCTCGCTCTTCGCGGAGCGGCTCGTCGAGATGATCGCGCCGGGCCGCGATGCGCGCGTCTGTCATCTGCAGTGCCGCACGGGGTATCCGGATCAGCTGCTCCTCGAGAAGCTCCCTGGCGCGGAGGTCTACGGCTGCGACAACTCCGAGTACGCGATCGAGCTCGCCCGCGCGAAGGCGAAGGCGATCCCGGGGTTCGTCGCCGACTACCGCGTGATCGAGGGCCAGACGACGCCGTTTCCGGCGGGCGCGTTCTCCCACGCCTTCTCGATGCATCCGCTCGCGGCGCCTGCCGAGCGACGGCGACTGCTCGAGGAGCTCGCGCGCATCGTCGCGCCGCGTGGTCAGGCGCTGGTGGCGATGCCGCTGCGCGGCTCGTTCGCGGAGATCGCCGATCTCCTCCGTGAGTGCGCGCTGAAGAACGAGCTGACCGAGCTGACGAACGCCGTCGAGGCGGCGATGCAACTCCGCCCCACCGACGAGAGCTTCAAGCGCGAGCTCGAGGCGGTGGGCTTCGAGTTCGTCGAGGTCGACCTGCGCACGCGCACGCTGCGCTTCGACAGCGGCCGCCAGCTGTTCGAGGATCCGCTGACGCGGCTGATGCTCCTCCCGGAGTTCCGCGTGAACCTGAACATGCCCGACGACCGCCCGTTTTCCTACGTGCGCGAGGCGATCGACAAGTACTGGAGCGACGGCACCTTCGAGCTCACCGTGAACGTCGGCGTCGTCTCGGGCCGCAGAAAAGCGTAACGGGGGCCGCGCCCCCGTTACGGACTCATCGCGGACTGCTCAGCGACAGAAGCCGTCGATGCAGACGAGGGGAGACGCGCAGTTCTTGCCCACGGTCGGGTCGCAGTCCGTGCCGAGGTTCGTGTCCGAGCCGCACACCGAGTGGGCGCCCGAGCTCGTCGTCACGCTCTTGCAGACGTTGAACTTGTCGGCGCTCTTGCAAGCGTCGGCGCCCGCGTCTGCGTCGCAGCCGATGTAGCAGCTGTGGCGGAGGCAGAGGCTGCCCGTCTGGCACTTGTCCTGGACGCCGTCGGTCACGCACGTGAAGACGGGCTGCTGGTCGGGCGTGCAACCGCCGTCGACGCAGATGAGGCCCGCCGGGCAGGTCGAGCCGGCGCCGCACTGATCGACGCAGTGCTGCTCGACGCAGGCCTTGCCGGTGCCGCACTGATCGGAGGTCGTGCACGCGCCGGTGGTGCCGGTGCAGACGCCCTTCGACAGGTCGCAGTTGTAGCCGGTCGAGCAGGGCTTCGAGTCGCTGCACGACGGGGTGCATGCACCCTGCACGCATTGCGAGCCGGCCGCGCACTGGGTCGCGTCCGCGCACTGGTCGGCCGGAGCGTAGCAAGCGCCGCTCAGGCACTTGGAGCCCGCGGGCGTCTGGCAGTCGCCGTCGCTCTTGCACGCCGGCACTCCGCCGTCGCCGCCGACGGCCTCGCAGGTCGGGACGCCGCCCGCGAGCTTGCAGACGAAGTTCGACGGGCAGCCCGAGCTCGAGCAGTCGCCGGTGTGGCACTTGTTGTCGGCGCCGCAGCTCTGCCCGCTCGCGCAGTCCGTGGGCTTCGTGCAGAGGGTGCCGGAGGAGGGACCGGGCGGGACGCCGTCGGTCAGCTGGCAGCGATGGTTGCTGCCGCAGGCGTAGCCGGCCGGGCAATCGACGTCGGCGTAGCAGGAGAACCCGTAGCAGCTGTCCGAGATGTACGGGTCCGGGCAGCTGTAGCAGTCGCTGCCAACGCACACCCGGTTCGACCGCTGGTCGTCCGAGTAGATCGGGCAGCCACCGAGCGCGGCCGCGCCGAGCCCGAGAAGAACGAAGGAAAATACGTGCTTCATCATCATGGGTCCTGATCCTCGTCGCCGGAGCGTCGCGGGAAGAGGGTAGCAACGGCCATGCCCTACACAAGAGGCGCCTTCGCGCAGCAAATTGCCGGGAAATCGGGGGTTCGGCCGGAGGGGCGTGGACGGCCGTTCACGCCTGTTGTGGACGCCGGGTCGGGGGGTACGCCCGGACCGGGGGCCCGCCGGCGGGGGTTTCGAGGGGGTGTCCAACCTCTCGAGCCGATGGGAGCGCGATAGGTCCCACGAAGAAAGCCCGCGTGTTAGCCTCGTTTCCAAGGCCGGCCTCACGAATCCCAGGTCGGGCGAACGCCCAATGGCTGGCCCGAGAGCGCGCACGAATGGACGTCCGATGTGAGCGCTGCAGCACCGAGTACGAGTTCGACGACGCGCTCGTAAGCGGTCGCGGCACGACGGTGAAGTGCACCAACTGCGGGCACAAATTCAAGATTCGCCGGAGTGACGGCGATTTCAGCGAAGACTTCTGGAACGTCCAGACGGGGGACGGTCGCACCCTCGTCTTCACCTCGCTCCGCGAGCTCCAGCGCGCGATCCAGACCAACCTGGTCGACCGCAACGACCTCCTCTCGCGCGGGGGCCTCAAGCAGAAGGCGATCGGGCAGATCCCGGAGCTCGCGCCGTTCTTCGACCAGCGCGATCAGCAGCGCGAGCAGCGGACGAGCCTCCCGCCGGTGGTCGTGCCGGCCGGGGCCGTGGACGCGGCGACCGCAGCGGCGTCGAGGGCTCGGTCGTCGCGACCGCCGCCTCCGCCGGGCGCATCGGCTCCTCCGCTCATGGCGCCGCCGCGGCAGCGCATGGCCACGCGTCCGGACTTCCCGCCGCAGGGCCCGGAGAGCATCGACCCGTCGTCGGCGAGCAACGTCGCGTCGATGAAGAAGACGCTGATGGGAACTGGCACCGACGAGCACGCGGTGCCCGCCGTCGAGCCGGCGCCGCCGCCGGTCGCGCCGCCCGCGCCGGCGGGGGTCGAGCGGGTCGTCACGACGCGGCGGAGCGAGGCGCCGCCCGCCGTCGCGAGCGACGCCGACCCGGAGACCGAGCGCTTCGCCCGCGCGCAAGCGCTGCGCGAAGAAGCGCAGGTCGAGCCGGAACGCTCGGCGAGCTCGGCACCGCCGGTCGTCACCAAGCCGCTCACGCGCACGCAGCCGATCCCGCCCGTGCACGTGCCGCGACATTCGCCTGCCCCGCCGGCGTTCGAGGCTTCGTCGCCCTTGCCGCCTCCGACGGCGCCGGTGCTCCGCACCATGAACCTCGACGCGCGCGACTCCGGCGATTACTCGGAGCACGCGCGCGGCCGATCGCCGTCGCTCCCCGACGCTCTCCTCGACGGTCCGGGTTCGATCGGACGGCGCCGCCCGGTCGGCGGCTACATCGTGGCCGTCGTCGTGCTCGCCGGCGCGGGGCTCATCGGCGCGCTCTGGGCGAAGGATCATCTGGGCGGAGTCCTCGGCGGCGCCAAGCAGCCGGTCGTCGCCGCCGACCCGCGCGTCGCCGGGCTCCTGACGTCCGGAGAAAAAGCGCTCGCCGACGGCAACCTCGAGACCGCGAAGGAGAGCTTCGACAAGGCGAGCGCGCTCGCCGAGAAGGACGCGCACGTGCTCCTCGACGTCGCTCGCCTCGCGGCCATCCGGGCCGACGTTCCGTGGTTGAAGTCGCGTCTGCTCGCCGCCGACGCCGCCGACGACATCCGCTTGACGAAGGACACGCTCGCCGAGCTCTCCACGGCGGCGAAGAAGGCCGCCGACGACGCGATCGCCGTGGCGCCCGACGATCCCGCCGCGCTCCGCACGAAGATCGACGCGCTCCGCATCGCGGGCGATCGCGACGGCGCGCGTGCGCTGGTCGCGAAGGTGGCGCCGTCCGCGTCGCAGCCCGAGTCCGCGTACGTGCTCGCCGCGCTCGACCTGGCCGAGAACGAGCCGCTCTGGTCGACGGTCGTCGAACGGCTGCGTGTCGCCGCGAGCGCGGAGTCGGGTCCCGGTCGCGGCCGCGCCGCGCTCGTCTACGCGCTCGCGCGCTCGGGAGACGTGGCCGGCGCGAAGGCGGAGGTCGATCGCCTCGCCGCCCTCCAGCGCCAGCATGCGCTGCTGCCGCTCCTCCGCGCCTTCGCCGATCGCGCCAAGCCCAGCACCAAGCTCGACGGTGGCGTGACGGATCTCGACGGCGGAATGCTGGCGGCAGCGACCGACGCGGGGCGGCGCGGCCCTCACGACCGCGAAGCCCGCGGAGATCACGGCGGCGGCGGAGATCCCGGTGGGCCGGCCCATCCGGCGGGCGACGCGCGCCAGCTCGTCGCGCAGGGCGAGGCCGCGCGCGCGAAGGGCGATTACGACCGCGCGCAGTCGCTCTTTGCGGCCGCGCTCGATCGCAACCCCAACGACACGGAGGCGCTCAGCGGTCTCGCCGGGATCGCCCACGTTCGACGCGACCTGAACGGCGCACGGGCGTCCTACAAGCGTGTACTCTCGATCAACCCGAGCTACGTCCCCGCACTCGTCGGCGTGGCCGACGTCGATTGGGAGTCGGGGGATCGAGCCACCGCGATGAAGACCTACAAGGAAATCGTGGAGCGATTCCCCGAGGGAACGTACCCCGCGCGCGTGAAGCAGCGGGCGGAGGCGGGCTCCGCGCCGAGCGGTGGAAGCTCCGGCGCGACGAGCAGCTCGGGAGCCACGCCGACGCCTTCGTCGCCCACGCCGGCAGACACGGGAGGCGGCGGATGACGCGACGCTTCGAAGCGGGTCTCCTCGTCACGTCCTTGCTCGTCGCCGCGAGCGGCGCGTTCGTCGCCGGCTGCGAGGGTCGACCGCGCGGCGAGACGACGGCCGACGGCAAGACCACGGAGCCTCCGCGCAAGACGGGGCCGGCGATCGCCATCCTCGACCTCGGCGGCGGTGTCCCCGAGCAGGAGGCGCCGAGCCTCTTCGGCGGCGTCGGCCGGAAGAAGAGCTTCGACGAGCTGCTCAACGTCATCGAGGAGCTGAAGGACGACAAGAAGTCGGTGGGCGTCCTCGTGCGCTTCGGCAGCGCGAGCATCGGCGCAGCGCGCTCGATGGAGATCGGCGAGCACCTCGAGGCGCTCAAGGCGAAGAAGAAGGTCTACTGCCACGGCGACGGCTTCACGAACGCCACGATCATGGCGGCGGTCCGCGGTTGCAGCAGCATCTACGTGTCGCCGGCCGGAGAGGTCGAGACGGTGGGGATCGCCGCGCAGATCCTCTACATGCACCGGCTCCTCGCCGACGAGCTGCACCTGTCGATCGACATGCTCCAGGTCGGCAAGTTCAAGGGCGCCGAGGAGCCGCTCACGCGCGACGGTCCGAGCCCGGAAGCGCGCGCCTCGCTCACCGGCGTCCTCGTCGACATGCGCGCCGCGTGGCTCGACACGATCACCAAGGCGCGAAACAAGCCGGGCATCGCCGAGGCCGTCGAAGACGGGCCGTATGCAGCGCCCCGCGCCAAGGACCTCGGGATCGTCGACGAGGTCGGCTACGCGGTCGACGCGCTCACGGCAGCGAAGTCGGCATCGAGCGCGGTCCGCGAAGAGGTCATGTTCGGGTCGGGCGCCGAGGAGAAGGGCGGCGACCTCGAGGACATGGTCCGCATCCTCGCCGGCGAGACGAGCGAGATGGGCCCCATCGCGCTCATCCGCGCCACCGGCAGCATCGCGATGACGTCGGGCGGCAACGGCCTGCTCGGCGGACGCGGCGGCATCATCGAGAAGGACATCGACCGCACGCTCCGGCAGATCGAGAAGGACGACGACGTGAAGGCGGTCGTCGTGCGCATCGATTCGCCCGGCGGCAGCGCCCTCGCGAGCGACCTCATCTGGCACCACCTGATGCGCGTGCGAAAGAAGAAGCCCGTCGTGTTCAGCGTCGGCGACATGGCGGCGAGCGGCGGCATGTACCTCGCGTCGGCAGGCGACTTCATCTTCGCCGAGCCCATGAGCATCGTCGGCTCGATCGGCGTGGTCGGCGGCAAGATCGGCGGCGGCGAGGCCCTCGAGAAGATCGGCGTGCACGCCGAGACGTTCCCCGCCAACACGCAGAAGCCCGGGGCGGCCGCGCGCGCGGCGTACGAGTCACCCTTCATTCGCTGGGACGACGCGACGCGGGTTCGCGTGCTCGAGAGCATGACCGGGATCTACGAGCTCTTCCTCTCTCGCGTGTCCGAAGGGCGCAGCACCCGCGGCCGCACCATGTCCCGCGAAAAGGTGGCGGAGAGCGCAGAGGGCAAGATCTTCAGCGGAATCGAGGGCCAGAAGCGCGGCCTGGTCGACGAGATCGGCGGCCTGTCGGCGGCGATCGCGAAGGCACGATCCCTCGCCAAGCTCCCCGACGACGCTCACGTCGCGACGATCGGAACGAAGCCGACGTTCCTCGACGCGCTCGAGCCCGGTGGCGCCGCCGAAGGGCGCATGCAGGCGGCGGTCAGTCCGTCGCCCATCACCATTCTCGAGCGCATCGCTCCGGATCTCGTGCCGTTCGTCGCGAGCATGGCACCGCTCGCCGAAGGAGAGCGCGCCGTCGTCGCCGTGCCGTTCTCGATCACGGTGAGGTAGCGGGTGACCACGAACGGTACGAGCGCAAACGGGGTGAGCGGGGATGTCTCCTCGCGCATCCTCGCGCGCTCACCGGCCGGCACGGCCCCGGCGCTGAAACGTCGAACGGGTCGCGTCGCCGAGGAGGCGCAGCTGCGTGCCCGTCTCGAGCTGGCGCGCGTCATGGGCGATCACACGGAGGAGCGCGCGACCAGCCGCATGCTCGCCGAGCGGCTCGCGTCGCGCGACGCCGAGCTCGACGCGGCGATCGAGCTCGCCCTGCGAACGCTGGCGGCCGTCGACGATCCCGAGCTGCGCCATGCGCTCGCGGGGTGGCTCGAGGGCCTCGGCGAGCCGGGCCTCGCCGCCTCGGAGCTGCGCAAGATCCAGCGCGACGACGATTCGGTGGCGGCCGCGGCGGTGCGAGTGCGCATCGGCGTGCTCCATGCGCGCGCCGGCGATGCACACGGCGCGCAAGAGGCGCTCTCCGAGGCGGCCGCGCTCGACGAGATCGACGCACTGTCGCTCGAGCTGCTCGGCGCGATCGCCGCCTGGGCGCCCGACGCGCTCTCGCCGCGGGCCGGTGCCGAGGCCTACGTCCGCGCGGCGAAGCGGCGTGGCTACGCCGGCGAGGCGGAGGGCGAGCTCGAGGATCTCCTGCGCGCCTTCGAGCTCGATCCGTCGAGCCCGCTGGCGACCGCGACGCTGGTCGCAGGCCACCTCGCGCGGCAGCGGGTGTCGGCGGCCGACGAGATCCTGCGCGCCCACGCTCTCGCGCTGGCCACGCATGGCGGCGCCAGCGCGGGCGATGCTTCCGAGGTCCATGCGCGGCGTCGAGCGCAAGCCCTCGAACGCGGCGACCTGCCTCGCGCGTTCGGCGCCGCGCTCGACGAGGGCCTGGACGCCGTCTTCGAAGGCCCGGACGCCGATGCGATGGACGATCTCCTCGTCCGCGCCGGAGCGTTCGAGACGCTCGCGGTGCGTCTCGAGATCCGCGCCGAGCGCGCCGCTTCCGCCGCGGGCGCGAACCCCCGGCGCGCCGCAGCGCAGAAGTGGTCGGAGGTCGGTCGCCTTCTCTCCGGACCGCTCGCATCGACGGAGCGTGCCATCGAGGCCTACGCGCGCAGCGTCGCTGCCGACGCGACGAACTCCGACTCGCTCCATGCGCTGCGCGCACTCGCGCTGAAGGGCGGCTCGCCGGGCTGGCTCGTCGAGGGCCTCGTGCGTGCCGCCATGGGCCCCGCGGCGTACGGGGCATCGTCCGACGCGGCCGCTCGGCTCGCCGGCGCACGCGCGCTCGCGCTGCTCGCCGAAGAAGACCGCGACGACGTGCTCGCCGCGTGGGCTCACGGAGTCGTCGTCGAGCTCGACGGCGCCGACGAGCGCGCGCGCGCCGCCCTGGCGCGATTCAGCGAGGCGTCGCGGCGTCGCGACGAGGAGATCGAGCTCGCCGAGCGCACGCTCGGCACCTCCGCAGAAGGCGGCCGTATCGAGACGCTCGTCGAGCTCGTGCGGCTCCTGCGCAGCATGCCGTCACGGTCCCGCCAGCTCGCGGCCGCGCTCGAAGAGCTCGCGGCGGCCCGCCCGGACGACGACGCGCTGTTCGCCGACGCGCTGCGAATCGCCGAGCGCACGTCCGACTTCGCCGCGGTCGTGAAGCTCTGTCGTGATCGCCTCGCTCGCGGCGCGGCGCCTCCGCGCGTGAAGCTCGCGCTCGTGTCCGCGCTGCGTCGCGGCGGCAACACCGCCGAGGCCACGAAGGCCGCGGCCGATCTCTTCGATGCGTGCACCCCGTGGGCGTACTCGGTGGCATGGATCACGGCGGCGTCCGCGGGCGATCGCGCGACGCGGGCGCGCGCGCTGGCCGCGCTCGCCCCCACGTGCGGCGCTCCCGTGGTCGCGGTGCTCGCCGCCATCGCGTCGGAGCAGCTCGCGGACGTCGGAGACGTCGCCGGTGCCCGTCGTGCAGCCGAGCAGGCGTGCCGGGCGGACGCCGAAGACGCTCGCGCCATTCGCGCGCTCTCGGCCGTGGTGTCGGCGACCGAAGGACGCATCGCCACCACCGCGCTCGAGCGGGCGGCAGCGGTCGGCGGGCCGACGGCGCCGCTGTGTCTCGGTCTCGCGCAGGCCTTCGAGAACGCAGGCGACGCCGCAGCTTCGATCGCCTGGGCACGCCGCGCCGTGGCGCTCCGTCCAGGCGATGCTGCGATCGTGCAGGCGCTCATCGATCGCGCGACGCGCCTCGCCGACGACGGCGCGCTCGCCGACGCCATCGCATGGCTGCTTCCACAGCCGGTGCCCGCACGCGTCACCGCCGACCGCCTCGCGCCCGCGCTGCGCAGCCTGGGCGCCCGCGACGCGGCACGGGCGGCGATCCTCGGTCGTCGAGCGCTCGACGTCCTCGGTCCGCGTCATGCCGGGCTTCGTGCTGCGATCGAGGAGGTGGCCGACGCCGCGAAGGACGGCGCCCTCCGGGCCCGCGTCGTCGAGCGCTGGATCGCGGCGGGCGCTCCCGCGGCCGAGCGCGGGCCGCTGCTCCTCACGCTCGCCGAGCATCATCGTGCCGTCGGCGACGTCCAGCGCGAGCTCTCCGCGTACGTCCGCGCCGCGCGCGCGGGCGTCGACCTCGCGCCGGTACGCGAGCGCATCGACACGCTCCACGGAAGCGAGCAGGCGCCGGACGCCGAGCTCGCGCTGCTCGAGGCACGTGCCGAGCTCCATCTCGACGAAGGGCGCACCGACACCGCGGCGCAAGCGTTCCGCGAGCTCGGCGCCGCGCTCTGGGACATGGCCGACGACCGGCCGCGCGCCGTGCAGGCCTGGCTTCGCGCAGCGCAGCTCGACTCGGTGAAGGGCTACGCGACGCTGCGTCGCGATCTCTCCACGTTCGCGGACGTGGGCTACGCGGTGGACTGTCTCGCCGAGCTCGTCGAGCGCGAGGGGGATCGGGCGCGCGCCGGGATCATCGCGACCGAAGCGGCGCGCGCGGCCGGCGAGGCGGGCGCCCATGCGCGGGCCATTGCCCTCGCGCGCACCGCGCTGGAGCGAAATCCGTCCCATGCGGAGGCTCTGGCGATCGCCGAGCGCGCCAGCGAGAAGATCGGTCGGCTCCAGGAGATGTCGCCGATCTACGACTACGCGGCGCGCGGTGCGCTCGGTCGCTTCGGTCGCCGTGCCGCGCATCATCGCGCAGCGCGGTTCTTCGAGGCGGCGGCGCCGATGCTCGCGCTCAAGCATGCCGCGCAGGCGTTCATCGCCGTTCCGTCGGAGGGCACGACGCTCACGCTCCTCGAGCGCACGGCAGACCGCGCGCAGCGTCGCTCGGTGGCGGTGCGCACCGTCGAGCACGTCGCGGAGCTGTCACGCAGCCAGAACGTGAGAGCCGCGTGGCTGCTCCGCGCCGCGACGCTGACCTCGCGCGACCTCGAGGGAGCACGGCAGCGCGTCGACCTCCTCTTGAAGGCGGCGGTGCTCGCGCCGAACCCCGTCACGCTCGGCATGCTGTCGGTGGCCGCGCGAGAGCTGGTCTCGCTCGCGCCGGACGACAGCGAAGCCGTCGCGATGCGCCTCGAGCGCGCCTCGGACTCGCTCGCGAAGAGCCTCGAAGGGCCGGACGGTGCCCGCATCGCCATCACGTTCGCCGAGATGGCGCTCGATCTCTTCGAGGATCCCGCCTGGGCGTGGCGTGCCGTCGAGCGCGCGCTCGACGCGGATGCCGACGTCGACGAGTACGTTCGCCTCGCGAAGTTCGCCGACGCGCTCGCGCGCGCAGACGGCGCGACCGAGAGCCTCGCTCGCGTCGTGGCGGCCTGCGAGAAGCCATACTCCAACGTGGGTGTCGCGCTGCTCCGCCTGGTCGGCTCCGTCGCCTCGGCGATGGGCGACGGCCCGCGCAGCGTTCGCGCGTTCGTGCAGGCGGCCGAGAAGGACCCCGACGACGACGAGACGGTCGCGCAGGCGGACGCTGCCGTGACTGCGCACCCCGAGCCTGCGTTCGTGGAGCGGCTGTCGAAGAAGATCGGCGTCTTCCGGCGTAGCCAGGCGCTCCGCTCGATCGCGGCGAAGAAGAACGAGGCCGGCGATCATCAGAGCGCGGTCGGCTCGCTCGAGCGGGCCCTCGAGATCGCCCCGTACGACGCGCGCGCCGAGATCGCGCGAGAGCTCGACGACACCTTGCGGCGCGCTGGGCGACGGGAGGAGGCGGTCCTCCGCGCCATCGCCGCGCCCGGCGTCTCGGCGAAGGAGCGCGCCGAGCAGTGGCAGTCGCTCGCGAAGATCCGCGAGGAGCGCGGCGACAAGGAAGGCGCGACCGACGCGCTCCTCCAGGCTGCCACCGACGATCCGAGCGCCGCCGCGTGGGCCGCCGTCGAGCGCGCCGCGGAGGCGAGCGGGCGGGAGCACGTCCGCGTGCAAGCCCTCCAGAACCTCGCCATGCACGTCGACGACGTGGCGCGCCTCGCCGTGCAGAAGCGTCTCGCGCGCGCCGAGGGGGCACGCGGCTCTCTCGCCGCGGCCGAGCAGGCGTGGCGTGAGGTGCTCGCGAGCGACCCGGGCGACAGCGAGGCCGACGTGGCGATCGAGGCGCTGCTCGTCGCGCGGGCCAGCTACGACGAGCTCGCCGCTCATCTCGCGCGTCGCGCCGCACGTCTCGCTGCCTCCGGCACCGAGAAGGAGACGCTTCGCGCGATCCGGCTGCGGCGCGCGGCGATCCTCGAGCAGCGGCTCGGTCGCCTCGACCAGGCGGCGGCCGAGCTCGAGCTGCTGCTCCGCGAGACACCGCACCATGCGAGCGCGCTGCGCTGGCTCGCCGATCTCTACGAGCGCGCCGACGCTCCGAGGAAGGCGCTTCCGGTGCTCGAGGAGCTCGCGGGGAGCGCGACCGATCCCGTCGAGCAGGAGGCGATCGGCGCGCGTCGCGTGCGAGCGCTCGTGGCGACGAACGACATCGACGGCGCCCGTCGGGTGCTCGATACGTTGCTCGAGCGGCGCGCCTCCTCGGCCGCCGTGCACGAAGCGCGCGTCGAGATCGCGCGCGCCGTGCAGGACCCGATCGCGCTCGGCGCTGCGCTCGAGGACCTCGCGCGCGTCTCTCCGGAAGACGCGCGCGTGCGCAGCGAGCTGCTCGTCGAAGCCGCGCAGGCCGCGGCGCGCGCCGGAGACACCGACACGTCCCTGGCTCGCGCGAAGGATGCGGCGCGCCTCGCGCCCGACGTCGCCTCCACACAGCTCTTCGCGCGTGGTCTCGAGTACCGGCTCCGCGGCGCGGGGTCTCCCGACGATGCCCGGGCGACGATCGCGGCGCTCGGGCGACTCGCGGGCGACAAGACGCTCGAGCCCGAGGACATCGCGCTCCGTGCGTTCCTGC
>Ga0182021_10007435_pt1 | contig 12978 bp, 10 predicted proteins | sample 612E3MmetaG_FD_120493 | JGI IMG/M metagenome (GOLD analysis project Ga0182021, IMG submission 120493) | Permafrost microbial communities from Stordalen Mire, Sweden - 612E3M metaG (Illumina Assembly) | ecosystem: Environmental > Terrestrial > Soil > Wetlands > Permafrost | place: Sweden... | reverse complement strand
TACACCGATACAAACAGGGTTGTGACGAGATACGGACTGTACGACAGGGAGGTCTTCGGGGGGGCGCCGGCGGGGACCCAGCAGGCGCTGACATTCGGCGTCGGGAACGTCTTCGAGATGAAGACCGCCTCGCATGACACATCCGGGCAGGACAACAAGTTCCAGCTCCTGAACCTGAACGCGGGCATCACGTACAATTTCGCCGCCGACAGTCTCCGGTTCAGCGAATTGTCGTTCGATTACAGAACCGCCATCGGACAGTACCTCACGATCGGGGGGAGCAGCACGTACAACCTGTACAAGTTTGTCCAGGACTCGGCGGGCGCACTGACAGGGAGGCGCATAAACAGGTTTCTCCTTAACACGGACGGGAGGCTCGGCGACATGACGAATCTCACGTTCACAATCGGAACGCGCTTCAGCGGCGAGAAGAAAAAGACGACGGCGGGACCGATCATTTCCCCCGGGGATTCCGCCGCCAGGGCGCAGAAGAGGGGATACGTCGGGCTCTACGACCAGGAGGCGCCCGACTTCAGCATCCCCTGGAACCTGGATCTCAACTGGACCTATAATTTGCAGAAAGAGGATCCCCTCTATCCCTCGAAGAATTCGGGGGTCACAGCCTCTCTGGCATTCAACCTGACCGAGTTCTGGAAGATCAGCACGACGACGAGCTACGACCTTATCAACAGGGTGTTCACCGCCACGCAGATCACCGTCTACCGCGACCTGCACTGCTGGGAGCTCAATTTCAACTGGGTCCCCACGGGGCCGTACAGGAACTTCCATGTCGAGATCCGGCTCAAGGCGCCGCAGCTCCAGGACGTGAAGATTACAAAACAGGGAGGCCTCCGCGGCATCGAGTAATCCCCCGATCACCAACAGCAGGAGTTCCCCATGCCCATCCGACACTTTTGCCTCGGTCTTCTCCTTGCCTCCCTCATCACTTCCTGCACGGGGGGCGCTTCCGACCTGACCGTCGTTAGCAAATCACTCAAGCGTGACGTCAATGCAAGCACTGCGGGGGGGATCGGCGACGTGCCATCGTCGGGAGCGATATTCTGGGTGGAGGGGCAGGTGAAAAACAGCGGGGCCGATGAGGTGAAGAACGTGTCGATCGCATTCAGGGTGACAGACGGGAGGTCCAAACTCGTCCTCACGGCGCAGGTCCCCTCGGTCGGACCGGGGCAGACCGTCGATTTCAGGAGCCCCGTTCAGGGATCCATCGTGGAGCTTCGGCTCGTCGAAGAAGAGCCGGAAATCACGGCCGGCCGCTGATCAGGCGGACTGCTTCCGTTCCTCGTAGCTGTAGAGCGGTTCTTTCTTCTTCGTGATCACGTCTTTCGAGATCGTGCACGTCGCGACGTTCCGTTTATCCGGGAGCGAGTACATGATGTCGAGGAAGACCTCCTCGATGATCGATCGGAGCGCCCGCGCGCCGGTCCCCCGGTCGACCGCCTTCTGCACCACCGCCTTCAGGGCGTTCTCGTCGAACACAAGCTCGACCCCTTCCATCCGGAACAGCTTCTTGTACTGCTTGACGATCGCGTTCTTCGGACCGGTCAGTATGCTCAGAAGTGCGTCCTCGCCGAGCGAATGGAGCGCCGAAACGAGCGGCACGCGTCCCACGAATTCCGGGATCATGCCGAACTTGACAAGATCCTCGGGCTGGACCAGCGGGAGGAGCTGATCGGTCACGCCGTCTTTCTTCCCCTTGATCTCCGCGCCGAACCCGACCGGGTTCTGGTTCACGCGCCGGCCGATGATCTTGTCGAGCCCCTCGAATGCGCCGCCGCAGATGAAAAGGATGTTTCGCGTGTTGATGTTGATAAGGCTTTGTTCCGGGTGTTTGCGCCCCCCCTTCGGAGGGACGCCGGCGATAGTTCCTTCCAGGATCTTCAGGAGGGCCTGCTGCACGCCTTCCCCCGAGACGTCCCGGGTGATCGACGCGCTCTCGCTTTTCCGGGCGATCTTGTCGATCTCGTCGATGTACACGATCCCCCGCTCCGCCTTTTCAACATTATATTCGGCGTTCTGAAGCAAATGGACGAGTATCGTCTCCACGTCGTCCCCCACGTATCCCGCCTCCGTCAGCGTGGTGGCGTCAGCGATCGCAAAGGGGACGTCGAGGATCCGCGCAAGCGTCTGCGCAAGGAGGGTCTTCCCCGTTCCGGTGGGACCGATGAGAAGGATGTTCGTCTTCTCGATCTCGACGTCGTCCCCGTCGTACACGGGATCGCGCGCGTCGATCCTCTTGTAGTGGTTGTACACCGCCACGGCGAGTGTCTTCTTCGCCTGTTCCTGCCCTATGACGTAATCGTCGAGCGACTCCTTGATCCGGACCGGCGTAAGCGTCCCCCGGGGGCCCTTTCGGGCGCTGAAGGAGGACATGCTGTTCCGGATGATGTCGACTGAGCTCGAGACGCAGATGTCGCAGATGTACACCTCGGGTCCGGCGATGATGCTCTGGACCTCCTCCGGTGACCTGCCGCAGAAAGAGCAGTGTATCTGCTCGCCGGTTTTCGGTTTCTGAGCCATGGGGGTGACCGGAAATTACTTTTTCTCTCGTTCCTTTTTGACGTACACGGTGTCGATGAGGCCGTACGTCTTCGCTTCTTCCGACGACATGTACCGGTCGCGGTCCGTATCCTTTTCGATGACGTCGAGCGGCTGCCCGCAGTGGTGCGCCAGGATCTCGTTGAGGCGTTTCTTTGTGCGGAGAATCTCCTCGACCTGGATGCTGACGTCGGACGCCGTTCCCTGCACGCCTCCCCACGGCTGGTGAATCATAATCCGCGAATTCGGCAGCCCGGATCGTTTTCCCTTCGCACCGCCCGCAAGAAGCACCGCGCCCATGCTCGCGGCGAGCCCGATGCATATCGTCGAGACGTCGGGGCGGATGTACTGCATGGTATCGTACATGGCAAGTCCGGAGGAAACACTTCCCCCGGGGCTGTTGATGTACAGGCTGATGTCCTTGTCGGGGTCTTCCGACTCAAGAAAGAGGAGCTGTGCGATGACGAGGCTGGCGATCGTGTCGTCGATGGCCGTCCCGATGAACACGATCCGTTCCTTCAGCAGGCGGGAAAAGATGTCGTAAGCCCGCTCGCCGCGTCCCGTCTGTTCCACGACCATCGGGACGAGCTGGTTAAACGTCTTTACGTCGCGCATGAGAAACCTTTGTCTGTTATGAATGCTGCGGTGTATCCGCGATGACTTTCTCCGTGACAGTCGCGTGGGACCGCAGGAAGGCCATCAGCTTGTCCGAGACAATCCTCTGGGAGGCGCTGCTGGATTTCCTGTAGTACTCGAGCATCCGTGCCTTGTCGATCCCGATCTTGCCGGCCTCGCGTTCCGCCATCGCCTCGACCTCTCCGTCGGTGACGGTGATCTTTTCCTCTTCGGCGATCCGGTCGCTCAGCAGAAGCCACCGTGCCTGCCATGTGGCGGAGGCGCGGTTCTCCTCCCGGAATTTCTGCTCGTCGAATCCCTTCGGCAGTTTCCTGTCGCGGGAGCGGTTCCGGACGTCGTCCACGTACGAGTCGAGCAGCCCCGTCACGATCGAGTCGGGAAGGGGGAACGGATGGGCTTCGACGAGCGATTTTGCGATGTTGTCGTTCAGCCGGGACATGGACTCCTCGTCCCAGTATCGTTCGATATCGCTCCGGAGGTTTTTTCGGAACTCGTCCACGGACGGGGTCTTTCCTCCCGTGATCTTGCGGACAAGCTCGTCGTCGAACGCCGGGAGGATCACCTTCTCGACCTTCGTGACGTTCAGCGCGATATGCATCGTGTGGGAATGATCGCCGTGCTGCGACTCGAATTTCGCCCTGTATGTCCCTCCCGGGGCGCCGCCCCTGAGCGCCTCGGCGATCTCGGGGGCCAGAGTATCGTCCGAAAGATCGAACCGGGCTGCGGGGGTCTTCTTCCCGATCAGCGGCGTGCCGGATTCGTCAAGCTCCTGGACGTCGGCGGTGACGACGAAGCCGGTGTCCGTGACGGCCGGGGCCTCCTCGGTGGTGCTGTTGGCGCGCCGGATTTTCTGGATCTCGGACTCCACCTCCGCATCGGTGACGATGTGAATCGGCTTCTCGACCCTGATCCCCCTGTAGCTCCCGAGCGAAATCCCCGGCTTCACCTCGTATTTGATCTTGAAGTGGAAATGCTCCCCGCGCTTGAAATCCATGTCCACCATCGTCGGCTGGCCGACGGGGTGGATGTCTTTCTCCTCCATTGCCTTGCGGTAGAAATCGCTGGCGATGTCGTCGAGCGCGTCCTGCTCGATGGCTTCACCGTAGAGCTGCCGGATCATCGGCATCGGGACCTTTCCCTTGCGGAACCCCTTGATCTCGACCTTCGGGCGGTACTTTTCGTACGCCCGTTCGAACACCGGCTGCAGCTCTTCCTGCGTGATCTGGATGTCCGCTTCCTGCTGAACTTCCGAGACGTTGGTAATGGAAACCTGCACCTTCTGAACCCTTCCGAAGAAAAATGAATGGCCGCGGCCACAGGCGTCCTAACACGACGCCGGGGCACTCCGTTCCGTTGCGGCGGGATGGTGGGTAGAGGGGGACTTGAACCCCCACGGATTGCTCCATTGGATCCTAAGTCCAACGCGTCTGCCAATTCCGCCATCTACCCGTTCGGGGCGTGCCTGACGCGGAGCGAATAACGTAACACTCAAAATACGCTTTTCCCGGCGGAACTTCAAGGCAGGCCTCTGTTGAAGCGATTCGTTAATCGGCGGTCACAACATGCGGGGTGGAAGGGGGTTCTGGCGCGGGGAGCGGATGCGGATCAGGAGAGCGGTAAGACGAGACGGAACGTCGTTCCCTGGTTGACGACGGATTCGATTTCGAGTTTTCCATGGTGGTCGTCGATGATCTTCTTGACGATGGCGAGGCCGAGCCCCGTGCCGTGGCGCTTCCCGTACGTGAAGAAGGGCTCGAGAATCTTCGAGCGGATCTCGTCGGGGATGCCGCACCCGGTGTCTGTGAACGCGATCGCAAGCATCCCGTCCCGCTTTTCCGTCCGGACGGTCAGCGTGCCGCCGTCCTTCATCGCGTCTGCGGCGTTGCCGGCGAGGTTGTAGAACACGCGGACCATCTTCTCCACGTCCATCGTGCAGTCCCCGTTGTACTGAAAATCCCGCACCACGGTCACGTTCCGCTTGATGAGATCCTTTTCGATAAACGCGAGCGCCCCCTCCATCACGTCTTCGAGGGGAATGGTCTCGAGGTGGATGTCGCTCACCCCGCGGGAGAAGTCCAGAATCTCCTGCGTCATGTTAACGAACCGGTCGACCTGCCGGATCATCTCCTCGGCGAGCTGGGCCGACTCCGCGTCACCGGTTTTCTTCTTGATCACCTGCGCGTACATGCGCAGTGTGCCCATCGGGTTCTTGATGTCGTGTATGATCGTGCTCGCCATCTTCCCCACGGCGGAGAGCCGCTCGCTCTGGACCATCTCGCGGGCCAGGCGCGCGTTCTCGAGCGCGATGGAGGCGTGGACGGAGAGCGCGTCGATGAATGATTCGTCTCCGGGGCCAAACGGGCCCTCTCGCTTGTTCAGGAACTGGAAGACGCCGAAGATCTTCCCGTCCTTGTCCTTCATCGGCATGCACAGCACGTTGTGCGTCTTATATCCGCTCTTCTTGTCGATCTCCGGGTTGAACCGCGGATCCTTGTAGGCGTCCGTAATGTTGACGACTTCTCCGGTCTTTGCCACGTAGCCCGCGAGGCCCTTCCCGACGGGGAGGCGGATCTCGACGATGTTGTTCCCCTGGGCGACCTTCGACCAGAGCTCACCCGTCAGCGCGTCAAGAAGATAGAGCGTCCCCCGGTCCGCGTTGATGCTCCGCGAGGCGGCTTCAAGGATGAGCCCGAGGAGCTTGTCGATTTCGATCGCGGAATTGACGATCTTGCTCGCCTCGATGAGCATGTTGAGGCGGTCCACCTGCTCCCGTGATGCCGTGGCGCTCCGGTCCAGCTCCAGCATGAACGTCTGGTCCATCGTCCGGAGCCTGACCGCCATGTTTGTCAGGAGGTTGAACGTGAATTCTGTGCTCTTCTGCGTGAGGCGCCGGATCTGGTCCTGGCCGAGAAGGACGACAGCACACTCATCCATCGCTTCCGCTCGTGCGGAACGGGGCATGCCGTCCACGACGGAGAGTTCGCCGAAAAAGTCCCCTTCATGAAGGACGGCAAGTAGCGACTCCACGCCGAATTTCGTATACTTGTTGATACGGACCCGCCCGTGCGTGAGGAGATATACTTCCCGCCCTCGCGACGCTTCATCGAATATGATGTCGCCGGCAGCGAACCGCCGTTCCTGAGCGCCCGCAAGGGCGGAGCGGATGATTTTCGGTTCGACGCCGCTGAAAAGAATATTGCGCTGGAGGAGTTTGAGGACCGGATCTCCGGTCGCCCGGGGTTGCCGGGTGGATGATGCGGGCCGGTTGCGCCTTGTTCCTGCTGGAGACTTCTTCTTTGGGGTGGGCTTCGGCATGATCGGAAGCTATAGTAGGGAAAAAGAGAGCTAGAGTCAAGGTAGAATGGTGTAACGATGTCTGGCGACGTTGTCCTTCAAACGTTGGACCTTGGGAAGAAGTACGGCGACCGGTGGGCCGTTAAGGGGCTGAACCTCTCCGTGCGTCGCGGGGATATTTTCGGATTCCTCGGACCGAACGGTGCGGGAAAAAGCACCACAATTCGCATGATTCTGTCGCTGGTTACCCCGAGCACAGGGTCGGTGGAGCTGTTCGGGCTGCCGCTCCGCGAGAACCGGGGAGCTGTCCTGGCCCGGGTCGGAGGGCTTGTGGAACGGGCGGATTTCTATCTGTACCTTTCTGCGCGGCGAAACCTGGAAATCATCGCGGACCTGAACGGCGGCGTCCCCTCCTCCGCCATCGGCGAAGTCCTGGAGACCGTCGGCCTCGCCTCCCGCGCCGGAGACCGCGTCAAGTCGTACTCCCACGGGATGAAGCAGCGGCTCGGCCTTGCCGCGGCACTCCTGGGGTCCCCCGAGCTTGTCGTCCTCGATGAGCCGACAACGGGGCTCGATCCGCACGGGATCAAGGAAGTGCGGGATCTTATCGCGCGTCTTGCCGCCGAACGGAATGTCACCGTTTTTCTCTCCTCACACCTCCTCCCGGAGATCGAACAGCTCGCCACAAGAATGGCAATCATCAACACCGGATCGCTCGTCGTCCAGGGGAGCGTCGCGGAACTCCTTGGTGCGGGAACCGGGAAGATGGATGTCTTCGCCGTCCCCGCCGGGCGGGCCCTCGAAATTCTCCGCTCCCTCCCCTACGTTGAAGAAGCGGTCCCGGAAGGAGACAGGATCATTGTCCGTCTCCCCGCCGGGCAGGCCGGAGCGATGAACGCCGCGCTCGTCGGGGCGGGGATCGAGATCCGGGCGCTCGTTCCCCGGCGCTCGCTCGAGGAGTACTTTCTCTCAATCACCGGGGAGGCGGGCGGACTCTGATGCGCGCAATCGTCGGGAACGAGATACTGAAGACGTTTTCCAAGTGGCGGACATACATCGGGTTCATCGCCGTCGGGATTGTCGTCCCGCTCGTCGAAATCGGGCTAAAGGCGGAAGGCGGTTCTCTCGTGCGGAACATGACGCGGGGACTCGGCGAGGATTTCCTCGTCCTCGGGAACCTGTTCAATGCGTACTTCATCACGTACTTCATCATGAACAGTCTCTGGATTCACATCCCCTTCCTCATAAGCCTGGTGGCGGCCGACCAGCTCGCGGGTGAGGCCACGGGCGGGACGTTCCGGCTGATGCTCATCCACCCGCCGTCGCGGACGCGGATACTTGCCGCGAAATATGCGACGACGCTTCTCTACACGTTCTCGCTCGTAGCGTTCCTCGCCCTTCTGGCTCTGGGACTGGGGCTCGCGCTGTTTGGCACGGGGGACCTCCTCGTTCCCGGGGGGACGCTGACGATCATCCCCCGGGCCGAAGTGCCGTGGCGCCTCGCGCTCACGTTCGGCCTCGGGATCTGGAGCATGTGGTGCGTGGCGTCGCTTGCGTTCCTGTTCTCCTCCCTCGTCGAAAACTCGATCGGCCCGATCATCGGGACGATGGCGGTGATCATCGTGTTCCTCGTCGTGAGCAACACGCCGATAACGCTCTTTGCGGCGATCCGCCCGTACCTCTTCACGACGTATTTCAACGTCTGGCAGAAAGTGATGGAACAGCCCGTCCCGTGGGGTGAGATCGCCTCCTACGCCGGCTACCTCGGGCTGTACAGCATTGGTTTTTACGCCGCCGCGTGGTATATTTTCGTCACCAAAGACGTGCTCAGCTGAACCTCCTCCACTCCATCTCACCAGGGGAACCGCCATGGACATCGGGAAAATCCAGAAGGCACTGAGGGGCAAGCGCATCGACGGCTGGCTTCTGACCGATTTTCGAAACCGTGATTATCTTGCCTACCGCGTCGTCGGCCTCAATTTCGAAAAGATGGCGAGCCGCCGGTGGTACTACTATATTCCGGCCAGAGGGGAGCCGAGAAAGCTCGTCTCCGCGGTGGAGCGGCTGCACCTCGACTCGCTTCCGGGGAAGCGCCTTGTGTATCTCTCCTGGCAGGAGCAGCACAGTGCTCTGAAGAAGCTGATGGGCCCCGGGAAGAAGATTGCGATGCAGTACTCGCCGAAGAACAACGTCCCCTACATCTCCCTCGTCGACGGTGGGACGATCGAGCTGTTGAAGAGCCTCGGGTACAAAATCGTCTCGTCCGCCGACCTCATCTCCATGTTCATCTCCGTTATCCCCGAAGAAGGGTACCGGACGCACATCGAGGCGGGGCGCATCATGGACAGGATCAGGGCGGAGGCGTTTGACCAGATCCGCACCGCCGTCCGCACCAATTCCGGTGCGACCGAATACGACATACAGCAGTACATGGCGCGGCGCTTCAAGGAGGAGGGTCTGACGACGTACGATCCCCCCATGGTCGGCGTGAACGACCATCCTGCCGACCCCCATTTCGAGACCGCGAAGGAATCCGCGCGCGTGTTCAAGCAGGGGGACACGGTCCTCATCGACATGTGGGCGAAGAAAGACGTCCCGGGGGGGATCTACTACGACATCACCTGGGTCGGATACATCGGCAGCACACCCCCCGCGAAGTACGTGAAGATGTTCAACGCGGTGAAGGCCGGGCGGGACGCCGCCATAAAGTTCGTCAAGGACAAATTCGCAAAAGGGGAGACGTGCTACGGCTGGCAGGTGGACGACGCGTGCCGCAACGTCGTGAAGAAGGCGGGTTTCGGGAAGTATTTCCTCCACAGGACCGGCCACTCGATCACCGAGGAGACCCACGGCAACGGCGTCAACATCGACAACCTCGAGACGAAAGACGAGCGTGCGCTTCTGCCCGGGTGCTGTTTCTCGATCGAGCCCGGGATTTATCTCGACGGGGAGATGGCCGTCCGCACCGAGATCAACATGTTCATACGCCATGACGGGGTGCCGGAGGTGACCGGCGAAATCCAGCAGGATCTTGTGCTCCTGTGATCCCCCTCATGCCCATACCCGATTAAGCGCCGGTAACTTCGTGCCGATTCGAGAGCGTCTGAAGACGGTGTTCGGAATGTTTCATCCATCGTTCTGGATCGCGAACGGGATGGAGCTTTTCGAGCGGCTCGCCTACTACGGCCAGCAGATCGTGTTCATGGTCTACCTGCGAAACAACCTCGGGTTCACCGAGTCGCAGGCGGGGACCCTTTCCGGGATATTCGGCGGGCTGATTTACCTCATGCCGATACTCGCCGGGACGCTCGCCGACAAGTGGGGGTACCGGCGCGCATTCAACCTGGCCTTCACGATACTCGCCCTGGGGTATTTTGCCATCGGGTCGATGGGGATGAGCGTCTTTTCGGGTATCTACGGCGGAGCGGTGCCGTACTGGCTCCTCGTGACGTTCCTCGTTCTGACGGCCTTCGGCGGCTCGTTCATCAAACCCTCCGTGCTGGGAACCGTGGCGGTCACGACGACGGAGAAGACGAAATCGCTCGGTTTCGCCGTGTACTACTGGCTTGTGAACGTGGGGGCCATGATCGGGCCGACGATCGCGTACCTCGTTCGCGACAGCTTCGGGAACGCTTACGTGTACATGGTATCGTCCGCGAGCTGCCTGGCGATGCTTATCGTGAACGCGTTTCTGTACAAAGAGGTGCGGAGCGCGAAAACGGAAGTTGTGGAGTCGATGGGGAAGAAGATCAAAAACCTCTTCGTCGTCCTCGCCAACTTCCGCTTCATGATATTCCTCCTCATTTATTCCCTCTACTGGATCATCTTCTGGCAGGAATTCATCATCGTCCCGTACTACATCACGGATTATATCGGCAAACAGGCCCCGTACGAAATCGTGCAGTCGTGGGCGGGCGCGGGGGCGATCATCCTTTTCCAGATACCGGTAAACCGGCTGACCAAAAACATTCCGACGAGGAAAGCGATCCTGATCGGGTTCGCCGTCTCATCGCTCATCTGGGTTGTCATCGGCATCTCCCCGGGCATCCCCGCGATCGCGGCCGGGATCGTGGCATTCGCAATCGGCGAGATGATACAGGCGCCCCGCTATTATGAGTACATATCAACAATCGCCCCTCCCGGGCAGCAGGGGCTCTTCCAGGGATACGGATTTCTGCCGATCGCCATCGCCCGGTTTGTGGGGGACCCGCTCGGAGGCTGGCTGTACCAGACCTCAAAAGCCCTGGGGAAGCCGCATTACGTCTGGCTTGCGCTCATCGGGATCGGGCTTCTGGCGACGTTACTTATGTTTCTCTATAACAGGTTCCTCGCCCCTATCCAGGAACCGGAGGTGGCCTCGTGACCAGGATCAGGCTCAGTCAGCGGGTCATGCCGCGCGTCTTCGCGCTTTCGGTCGCCGCCGCCGTGGCAGTCGCCCGCGGGGGGGACACATCCGGGGAAGCGGTACTGCGCAGCGTGGATGCCCGTCTCGCCCCGGTGCACGATTACACGGTCACGCTTGACGTCGTTGCCGACATCGAACGCCTGAACGTTCCCCCGATGCACGCCACGATGTATTTCAAGCAGCCGGACAAAATCCACCTTGATGCCGAGGGATTTGCGCTTCTCCCCCGGGAGGGGCTTCAGCCGGAGATCGGGAAGCTTCTCTCGCGGTACAATGTTGCGGAAACGGGGAGCGACACGCTGGGGGGCGTTCCCGTCCGGCGCGTCACGCTCCAGGCGAAATCAGAGAGGGGTTTTCCCCGGATGCTCTCCGTGTACGTGGACCCGCGCAGGTGGACGACGGAGCGGATTGTCACGAAAGGATCCGCCGACCGCGTTGCGACGATCACGTTCAGCTACATACAGGTTGACGGGGTGTGGCTCCCCGGGGAGATGACGGCGGCATTCTCGATCGCGCAGGCGGACTCGCTCGAGGGGGATCTCCCTGCGGCGCCGATGCGTCCGCAGCAGATGCCGCGAAAGGGCACCGTCACGGTCCGCTTCAGCGAATACCGGCTGAATACCGGCCTGAACGATGAGATATTCACAAAAGACCCCCTTACCCGTTAGGCTTTCACAGCGGGCACAAGGGGGGATCTCCTCAGCAGGTATCTGGGGTTCTCCGGAGGGGTTCTCTGGAAGGTCTTACCGTTCCTCGCCGAAATCCTTCCCTTCCTGAAGGAGCTTCTCATACTCTTGTTTGTATTCCTTCACGGCGAGGAAAAGGGCGTCGGCGATTTTCTGCTGGCCGCTTTCGCTCTTGAGCAACCGCTCGTCCTCGCGGTTCGACAGGTAGGCGGTCTCGACGAGCACGTTCGGCATCGCCGCCCCTACAAGCACGTAGAACCCTGCCTGCTTCACACCCCTGTTGGGGATGCCCGTCCGTTCCTCGAATGATTTCTGCACGAGATCGGCGAACACCTCGCTCGCCTTGACATGGGCGCTCTGTGCCATCGTCACGAGTATGAAATTCTCCTCCGTGAGCTGCGGATATTTCTCTTCGTAGCCCGGCTCCATCTCGATAACCGAGTTTTCCCTCTCGGCGATGGAGATCGCCTCTTCTGTCCGGCCCGGGCGGAGAAGATAGACCTCGAACCCGCGCGTCTTGCTGGGTTTCCGGGGGAGCGAATTGCAGTGAACGCTTATGAAAAGTTTCCCCCCCGCTTCGTTGGCGATCTTTCCCCTTCTGTCGAGCTCGATGAACCGGTCGTCCTTCCGCGTGTAGACGACTTCGACATCTCTCAGGTTCTTCGCGATCAGCGCACCCAGCTTCAGCACGACCCCGAGCGTAACGGTTTTTTCCTTCACACCCGTGACGCCGATCGTGCCGGGGTCGTATCCCCCGTGTCCCGCGTCGAGGACGATGACGTCGAGCTTCCACTTCTCCCGTTCGGTGTCGAGCCCCGGCTGTGAGTCGTGTTCCCTCTTCGGGGGAGGTGACACGGAGTCGCTGTCCCGGTCATCCCGCTGTTTGGGCACGCTCACCGCCGGCGCTGTCTCCTTGATCGGAGGCGGGAGAACGACCGGCGACTGTGCTGTGCCGGACTGCATATCGGCGGGGGGTACCGCCTGTTCAGGGACAAAATTTCTCGCCGATTCCCGCGCTTTCGGCGCCGGAGGAGAAGGAGTACGCGTAGTCAACGGTGCCGGTCCGGGGCCAGTGCCGGAAGTCTCACCATTCCCCTCGGTCCTTATCGCGAGTATGAGATCGTTCGATTCGGCGTCCGTCGTGATCTCTGACGTGGCGATCTTTCCCGAAAGCCTGAATGTGAGCTGGACGGAGGTGGGGGATTGAATAGCGACGATTTGCTTGACGATGCCGGCCGGCCGGACCGTGTTGATCGCACCGACGTTCGCCCTGGCGTCGCCCACGGTGACGTACAGCCAGCCGTCGGCGCGCATCCAGTTCTCGTAGTCGCTCAGTTTTTTCGTGGCCGCGATGCGGATCAGCATCCCGTTGCTTCTCGGTTCGAGCCGGAGGGAGGGGAT
>Ga0182021_10007434_pt1 | contig 12978 bp, 10 predicted proteins | sample 612E3MmetaG_FD_120493 | JGI IMG/M metagenome (GOLD analysis project Ga0182021, IMG submission 120493) | Permafrost microbial communities from Stordalen Mire, Sweden - 612E3M metaG (Illumina Assembly) | ecosystem: Environmental > Terrestrial > Soil > Wetlands > Permafrost | place: Sweden... | reverse complement strand
CGGTGGTCGTAGGCGGCGTTGCGCACCGCGACCCCTGCCCGGTACGCGCCGGCCGGGATGAGCAGCAGGGCGCGGGCCAACCGCGCCCCCGGCGACGTGCCCCGCCACACGCGGTGAGCGAGCGCCGCCCAGTCCACCGCGTCCCTCAAGCCGCCAGGAGCCCGCGCGCCAGCTCGGCTGCGCGGGCCGCGGCCCCGGGATCGCCCAGCCGCCGGCGCACCTCCAGCAGTCCCTCCACCTGCGCCCGGCGCTCAGCACTCGACGGGTCCAGCAGCGGCAGCACCGCCTGCGCGAGGGCGGCCGGCGTCACCGCGCCTTGAATCAACTCCGGAGCCACCTGGCGCCCCGCCACCAGGTTCACCATCCCGATCCACGGCACCCGCACCAGGCGGCGTGCGAGCAGATACGACAGGGGGTGCATCCGGTACGCCACCACCAGCGGAGTCCCGGCCACCGCCGCCTCCAGTGTGGACGTGCCGGACTTGCACAGCGCGGCGTCCGCGGCGGCAAAGCACTCGCGCGGCCGGCCGGATACCACCCGAATCTCGCCGGCCTTCGGGTACGCGGCGCCCGCCGTGGCCGCGACCACCACCTGCACCTCCGGCCGGTCCCGGCGCACCCGCTCGGCGGCGTCGCGGAACGCCGGCCACAGCCGCACCACCTCCTGGCGGCGGCTCCCGGGAAACAGGCCGAGCACCGGGCGCGACGGGTCCAGACCGAGGTCGCGTTTCACCTGCTCCGGCGCCGCCAGCGGCGGGCGATCCATCAGTGGATGGCCCACGAACGTCGTCGCAACGCCGCGCGAGGCGAAGAACGGCTCCTCGAACGGCAGAATCACCGCCAGTCGCGACACCGTGCGGGCCATCTGGTGCACCCGCCGCTCGCCCCACGCCCACAACTGCGGCGCGATGTAGTACAGCACCGGGACCCCGGCGCGATGCGCGGCAGCCGCGACCCGCAAGTGGAAGCCGGGGTAGTCCACCAGCACGACCAGGTCCACGTCGCCGTCGCGCAGCCGTCGCTCGATGCGCCGCAGCAGCCGCCAGTGCGCCGGAAGCTTGCGTGCCACTTCGACAAACCCTATAACGGTGAGATCTTCGATCCGGGCCAGGAGCCTGGCCCCCGCCGCCGCGAGGTGCGGCCCTCCCACACCCTCGACGGCGATGCCGGGCACCGCACGGCGCAGGGCGGCGATCAGCGCCCCTGCATGCTGATCGCCCGAAGGCTCGCCGGCCGAGACAAAGACGGTCCCCGGGCTCACGCGCCCTGGAGCGTCGCGGGACTTCCGACCGCCTCCAGCACGCGGAAGGCCAGGGCCAGAGCCGAAAGCCCATCCCTGCCCGTCACCGCCGGAGGCTCCTCGCCGCGCACCGCCCGCACGAAGTTCGCCAGCTCCAGGCCGAGGGGCTCGGCGTCCGGCGCGCTGAGCGACACCCGCTCGACCAGCTTGGCGAGATCGGTGGCGCCGGCCTCGAGCGAGCGCTGGGCATCGGGCTTGAGCCGCAGGAACTCGCCCTTGCCCGCCGCGAGATCGAGCGAGAAGTAGCCGGACGGCTGGAAGATGCGCAGCTTGCGCACCCGCTCGCGCGCCAGCCGGCTCGCCGTCAGGTTAGCCACCGCGCCGGAGGCAAACTCGATGCGCGCGGTCGCGATGTCCACGCTGGGCGTCACCACCCCGATCCCCGACGCCCGCACGTCCACGACCGGCTCCTTCACCAGCGACAGCACCAGGTCCAGGTCGTGAATCATCAGGTCCAGGATGACGGCGACGTCGGAGCCGCGCGCCGCGAAGGGCGCGACCCGGTCCGACTCGATGAACCTGGGAGAGGCGAGATACGGTGCCGCCGCCCGCAGCGCCCGGTTGAAACGCTCGACGTGGCCGGTCTGCAGCACCACCCCCGCGCGCTCGGCCGCGTCCACCAGCTGCTGCGCCTGCTCGAGCGTGGCGGCGATGGGCTTCTCCATCAGCACATGCCGCCCGCGGCCCAACGCCACGAGCCCCACCTCGTGATGGGCGGGCGTCGGCACCACCACCGACACGGCCTCGACGTCGGCCAGGAGCGCCTCGAGCGAGCGGTACGCGGTGGTCCGGAACTGGGCCGCGATCTCGGCGGCCCGCTCCGTCCGCGTGTCGAACACGCCGACCAGCCGCGCCCCGGGGAGCGAGGCGTACAGCCGGGCGTGATGGCAACCGAGGCTCCCCACGCCGACGACACCGACGGGGAGCGGTGCGCCGCTCACACCAGCACCCCGCGCGCGCTCTCCTCGATGAACTGGACGAACCTCTCGACCTCCGGGAGCATCGCCAGCTCGGCGCGCGCACGCTCGAGCGCCTGGCTGATGTTGAGGCCGGCCCGGAAGAACAGCCGGTAGGCCTTCTTCAGCTCGGCCACCGTCTCGGGCGTGAAGCCGTGGCGCTGCAGGCCCACGGCGTTGAGCCCGTACAGCTTCATCGGGTTCCCGACCGCCTTGGTGTAGGGCGGCACGTCCTTGGTGACCCGCGACATCCCGCCCACGAAGGCGTACGCGCCGATTTTCACGAACTGATGCACCGGCGTGAGGCCGCTGATGATCGCGCACTCGTCAATGGTGACGTGGCCCGCCAGCTGAACGCCGTTGGTGAGGATCACACCGTCGCCGACATGGCAGTCGTGCGCCATGTGCACGTAGGTCATCACCAGGCAGTGCTTGCCCAGGCGGGTCACCCGGGACTGCGTGGTGCCCCGGTTGATCGTGCAATACTCCCGGATCACCGTGCCCTCGCCGACCTCCACCCAGGTCTCCTCGCCCGCGTACTTGAGGTCCTGGGGCGCACCGCCCAGGATGCTGCCGCTCCCGACCTGGCACTGGGGGGCCAGCCGCACGTTCTGCTCGAGGATGGCGCGCGCCGCGATCCGGCACCCGGCGCCCACCGTGACCTGCGGCCCGATGATCGCGAAGGGACCGACCTCCACGTCCGGGCCAAGTTCCGCCTGGGACGAGACGATGGCGGTCGGATGGATGGTTGCGTCGCTCACGGCCGCCTCACCGGTCCACGATCCGGGCCATCATCTCCGCCTCCACCACGACATGCCCGTCCACGTATCCGACGCCGCGCATCCGGCTGGCCCGCTCCTTGTGCTGGATCAGGTCGAGCTCGAACCGAATCTGGTCGCCCGGCACCACCGGGCGGCGGAACTTCACGTTGTCGAGCGACATGAAGTAGACCACCTTTTCCTGGCTTCCACCCGACTTCTTGATGGACCCCATCAACATCACGCCCCCAACCTGCGCCATCGCCTCGATCATCAGGACGCCCGGCATGACGGGATGGCCGGGGAAATGCCCCTGGAAGAACGGCTCGTTGATGGAGACGTTCTTGATGCCGACGATCCGCTTCCCTTCCTCCATCTCCACGATGCGGTCCACCAGCAGCATCGGGTAGCGGTGCGGCAGGATCTCGAGGATGTCGCGGATGTCCAGCGGCGGGTGTCCGCTGCTCACGGCCCGGCGGCGGATCGCGTTGCCGAGCGCGACGTTGCCGCGGTGGCTCGGCTTGTCCGCCACGATGAAGGCGTGGATCCGGCCGCCCACCAGCGCCAGATCGCCGACCAGGTCCGCCGTCTTGTGGCGCACGAATTCGTCCGGCCATCGCAGCGTGTTGTCCACCACGCCGTGCTCGTCGAGCACGATCGCGTTGGAGGTGGTGCCGCCGGCGATGAGGCCCTTGGCGCGGAGCTTCTCGACCTCGCGGACGAAGCCGAAGGTGCGCGCCGGCGCCAGCTCGCGGGCGAACGCCTCGGGAGTGATGTCGTAGCAGCCCGACTGCCGCCCGATCAGCGGGTGCGGGAACTCGATGGTCGCGGAGATCCTGAGCGATGGGGCCGGTCCCACCAGATAGCTCGCGTCGCCCTCGCGCACGGCGAACGGCTCGGTGACGGTGTACTCGAGCGTCTCACCGCCGTGATCCACGGGCTCCGCGCGTTGCACCGCCTCCACGAACGGCTGGAACGAGCCGTCGAGGATGGGCGGCTCGGAGCCGGTGAGGTCCACCACGGCGTCGTCCACGCCGCAGGCGTGCAGCGCGGCGAGGATGTGCTCGACGGTATGCACCACCGCGCCGTTCGCGGCCAGCGTGGTGCTCCGCTCGACCCCCGAGACGCTCGAGAGCTGCGCCGGGATCGTGGGCGCTCCCGCCAGGTCGGCGCGCCGGAATACGATACCGCTCCCCGGCTCGCCCGCGCCGAACGTCACGCGGGTCACGACTCCCGTGTGCATCCCCACGCCTTCGAGCGTTACGGGCCGCCGCAGCGTGCGGCGTGCCTGGCTAACCGTTTCCGGAATTCCCACGCTTCACCAGCTCCTCCAGGTCTCCCACGATCTCCGCCAGCCGGTAGCTGGCTGCCACCGCCCGCAGGGCCTTCCGGAGTTCGCGGCCGGGATAGCCGAATAGATCCGCGCCCGCCGCGACGTCCCCCATCACCCCGGTCTGTGCGCCGATCCGCGCGCCGCGCCCGATGGTGAGGTGCCCCTTCACCCCCACCTGGCCCGCGATGATCACGTCGTCCTCCACCCGGGTCGAGCCAGCCAGGCCGACCTGCGCCATGATCAGGCAGCGCTCACCGACCCGGCAGTTGTGCCCGATCTGCACCAGGTTGTCTATCTTGGTGCCCGCTCCGACGACCGTGTCGTCCACGCTGCCACGGTCGATCGTGGTGTTGGCGCCGATCTCCACGTCGTCGCCGATGACGCAGCGCCCGACGTGCGGGATCTTCTCATGCCCCGCGCGGCCGGGCACGTAGCCGAATCCGTCGGAGCCCACCACCACACCGGCGTGCAGGATCACGCGCGCGCCCACCACCGTGCCCGGATAGCACACCACGTTGGGGTACAGCGTCGTGTCGTCGCCGAGCGCGACGCCGTCACCCACGACGGCACCCGCCATGACCTCCACCCGGTCGCCGAGGCGGGCGCGCGGACCGATGACCACGCGGGGCCCGAGCGCCACGTCCCGCCCCAGCACCGCACCCGCCCCGATGATGGCCGTCGAATGGATCGCCGTCACCCGCGGGCGGGCCGGATAGAGTACGCGCACCGCCGCGAGCATGGCGCGGTGCGGGTCGTCCACCACGATCCGGACGGCGGGACCGGGCTCCACGCCGCGATGCTCCGCGGTGACGAGCACGGCGCCGGCGCGCGAGGCGTGAAAGTACGGGAGGTACCGGCCCGCGGCAAGAAAGCTGAGATCGCCCGGGCCGGCACGGTCCAGTGGCGCAATCGCCGTGAGGCGCGCGGCACCGTCGCCGATGAGCGCGCCACCCACCAGCGTGGCGATCTCCGACGCGGTCAGGCCGTCAATCACGCCACGGCCCCGGCTCGCCCTGCCCTAGGGCCGCGGAGGCCGCGTGCCGCGCGACGGGCGCGCGGGCGTGCGCTGCGTCGTATCGGCCGCCTGCGCCTGGGGCTGCATCGGTGGTGTTGCCGAGGGCTGGACCGCCGCAGGAGCCTGCTGCCCGGCGCCGGCCTGCAACCGCTGGATCACCAGCGGCGAGATGTCCAGCGCGCGGTCCGCCGACACCAGCGCCCCCGATTGGGCCGCCGCGTCGAAGACCATCGCGTAATTGAACTCGGCACGGATCCCTTCGATCACCGCGGTCACCCGCTGCGTGATGGGCGCCATCAGCTCCTGCTCGCGCGCCGTCGCCCGGTCCCGCAGTTCCTGCACCTGCTGCTGGGTCCGCTGCTGCATCTGCCCCAGCTCCTGCTGGCGCTGCTGCTTCGCCGACGGGCTCAGCACCAGCGACGTGCGGTTGAACTCGGTCACCGCCGAGTCGAATTGCGCCTGCAGCACGTTCACCTGCTGCTGGAACCCGGCCAGCTCCCGCTGGAACGTGGATTCCGCCTGGGCGCGGCCCGGCGTGCTCTGCAGGATCACGGCCGAGTTGATGTACGCCAGCTTCAAGGGCTGATCCTGCCCCCGAGCGGCCGGCGCGGCGATTCCCGTCAGCAGGAAGGCGGCGAACGCCCCCCAGGTCAAACGAACCATGGCGATGCTCCTCGGTGCGTGCATGAACCTGCGTCCGATCACTGGAAGAAGTTGCCGATCTTGAAGTGCAGTTTCCACCCCGGGGCCGGCTGGCCCAGGCTGTTGACCTTGTCGAACCCGTACCCGAGATCCAGGCCGAGCGGGCCGAGCGGGGTGATCAGGGCGACGCCGAAGCCCGCGCCGCGAAACAGCCGCGTCGGGTTGAAGGCCGCAGCCGACGCCCACACATTGCCCACGTCGTAGAAGAACGACCCGTAGATGGACTGGCTGAAGCGCATGCCGAACTCCGCCGTGCTCGCGAAGTACGAGCGCCCGAACGCGCTGCGCGGCACCCCGCCCGTCGAGGCGGCCGGGTTGAAGCCCTGGGGCGTGATCGAGAACTCGTCGTAGCCCCGGAGCGGTATGCCGTACTGGGTGCCGCCCATGCTGTAGAGCTGGTCGAAGAACGGGCCCGCGTTGCCGAAGACGAACCCCGCCTTGGTCGTGAGCGCGAGCACCAGGCGCACGCCGCCGCCGGTCGGCCCACCGCCCCCGATCACGCCGGCCGGCGCGTACCAGTGCCCCTCCAGGTCCAGCTTCTGGAACGTCGCCGAGCCGCCCAGGATGCCGCCGTTGGCCGTGACGGCCACCGAATGCATCGCGCCGCCGGTGGGGAACGGCAGGTCCACGCGGGTATCGCGCATGAAGGTCACCCCGAGCGTGGACCGCATGCAGTTCGCGCAGCGCAGCGACCCGGCCAGCAGCGCGGAGTTGCCCGTGTACGACTCGAAGTCAATGGCGTACGAGGGGAACAGCCGGCTGTACCGGCTGTGCGGCAGCGGGAGCCCGAACTGCAGCGAGCCGCCGCGCGAGGTGATCTGGCCGAGGTCGGCGATGGTGTAGCGGGTCCGCGTATCGTGCAGCCCGATCGTGCCCGAGATCAGGCTGCCGCCCAGCGACGGGTCGCTGTAGGACAGATCGAGCTGGTTGATATTGGCGCCGAACTGCCACTGGATGTGGCCCTTCTTGCCCTCGCCGAACAGGTTGGGCTCGTCCAGCCCGAGGAATCCCCCGAGACCCGTGCCCTGCCCCATCGAGGCGCCGAAGTTGACGTTCCCGGTCCGCTTCTCCTGGACCTTGAAGATGAGGTCTATGTCCCCCTGGTCGTTGGCGGTGTGCGAGTCGGGGTACGGCAGCGGTTGCGAGAAGAAGCCGAGGTTGGAGATGTTCTGATACGACCGGATCACCCGGTCCTGCGCGAACACGTCGCCCGGCAGGATCACCAGCGCCTCGCGGATGACCCGCTCGTGCGTGACGTCGTTGCCGAGGATGTCAATCCGGTTGATCAGCGCGGGCCGGCCCTCGGTGATGTTCCAGGTCAGATTGACCGTGGGCCAGCCGCTGGAGTCGGCCGGCTCGATGCGTTCGATCTGCGGCTGGATGTCCGCGTAGATGTAGCCCTGGTTGGAGTACTGCGTCTTCAGCTTGGTGGTGGCGTCGTCCCACCGGTTCTGGTCGAACCACATCGGCCCGCCGCAGCTCTTGAGCAGGCAGTGCAGGCCTCCGGCCCGCTGCGGCCCGAACGGATTGAGGCTCAACACCTCGTCGCTGGAGAAGCGGTGGTTGCCCAGGACCCGGACCGTCCCGACCTCGTACGGCCGGCCCTCGTCCACCGAGACGACCAGCGTCGCCTTCCCGTTGCTCCGGTCAACCAACAGCGTGTCGTGCACCACCCGGAAGTCCACGTACCCGCGGCTTCCGTAGAAGGCGGGGAGTCGCTCCTCGACGTCCTGGCGGACCTCGTCCTTGGCGTACTCGCCCCGGCGGAACCACCAGAAGCCCTCCGGCCTGGTCTTCATCTGGGCGACGATCTCGTCCGCCGCAAACGCGTGGGCGCCCTCGACCTGCACGGCCGCGATGGCGATGCGCCGGCCCTCGTCAATATCGAGCACCACCCGGACGTGCTCGCTGTCCTCCCGGATCACCTGCGGCTTCACGTCCGCCAGGTAGTAGCCCTCGGCCTCGTAGAGCGAGTCAATCCGCTGGCGGGCGCGCTCCACCGCCCCGGGATTGAGCGGCCGGCCCGCCGGCAGCTCGATCCGGTCCCGCACCGAGCGCTCGGAGAGCTGGTCGGCGCCGCGCACCGTCACCCGCACCAGCAGCGGCCGCTCCGCGACCCGGATGACCAGAATTTCCGCGCTGTCCGGGCCGACGGTCCGCAGCACGCTCAGCGAGTCGAACTCGCCGGTGTCGTAGAGGGCGCGCAGCGCCCGCTGGATGTCGCGGAAGCCGATCGGGGTCCGGAGGGGAATGGCGGCGGCGTTGACGATGGACGCACGGGTGATGCGGCGGTTGCCCGCGACGACGATCGAGTCCACCCGGCCGCCCGGCACGACCTCCTGCACGGCGGCGGGTTGCTGCACGGCGCCGGGTTGCTGCGCGGCCGCCGGGCGCGGAGGCGCGACCAGTGCGACGCCGGCCGCCAGGGCGGCCGCGACAAACGCGCCACGCATCGGCAGCGCGGCGCTACGCCTTCGAGTTCGACAGCGCCCGGAACTGCAGGCGGTCGCCGTCCGGCGCCGTGTCAACCTCGATCTCGTCGCCCCGCGCGAATTCGGCGAGCAGGATCTTCTCCGACAGCGGATCCTCGATGTATCGCTGGATCGCGCGCTTCAGCTGCCGCGCGCCGAAGTGCTCGTCGTAGCCCTGCTTGACCAGGAAATCCGTGGCCGGCTCCGTGAGCCGGATCGTCAGCTCCTCGTCCGCCAGGCGCGCCATCAGCTCCTTGAGGACGATGCCCACGATCTGCGTGATGTGCTCGCGCGTCAGCGGATGGAAGACGATCACGTCGTCGAGCCGGTTCAGGAACTCCGGGTTGAACGTCTTGTTGATTTCGTCCTTCACCTTCTCGGCGATCTTCTCGAACGCCGTCGCGGCGCTCGACTGCACGAAGCCCAGCGTCCCGCCCTTGGTGATGTCGCGGGCCCCCACGTTGGACGTCATGATGACCACGGTGTTCTTGAAGTCGATCACCCGGCCGTAGTTGTCGGTCAGCCGCCCTTCGTCCAGCACCTGCAGCAGGATGTTGAACACGTCGGGGTGCGCCTTCTCGATCTCGTCCAGCAGCACCACCGAGTACGGCTTGCGCCGCACCGCCTTGGTGAGCGTGCCGGAATCCTCGTACCCCACGTAGCCCGGGGGCGCGCCAATCAGGCGGGAGACGCTGAATTTCTCCATGTACTCCGACATGTCCACCCGGATCAGCGCCTGCATGTCGGCGAACAGGAACCGCGCCAGCGAGCGCGCCAGCTCCGTCTTCCCCACGCCCGTCGGGCCGGAGAAGATGAACGAGCCGATGGGCCGCCGGGGATCCTTGAGGCCCGCTCGCGACCGGCGGATCGCCCGCGAGATCGCGGTGATGGCCTCGTCCTGGCCCACCACCGACTTGTGCAGCTCGTCCTCCATCCGGATCAGCCGCGACGTCTCCGCCTCCTGCAGCCGGGTGACCGGGATCCCCGTCCACCGCGACACGATGAACGCGATCTCCTCCTCCCCGACCACCGGGCGGCGCGTCTGCCGCTCCCGCTCCCACGCCTCCTGCCGCGCCAGAATCGCGCCCTGCAGCTCGCGCTCCTGGTCCCGCAGCGCCGCGGCGCGCTCGAAGTTCTGGTCGCGCACCGCTGCTTCCTTGTCGCGGTTGATCGCTTCCAGCTTCTCCTTCAGCTCCGCCACCTCCGGCGGCGGCACCTGCGCGCCGATCCGCGCCCGCGCCCCCGCCTCGTCAATCACGTCAATCGCCTTGTCCGGCAGGAACCGGTCGGTGATGTAGCGCTCCGACAGCCGGGTCGCCGCGTCGAGCGAGATGTCCGGGATCTGGATGCGGTGGTGATCCTCGTAGCGCTTCCGCAGGCCCTTGAGGATCTCGATCGTCTCGTCCACCGTCGGCGGCTCCACGATCACCGTCTGGAAGCGCCGCTCGAGCGCCCCGTCCTTCTCGATGTACTTGCGGTACTCGTTGAGCGTGGATGCGCCGACGCACTGCAGCTCGCCCCGCGCCAGCGCCGGCTTCAGCATGTTCGACGCGTCAATCGCGCCCTCGGCGGCTCCCGCCCCCACCAGCGTGTGCAGCTCGTCAATGAACAGCACGATGTGCCGGTTCTGGGCGATCTCGTTCATCACCGCCTTGAGGCGCTCCTCGAACTGCCCCCGGTACTTGGTCCCCGCGATCACCGCCGCCATGTCGAGCGCCAGCACCCGGTGGTCCTTCAGAGCCTCGGGACAGGTGCCCGACGCGATCAGCTGAGCCAGCCCCTCGACGATCGCCGTCTTCCCCACTCCCGGCTCGCCGATCAGCACCGGATTATTCTTCTTGCGGCGCGACAGGACCTCCATCACCCGCTCGATCTCCTTCTGGCGGCCGATGGTCGGGTCGAGCTGGTTCTCCGCCGCGAGCTGCGTCAGGTCGCGGCAGAAGTGATCCAACGCGGGCGTCTTCGACTTCTTCTCGCTCTTCTGGGGAGCCGGGGTCGCCGCGGCCCCGGCACCGGCGCCGGCCTGCGGGGGCATCTCGCTCCCCAGCAGCCGCAGGACCTCGGCGCGCGCCTGCTCGAGGTTGACGCCCGCATCGGTCAAGACCTGCGCCGCGATGCCCTTTTCCTCGCGCAACAGGCCGAGCAACAGATGCTCCGTCCCGACGTAGGAGTGGTTGAGCTCCCGCGCCTCCGACATCGCCAGTTCCAAGACCTTCTTGGCGCGCGAGGTGTACGGCAGATCGGAGCCGGCCGCGGCCGCGGCCTTCCCCTTCTTCACCGTGTCCTCGATCTTCTGCTGGATCTCCTCGAGATCCACCTGGAGATTCGCCAGCACCGCGGCGGCGACGCCCTCACCCTCCCGGATCAACCCCAGCAGGATGTGCTCCGTGCCCACGTACTCGTGATGCAGACGGGCCGCCTCTTCGCGGGCCATCTGGAGCACTTTGCGCACACGATCGGTGAAGTTGTAGCCGTTCATAGTCCCGAAACCTCATCTCCGCCCAAGGCCCACCAGTTCAACCCGCCCGCGCCGCCTCCTCCTCGAGGACCGTGCGCACATACGACGCCCTCGCCGCGCGCTGCTCCGTATCCCGCGGAGCGCGCACTTCGAGGGCGGCGAGGTGAGCGGGTTGCGTGTAAATCAGCAACTTGTTCAACGTGTATACACTGAGCCCCGGCATCAGTTTCAGTCCGACGCCCAGCCGCACGCCCGACAACAGATTCATCGTCTCTTCGAACGACAGGCTCCGCGCGTACCGCAGCAACGCATACGCCCGCCACACCTTGTCCTCGATGATCGTCGGCGCGTCCCGAAGCAGCACCTGGCGCGCCTGTTCCTCGTACGTCACCACTTGGCGCACGATCTTGCCGAGGTGGTCGAGCAACTCGTCCTCGGACTTCCCCAGCGTCGTCTGATTCGACAACTGGAAGAAGTTGCCGACGACCTCGCTGCCCTCCCCGTAGAGACCGCGGAACGTCAGGCCGACCTGGGTCAGCCCCTGCAGGACCTTCGCGATCTCCTTGGTCAACACGAGCCCCGGCAGGTGGATCAACACCGATGCCCGAAGCCCCGTGCCGGCATTCGTCGGACAGGCCGTAAGATAGCCAAACTCCGGGTGGAAGGCGACGGGAAGCGCGGCCCCGAGATCCCGGTCGAGCCGCTCCAAATCGGCGTATGCCTGGCTCAATGCGAATCCCGAGTGAAACACCTGCAAGCGCAGGTGATCCTCCTCGTTCACCATCAGGCCGAGCGCGCCTGCGAGGTAGACGGCGGCGTGGCTGTGGCCGCCCTGTTCCGCCGCGGCGGTCGCCAGCTCCTTGCTGATGAGGTGGCGCTCGTGCAGCAGCAGCCGGTCGGCAGGCTCGAGGTCGTCCACCAGAAAGCGCACGGCGCCCCGGCCGAGCGCCAGGCGCTGCCACACCCGGTCCACATCCTCCAGCACGCGCCGGCGCTCCACCTCCGAAGCGCGGACGTTGAACGGCACGCCGTCGAGGTTGCGCGCCAGACGCACCCGGGTGGACAGCACGATGTTGGCCATGGGCCCGCTCGCGTCCAGCCAGCCCAGCCCGCCGTCCGGAATCAGGTTGAGGTCTATCATTCCAGCGCCTTCAGCCGGTCCCTGAGTTCCGCCGCCAGCTCGAAGTTCTCTGCCTGGATCGCCACGCGCAGTTGCTCCTTGAGATCCCCGATCGCGTGCCCGGTCCCCGCCTCACTCGCCGGCGAGGGAGCCGCAGTCACGGCGGCCGGCGCCGTATACCGCTCGCCGACGTGCTGCGAGCTGCCGTGCAGCCGCCGCAGCAGGTCCCGGAGATGCGGCTCGAAGGTGGTGTAGCAGCGCGCGCACCCCAACCGGCCCGTCTGCCGGAAATCGTGGAGCGTGCCGCCGCAGGCGGGACACGCCACCGCCATTCCGGCGCCGGCGCTCTCCGCCGCCCCGCCCTTGCCGAGCGAAGCCAGGAAGTCGCCCAGCGGAAACTTGGCGACGCTGGAGCCCGTCTCGACCCCCTTCTGCGCGGCGCACTGCTCGCACAGGTGCATCGTGGTCACGGTGTTGTCCACGATCTGGGTGAGGTGGACCGCCGCTTCGCGCTCGCCGCAATCGTCACACAGCATCAGGGCAACGCCTCCACTTCGCGCGCGGGCGCCAGGTGCCCGTGCTCCAGGTGCAGGATGCGGTCGGCGTGCTGCGCCAGGTGGCGATTGTGGGTTACGATCACCACCGACGTCTCGAACTCGCGGGCCAACCGGAAGAACAGGTCGGACACCAAGACACCGTTGCCGTGGTCGAGGTTGCCGGTCGGCTCGTCCGCCAGCACCAGGGCGGGATCGTGCACCAGCGCCCGCGCGACCGCGCAGCGCTGCTGCTCACCGCCCGACAGGGCCGCCGGGCGATGGCTCATCCGCCCGTCCAGCCCGACGGCGCCAAGCACCTCGGCGGCCCG
>Ga0182021_10007433_pt1 | contig 12981 bp, 11 predicted proteins | sample 612E3MmetaG_FD_120493 | JGI IMG/M metagenome (GOLD analysis project Ga0182021, IMG submission 120493) | Permafrost microbial communities from Stordalen Mire, Sweden - 612E3M metaG (Illumina Assembly) | ecosystem: Environmental > Terrestrial > Soil > Wetlands > Permafrost | place: Sweden... | reverse complement strand
TCGGTTCTGTGGATAAGATAAGGGATGCTTCAGTGGTAGAATTGACCGCCGTGCCGGGAATCAATCAGGCGCTGGCCGAGAGCATAAAAGCGCAGTTGGAATGAAAACGATCTGGATTGTTGACGACGACGAGGATATGATCCGTGCCGTGCAGTTAATGGTCAAACTGCTGGATTGTGAAACGCGTCTGTTCTACTCAGCACGCCTCGCGGCACAGACTCTGCTGAATGGTGAACATCCCGACCTGTTTATCCTGGATATAAATATGCCGGAAGTGAGTGGGATAGACTTTCTGGAATTCCTCCGCCACCGTAAGAACACGTTGAATATTCCCGTTGTCATGCTCTCCACAGAAGCAGCCGACGTCATGGTGGACAAGGCTATGGCCCTTGGAGCGGATTCTTATGTGACCAAGCCGGTTGCCATTGAAGAATTGGAAAATGCCATGAAAATGGCGTTCCAGGCTCACGGTTTGAAATAAACCCTACTGGATCGAGGATAAAATAGAATGGCTAAAGTAAAAACTCAAAAACTGACCAGAACCCAGCGTCAGACGCGAACTTATCGGATTCTGTTTGTTATTTTATCAGTCATTATTCTCTTAACCATGGTTTTGTCATTGATCACAAAGTAAATAAGTATTTTCCCCTCAGCGGAGATCAGCTGGTTCCCGGTAGAGCGTTTGGATCCCCATTCCTTTTGGATTTGGTCGCAATCCCAGGGTAAATGAACACGAAGAAAAATCAATCGGGATCGAGTTCCACGGTGTGGAGAGAAAAAGGATATTATGCTTGAAAAATTATCTGGGATCGAAAAACGTTATGAAGAACTTAACCGCCTTCTTTTGGAAGCGGGAGAGGACTACCAGCGCGTCGCTGAACTGAACAAGGAACGTCTCGATCTGGAACCTATCTTCCACAAGTCAAGAGAATACCGCCGCGATATGGCGCGGCTCGACGAAGCCCGCGCTGTCGCCGGGGTAGAAGCTGATCCCGAGATGCGAGCGCTGGCTGAATCCGAGATCTCCGATCTGGAACCGCGCACAACTGCCCTGGAAAAAAACCTTAAGCTGATGTTAGCTCCCAAAGATCCACGTGATGATAAAAACGTCTTTGTAGAAATTCGCGCTGGAACCGGTGGGGAGGAAGCGGCTATCTTTGCCGCCGATTTGTACCGCATGTACACCCGGTATGCAGAACGTCAGGGCTGGAAAATCGAAATGATGGATTCAAATGCCATTGGTGTGGGAGGGTTCAAGGAGGTCGTTTTCCAGGTCAAGGGAAAGGGTGCTTTTTCGAGACTTAAATACGAGTCGGGTGTCCATCGTGTACAACGCGTCCCCAGTACCGAGTCTTCGGGGCGCATCCATACCTCGACTGCCACCGTGGCAGTCCTGGCTGAGGTTGAGGATGTGGATATCGAAATTCCTGATTCGGATCTGAAAATTGACGTTTTTCGTTCCTCCGGGGCGGGTGGTCAGAATGTCCAGAAGAATGCAACAGCAATTCGTATCACTCACCTGCCATCCGGTATGGTGGTGGCAGTCCAGGACGAGCGCTCGCAGTTGCAAAATAAACTTCGAGCTATGTCCATCCTGCGTGCAAGGCTTTATGAGATCGAGGAAGAAAAGCGAAGATCCAAACAGGATGCGGATCGCCGTTCACAGGTTGGGACCGGAGAGCGGTCTGAAAAGATTCGCACGTACAATTACCCCCAGAATCGCGTCACGGATCACCGCATTAACATTTCGATTTTTAACCTTCCTGTGGTGATGGAGGGTGGTATTGATCAATTTATAGATGAACTCTCCACACGCGATGAGACTGACCGCCTTTCAGCCAGTGGAATGCTTGCTAATGACTAATCTGGCCGTGGGGCAGACCGTCGGGGAAATCCTCAGCATGCTTGCCTCCCGTTTGGAACCCACCAGTGAAACGACGCTGCTCGATTCTCAGAACTTACTGGCGCATCTGCTGGACAGGCCGAGGTCGTGGGTTTTATCTCACCCAGAGTTACCCCTGACCCGAAACAGGATTGCAGCTTTAGAGAAGCTTACTTCTCGGCTGGAGGGGGGGGAACCACTCCCCTATGTTTTAGGTCACTGGGAATTTTTTGGCCTCAAATTTGAAGTGACCCCAGGTGTGCTTATTCCACGGCCTGAGACTGAAATGTTGATCGAGCTGGCGCTGGCCTGGCTGGGTAAACGGCCTGAATGCCGTCGTGTCACCGATATCGGTACCGGGTCCGGCTGCATCGGTATCGCCCTGGCTACGAAGGTCCCTGATTTGCATGTGAATGCTATGGATATATCCCCTGTCGCCGTCGAGGTAGCCCGGCGCAATGCTGCTAACCATGAGGTGAGTGTTCGGATGGAAATAACTTGCGGGGATCTTTTCGTGGAATATTCCGACTTCAATCTTGTTGTGGCTAACCTGCCCTACATCCCAACCGGAATCCTCCAAGATTTGTCCATTTATGGCCGCGAACCAATTGTGGCCTTGGACGGAGGTGTCGATGGGATGGTCTTGATCCGTCGCCTGCTGTTGGAAGCACCCGCACGTCTTCTGCCGGGTGGAATGCTGCTTGTGGAGATCGAGGCATCCGAAGGTCCGGCGCTCCGGTCCTTTGCCCAGGATATTTTTACGGAGGCCCAGATCCACCTCCACAAGGACCTAGCCGGCCATGACCGGGTGTTGGAAATCCAAACCTAGCAGCCCTCCCGAAAAAATACCTGAAGTCAAAGATGGATACAACCTTAATCCCAATCAATCATCCTGGAGCTATCAGCAGCGCACTGGAAGTTTTAAATAATGGTGGGTTGGTGTCTTTTCCCACTGATACGGTCTATGGCCTGGGGGTATCGGTTTTTAATGGCCCAGCGATCGAGGGTATTTACCTGGCGAAAAACCGACCGCTGGAAAAATCCATTCCAATTTTGATCGGGGATATCGATGACTTGGTGAAGGTTTCAGGGGAGGTACCTGAAATTGCGCTCAAACTGGCTGAACGTTTCTGGCCTGGCCCATTGACCCTGATCGTACCAAAACATCCAGACCTGCCCAAACAGGTCTCCTCCACGCCGACTGTGGGTGTGCGTATGCCAGATTATCCCATGGTGCGCGACTTGTTACGCCTGGTCGGGCCGATGGCAGTTACCTCAGCCAATCTATCCGGGCAAGCAAGCCCTTCAACAGCAGAGGAAGTTTGGGGTCAACTTTCCGGACGGATCGCTCTGATCCTCGACGGCGGTAAGACTCCAGGGGGGGTTCCATCCACTGTCGTGGATTGTCTGGGAGACGAGCTAAAAGTATTGCGCGAGGGTCCAATTACAAAGAACGAAATCCTTGCTGTGTATCGAGAAATTAACTAGGAATTGATAAAAAAAACGACCTGTTCATCATTTACAATCCGCTCCCCTTCTTTCAAGCCCAATTCTCTAATCTCGCCTTTATCTTGTATTCATCTTATTATTATCTTAATCCATATAATAAGCCTTGTATTCTCCTCCTCACAAACCCCGCCGGGACTTGGGCCAGTCCCCCCAGGGGTTTGCGTTATTAATTAAGCCGGTGTAGTAAAATCCATTTTTATTTTAGTTGGGTGTATAGTAGGGTATATACACAAGGAGAAGAACAATGGATATCCCGGATTGGGTTGAAGCAAAAAAAGGACGTTTCACGGAACTGAGCGATCAAATCTGGAACTGCGCTGAACTGGGTTTCACTGAACAGCGTTCTTCATATTTATTGGCCGAAGCATTGGAAGAAGCTGGATTCCAGGTTCAGCGTGGTGTGGCGGATATTCCCACGGCTTTTATTGGCAGTTATGGAACAGGCAAACCCATCATAGCAATCCTCGGTGAATATGATGCACTACCCGGTTTGAGTCAGGAGGCCGTACCATTTCAAAAACCCCGTGAAGATGGCGGGAATGGTCATGGTTGCGGTCATAACTTGCTGGGTGTGGCCAGCCTGGCCGCTGCTATGTCAGTGGGGGAGGTTATCCATTCGGCTGGAATCAAGGGTACGGTCCGGTTCTATGGCTGCCCTGCTGAAGAGAATGGCTCGGGAAAAACCTTTATGGTGAAGGCCGGTGTATTCAGGGATGTCGATCTCAGCCTTTGCTGGCACCCGGATGTATATAACGGGATCGTAGGTGTAAACGTGCTTGCCAACATTAAAGTCAATTTTCGTTTTCATGGGAAGGCAGCTCATGCTGCGTATGACCCCTATAATGGTCGAAGCGCCTTGGACGCTGTGGAACTTATGAATGTTGGCTCAAATTACCTGCGCGAGCACCTGATTCCCGATTCTCGAATCCACTACATAATCACCAATGGAGGTGGCTCTGCCGCGAACGTAGTCCCACCGCTTGCTGAGTCTCAGTATATTATCCGTGCCCCTCTTCTCGGCCAGGTATATGAAATATACCAGCGTGTGGTGGACATTGCCAAAGGTGCTGCACTGATGACGGGTACGGAAGTGGAGATAAATTTTCAAAAAGGGATGTCAAATCTTCTGCTCAATGATACGATCACCGATGTACTCTACGAAAAAATGGTCCAAGTCGGCGCACCTGATTATGAACCTGAGGAGATTGAATTTGCCAGGCAAATATCGACCACCTGCCCGGATGGTGACGTGAGCGGACTGCTAGTCAGGATCTACGGCAAGGAAGCAAAAAAACTGGTTCCTCCAGAAACGGTGCTTCTCGAGCCGGTAATGCCGAACGTTCAAATGGACTTTGTTACACCAGGTTCGACGGATGTGGGTGATGTCAGTTGGGTGACCCCGACCGGGCAGATTGAAACAACATGCGCAGCGCTCAATTCCCCCAGCCATTCATGGCAGATCGTTGCACAGTCCGGGATGAGCATAGGACATAAGGGCATGCTCTATGCGGCGAAAGTGTTGGGATTGGCCGCGCAGGAATTCATGGTACATCCCGACCGGTTAAAAGCGGCTCGAGAGGAATTCGAGAAAAAAATAATGAAGACGCCTTACAAGTGCCCCATACCGGACGGGATCGGACCATTTTAAATCATGAAGAGGCGACCCCCTGTAGTTCACCCCAGGCCGCCTCTTTTACTGTGAGGACCTTAGGATAAAGGCCAGGTGGGCAGCACGTCGATCTCCAGCCTGTCCCGATATCCCAGAGAGTAGCGGTAAAAACCCGCTGCAGCGACCATGGCCGCGTTGTCGGTACACAGGGACAGGCGGGGAATGTTAACCGTGAACTCATCCTGGTCCAGGAAAGCGTTCCGGAGTGGATTGTTTGCTGAAACACCCCCCCCCACGATTATTTGATCCACCCCGAATTCACGAGCTGCTTTCAATGTCTTATTGAACAGGACATCCACGACCGCCGCCTGGAAACTGGCAGCCATGTCATCGACAGGGAATGGGTCGCCTTCTAGTTTTTTAACTTCCTTGAGGACTGCGGTTTTCAGACCGCTGAACGAAAAATTCCAGGTCCCTTCCAACCAGGCGCGGGGGAATTTATAGGCCTGTGGATCGCCTTCTTCTGCAGCTTTCTGTATGGACGGGCCGCCTGGATACGGCAATCCGAGCAGGCGTGCTACCTTATCGAAGGCCTCACCGGCAGCATCATCCAATGTGCCCCCGAGACGTTTATAGTTGAGATGGTCTTCCATCAAGTTCAGTTCGGTATGACCTCCCGATACAAGCAGGGCGATCAGTGGGAAATGAGGCTCCGGGGGAGGACTATCCTCTGCGTTATAGACCCATGCAGAGTAGATGTGAGCTTCCAGGTGATTTACACCGACCAATGGCAGCCCCGCTCCGAGTGCGAGTCCCTTGGCTGCATTCAACCCTACAACCAGCGCTCCGGCCAGGCCGGGTCCGCGTGTGACAGCTATGGCGTTAATATCCTGGATGACCAGATGGGCCTTTGCCATTGTTTCTTCGATGACCGGCATGATTGAAAGTACATGCTGGCGGGATGCCACTTCAGGATATACACCGCCATATCGGGCGTGTACCTCCATCTGAGATGCGACTGTGGAGGCGATGAGAATACGCCCGTTCTCAAGAACTGCTGCGGCAGTTTCATCACAGGAGGTTTCGATACCAAGAATTCGAGCGGCAGGATAGGAGCTCATCAATTCTTTTTCCATTTTTCCATCTTAAGCACAAAGTCATACGGATATTCAGCCAGGATTTCCATCGTCCCATCCGGACGTACCCACAATGTATCTTCGATGCGTACACCCATGCCTTTTTCAGGATAATATAGACCAGGTTCAGATGTGATGATCACGCCCGGTTTCAGGATATTATCATCCGAGGCACTTAAACCTGAAAATGGGCGTTCATGGACATTCAACCCCACCCCGTGCCCCAGCGAGTGCACATACCCTTCAACCGGAGCAGGCGTGTGGAGTGGGGTCTTGTGCCCGTTCTTCTCGAACTCTTCGCAGACCAGCCGTTGGTAATCCTTGAATGGAGCATTCAGGGCAAGGTTTTCAGCCACCTTATCGTAGACGGTTTTCACTTGATCGTAGAGATCTTGTGTCTCGGGAGTGGCGTACCCGAGGCTCCAGGTGCGGGTAAAATCGTAGAAGTAACCGCCACCCGCTTCACATGGGTAAATATCAAAGACGATGGTCTGCCCCAGCCGAACCAGATCGGTGGGCGTACCGGTGGAATGGGGGATCCCCGCGTCCCGACCGATGGCAAAAATGCATCCTTCAGGGTTCTCAGCGCCTAGTTCGGCCAACCACATTTCGATCCGGGATTTGACATCTTCAACGGTAAGGGGTGAGCCATCATTTTTCAACAGGACCTCATCATCCCTTACATCACAGCTGGTCAGGTAATTTGCCACACGATCTACCACTGTGGTGGTCACCTTGCCCACCTTTCGGATGCGGGCTACTTCGTTATCGTCCTTTGTTTCCATGGCAACCATAAAGAGCGATTCATCATGGGCTTCACCCGTAAGGTCAAGCTCCGGAATGAGGATTTGCAGGTGGGTGAAGGTGGCAAATGCCGATCCCAGGTCTGTGATTCCGTAAACTCCGACCCTCCCTTGAATGCTGTTGTCCATGAAAATCTGTTTTAAGCGGATGGCAGACGCCAGCGCCGGATCGCCTCCGGCTTCCCTGAGGGCAGCGTCATAATTGTAAGAGCTGAAAGGTACGACCTTCAATCCTGATTTGGCCGCCTCCTCTCGCTCCATGTCGTTGCAAAACAGCACAGCTTCCCCGCCGCGTTTCTTAATTAACAGGGCTGAGCTGACATGGCCGCCACCGGTCATGTAATACATGGGCGGGTTATGGGTTGCGTTTCCCATAACAATCAATGCATCGAGATCCTTCTTTCCCATGAGGGCATCGAGGTCGGATTTCATATCACCTTATTCCTGCACGGCAGTTTTTTCGAGCGATCTACTTTTTCTGCACTATGGCGAATGTGAGTTCGGAGGTTTGTTTCTGGACGGTGATTTCAAGAGGTGGTATTGCCGCCTCGGCCAGATTGGCCACCTGGTTGGGATCGCCAACGAGCCACACCGTTGTATCGCCGGTATAGGCATAGATGATCGCCATGGCTTTTGCCAGATCACCACCGTCAAGTGCATCGTTGATCAGGTACACTTTCTGCAAATCGGCTGGTTTCCATTCAAGGCCAAACTGGCAATTTAAGACTTCACGTTCCAGCAATGCCGGCGCCCACTCATGCAGGGCACCGTTCCCGGCGATTAACACATGTGCATTTTCAGGGATTGCGGCCCGTTCCTGATACAGGGTCACTGCCTCAACAGGAGTGAACTTCATTTCAACCCGATTAAGCATATCATGCACTGCCAATAGGGGGGATGCAATTAGCACCATGACCAGGACCAGTAAAAGCACCCCGGGTACCAAAGGCGGCCGTTCATTTACCTTCCGCGACGAAAATGCTTTCTGGAACAATGGCCAGACGAGGTAAACAAGGCCAAACCCCGCCAGCAGTGCGCCGGGGATGGCTACCAGCCAACTCCCAAGGCGGGGAACCAGCCACAGAGTAAAAAAGATCACCACAAAATAAACGTGCTTGTTTAACATGGCCCAGATCAGCCCAGCCAGGATGAGCCAGTCGAAGAGGAATCCATAGGTCCCCTCATCGGAAACGAATAGGATCATATCCGCTGGCTTGAAGGTGATCATATACCTGATCTGATTAATAATCGCCCCGCCCGAGTGCTGGGAAATAAAAGCGTTCAGGAATATGCCGAGATCGTGGTGAAGGATAATCGTCAGCCAATATGGTGCGGAAACAATCAGGCCGGTTAGTCCGGTAAGGAACAGCAATCCCGTACTCCGATAAGAGCGCTTTTTCAGGTTTTTCCCCAGCTCCATCAGGAAATAAAGGACAGAGATGATCACCGCTCCATAAGCGCTTCCGGGGCTGGACAGGAGACACAGCCCCAGCATTACCCCTGCCAGGACGGTTGTGGAAAGACGGGTCGCCTTCTCAAAACGGAACAAAAAGCCCAAGAAGGCAAGCAGGGCCAAGGTCCCGCAAGCCTCAGCCAGGCCGGCTCCTTCAATCTGGTTAACAAAAGCGCTGGGCATTAATGCAAAAGCAAGCAGGGAAGCCGCTTGGAGCTTATGGTCTTCGGTCAGCTGGATGATCATCCAGTAGAAGACGGGGACGGATAGAGCTGCGAGCAGGGGTGGCAGCAAATCAACTGTCACAAAAAGGGGGGGAGAAAATAGTTTTAGTACGACAGCCTGAAGGTAAAAAGAGAGAGGGGGATAGGCAAAAGGGATGCCTCCAGGTGAGTAGTAGGGGATATTTGAAGGCAGAGCAAAATGGTTGAGGATTATCTGGCGGGAGAACTCATAATATAGGCCACCCAGGTGGAACGGAGCATAGAAGGAAATAAAAAAGAGGTGCAAAATACGCACGAGTACACCCAATGCCAGAATGATTAGGATGTACCCGGGGATTTTGGGTGGATGTGTACTTATTCTTAAGCTCGACATTAAATCCTTCCAAGATCAGATGAATAAACCATGGGAGTTTTCCATTGGCCGTAAAGCATTAACCGTTTTGTCCCACAATCTGCATGACCTGCTCACGGGACAATTTACCAACCCCACTTTGAATGGCATTCAAGGTGGCTTCAGCCAGGAGTAGCGGTATATCCACAAAAAACTTAAAGGAACTTTTAGGCATACCGTTGATTCCGGCTTTGGCGAGGTCAAGGTTTTTCCTAGCATACAAAAACATATTTTTATCTGTCCAACCGGAAGGATAAAAGTTCACCCCCCTTTCAGCATCTTCAGCCCGGTTGCGAAGAATATTGACTGCCTGCAGGCCACGTCCAAAATGGACTGCATTCATTCGGTCGATCGGCGTACCATCGAACCAGCCCCATACATCGCAAATCAGCAATCCAACTGCGCCAGCAACGCAAAAAGTGTACCCGTTGAGGTCGGCTTCGGTTTGAATATGCCAACCCTTCTCCACCCAATATGCCATCCGCTCAGCCATGGCAGTGGTTGCGTCCCAAATGCGTGGGGCAATTTCGACAGGCGTGCCGGATAACCATTCACCGATCCGTAATGTGACCTCGGGGAGGATGGAACGATAGGGAGAGAAAAGAATATCAAGTTCAGCTACACCCGTATGCGGGTTTCCCAGGCCTATATGGGCCTGTAAAAGCGGACCCAGCCCCCGCAACAAAGTCGTCTTGGAGTTCCTATCCAGATTAGGGTGATCCTCTATCTCATCTATCGCTCGCATGCAGAGATAGGCGCACGCGACGGTCTCCTGCAGCTTGGCAGGTAGCCGGACGATCGGAATAAAAAACGTCCGACTGGTATTTTGCAGGACACGGTTTACATCAGCATTTAATGTCATAGGTTCATCTACCAATTTGAAATGATAGTTCTTAAAATTTCGTCTTCACCTTTAGCGTCTAAGCGCATTTGAAAGATTGACCAGCAAGGCGTCTTCCTGTTCTGGCAGGACTGTTCGTGGATCGAGAAGGATGCGGTCTTTGTCAGTCCGGGCTATCAGGGGAGGCTGTCCCTGTCTTAGTTTTTTCAGGAACTTGTCCGGGTTGTTGACAGTGAGTGTCAGGACCCAGGTTGGCAAGGATTCACCCGGCAGACTTCCCCCGCCAACCGTGGATTCGCTAGCAATGACCTCGCCCTGTCCGAGTTTGGCGCACCAGGCTTCGGCGCGCAATTTCACTTGTTTCGGAGTATAGGATATCATGCGCCAGATGGGAATTGCGCTTACTGCCTCGTCCCGCATGTAGTGTAAGAGGGTCGCGGTCAGTGCAGCCAGGCAGAGCTTATCGGCTCGCAGGGCCCGCGACAATGGATGCTTTTTAATTTTATCCAGCAATTCGGATTTGCCGATGATGATTCCTGCCTGTGGTCCACCGAGCAGCTTGTCTCCTGAAAAACAGACCAGGTCCGCGCCCTCTGCAAGCGATTCCTGAACGGTAGGCTCGTGCGCCATTCCGTAAGCTTCGGTCGATAGAAACGAACCGGATCCGAGGTCGTCTACGAATAGAACACCGGATTTGTGTGCAAGGTCCGCGATTTCCTTATTTCCAGGCTCCTCGGTGAAGCCGATCATCTTGAAATTTGAATGGTGGGCGTGCATGACCAGGGCAGCCGGCTCGGAAAGGGCATGCTCATAGTCAATGAGATGAACCCGGTTGGTGCTGCCCACTTCGACCAATCTTGCTCCGGATTGTTTCATTACTTCCGGAACTCGAAACCCGCCGCCGATTTCAACCAATTGTGAGCGGGATATGATGACATTCTTTTTGTTTGCCAGGGCAGATAAAACCAACAGGACAGCTGCAGCATTGTTGTTGACCACCAGGGCAGCTTCCGCGCCGGTCAAATTCTGTAGCAAAGGTTCAGCGTGGAGCAAACGACTGCCTCGCTTGCCAGTTTCCAGATCGAATTCAAGGTTTGAGTAACCATGTGAGATGATCTCGATGTTTTGGATCGCGGAACTGGAGAGTGGAGCACGGCCAAGATTGGTGTGAAGAATGACACCGCTGGCATTGATCACGGGCATTAAGGACGGGGCTGTCCAGGTGTTTAATAACGAGGATGCCTGTGTGAGGATATTTTCCCGATCAGGAAGGAGGGGTTCACCCGACATGGATACTTTTTCCCTTATTTCGATCAGGGAAAGGCGGATGGCCTTCAGAGTGGCAGGACGGCCATAATTGGCAATCAATTCAGTCGCCAATTGTGTCTGGAGAAGTTGTTCAACCGAGGGGAGTCCACGCAGGTTCATTTCGCTGTTTGGTCATTTTCCGCAACTATCTGATCTCCATTCGCTGGCAGCTGGTCGTTGGTTGCAGGCCCAGGAGGTAGGGATGGTTGCCAGCGGGATTTTTCCCTCATCCGGATCAGATACTCGATGGCAACCAGCCCAGCAGCCAGGCCAAGGCCTGTCCAAAGCGTGACCAGGCGCTCTTGCTGGAGCCAGGTCAGCAGTGCTCCATAAACCCCCACCCAGATCGCCTGTCGAACGATCACCGCTGCTCCAGCTGGCGGATCAGACTGAAATCGCAGGTTGAGGAACCAGGTCACCGGCAGGGCCAGGCTTATCAGGCCAAGTGTGCCGCCAAAGAAAAATAGCCAGCGTGCCCAAACCGTGGGGGTGAGTGTAAAAATGGAGACTGCCACGCTCCCCCATCCGATAAAAAAGAGGATTATGAATGAAGCAAGATATGACCGAAAAGGAGAATAAGGATTGGGTTCCATTTTCTTGATTATACCCCAGCTAACTTTGACGCCTTTGATCGGGTTTTATCCCCTCTCTTTTTGGACGGCTTGCCTGAGAATTTATTACTTCATCTTCCGCTTCATCACATCGATCTGTTCCTGGGTCAGATCAGGAATCTCTTCGAGACGGGTGATGCCCAGGGCTTTGCGCTGGGCATCGCGCCAGCGCTTCAAGCGTTCAGCAATCTCCACTTCCTGACCAACGCTGGATGGCTTATAAAAATAAGTTCCCAGCAGTTCCTTAGGCAGGTACTGTTGCGGGGCGAAGTGATCTTCGTTCAGGTGGGGATACAGGTAACCCTGTCCATGCCCTAAGGATACGGCATCCCGACTGGCATCCTGCAGGTGGGTGGGCACGTTGCCTGCACCTTCCTGCTCGATACGCTCGAAGGCTTTGTAATAAGAGGTCGCTGTATTCGATTTGGGCGCGGTAGCCAGGTAAAGAGTTGCTTCGACGATCGGATAAACCCCTTCCGGCAGGCCAATGAAGGTAAAGGCCTGCATGGCGGATGTGGCCACCACCAATCCCAGCGGATCGGCCAGACCAATATCCTCCCCGGCCAGGATGATAAGCCGACGCAGGATGAAGCGCGGGTCCTCCCCGGCATAGAGCATTTTTGCAAGCCAGTAGAGGGATGCATCCGGGTCCGATCCACGCACCGATTTGATGAAGGCGGAGATTGTATCGTAGTGGGCGTCCCCATCCTTATCGTACAACACGGCCCGCCGCTGAATGGATTCCTGGGCCACCTCCAGGTTGATGTGGATGGCACCCTTCTCTTCCGGTGTGGATTCCACTGCCAGTTCAAGTGCATTCAGGGCATTGCGCGCATCCCCGCCGGATACATTGATCAGGTGGGCACGCGCCTCACCGTCCAGCACTACGGGGCGCAGGCCATAACCGCGTTCACCGTCGGCAAGGGCTGAATCGAGGATTTTTCCAGTCTGCTCGCCGGTCAGAGGCAATAACTGGAATACCCGGCTTCGGGAGACCAGTGCACCGATCACCTCGAAGTAGGGATTTTCCGTGGTTGCGCCGATCAGCAGCACCGTCCCGTTCTCGACATGCGGCAGAAGGGCATCCTGTTGGGCTTTGTTCCAGCGATGGACTTCATCGACAAAAAGGGTCGTCTTTTTTTGGTACATCCGGCGTCGTTCGAGCGCGGCATCGATCACATCCTTGAGCTCAGCTTTACCGGCCAGTACTGCGG
>Ga0182021_10007432_pt1 | contig 12981 bp, 11 predicted proteins | sample 612E3MmetaG_FD_120493 | JGI IMG/M metagenome (GOLD analysis project Ga0182021, IMG submission 120493) | Permafrost microbial communities from Stordalen Mire, Sweden - 612E3M metaG (Illumina Assembly) | ecosystem: Environmental > Terrestrial > Soil > Wetlands > Permafrost | place: Sweden... | reverse complement strand
CCTGCTCGTCCGTGACCATTCCCTTGGCGCCGCGAGAGCGCGATTCTCGATGGTCACACTAGTTGTCGTCGAGCGGGAGTTTTAATTGTCGTCAGGCCGGAGTTCTAATTGTCGCCGAACACTACCGCTACGGCCACTCTTGCGATCAGTTGAACCTCCATATCATTATTCTTCATTTCCCACATCCTTCGATCGCTCCGCCCGTCCGACGGTTGACAGCGCCAGATCACCGGGCCTGTCGCCTCTGCCTAATTAAGGCGTACTCACGATTGTGAAAGACGCACCGTTACTCGTTCCGTTGTCCGTCTCGACGGTGATCGTCCTTGCCCCCAGAGGGGCATCGCTCGCCACGACGCAGTAAAGGGTAGGTCTCTCCGCCCAAGGGACTGAACGCCGGTCTTGTAATTGTGGTTTACGCTCGCGAGCCGGAAGACCCAACGATCAGGCGGTCATAAAAGGCATGCGCCGGAGTGCCCACGATCTCGCTGCCGACAACCCACAGATCTTCCTGCCTCTCCCGCTTCTTCCGGGTTCCCATGGCCATACCGTATAGCCGACGAAAACATTCGCCAGGTCACCTGTTTTCTCGACTATTACCACGGGCTGCTAGGCTAGCTTATTGCCCGCTCCATGAGCCGCAAGATGCCATCGGGCTCGCGAACACCCATTTCAGCGATGGCGTCGGCGCGCTCCTGTGTATCGGCGACCCCATAGATCCGCAGTTCGTCCGCGTTTCCGGAGGGGCGGAAATGCGCAATATCTCCGCCGCTGAAAGTCATTCGCACGCCATCGGTGTAGTTCAGGCGTGTGATCGTTCCGAAGCCGAGTTGTGGCGTGAAGAACCGCTGCAATCGACCGCGGATGTCTTTCACGTTCTCTTCCTGAGATTTCCCGGCTGCGAGCGGTAGCCTCTCACTATCCAGCAAGGTCGTCCCGTCCGGGGCGAAGATCGCTTCTTCGATTCTCGAATCGTCGGGCGAGAATCGCTGCACCAGTCTCAGGCTCAGCGGCCGCGGAATGCCCTTTAGCAGAGCGGCCCGGCTGAAGCGCCGCGGAAGACCGGCAAACAGCTCGATCGGCGACAGCCGCCTGGCAGTTGCGGCGAACAGCACGCTCAGAATGGGCAAGACCGCATCGCGGGTGGGAAGCCCCGTCAGTATCCTATTGTTCCGTGTGATATCGGATCCGGTGAGGAATCCGCCATTGGCTTCCCAGCCGCAAACGACCTTCGCTCCCCGATCCCGAGCTTTCTTCATGCCCGAAATTACGTAAGGCGACCCTATCCTGGTTTTGGGCTGCACCATCTGGGCCAGGCTGCCCCTGTCGATGGCGTCGTTGCAGCTAATCGGGACCACCACGGCGTCGGCCCCCAAATACTCCGCTACCACCATTCCGACCAGATCGCCCCCGAAGAACCGCACCTCCGCCGTGGCGCCGTTCACGCCGAGGATCAGGGGGCGATCGCTGTCGCCGTCCATTGAAACAACCGCGAAAATCGGGCCGTGCTGCGCGGTGGCTTCATCCGCCAGCGCCTGAATTGCGGAAACCTGCGCCCGGTCGACATTTTCCGTATCGATGGGGATGAAGCTCTCGCTGCGGCCCATCGGGATTACGTCGGCTCCCAGGCGTTCCAGGATCTCCACAAGCAGGTCGCGCCCGACGGCGGAATGCTGGTAGACCAGAATGCGTTTGCCGCCGAGCGAGAATCCTTCGAAGAAGCTCAGATAGCGGTCCACATACTCCGACCTGGCTTCGCTCACTTCGCCGGGCAAATCGCGATGGCCGGACTTGAACAGACCGCGTTCGTCGAATTGGGAAACCGCGAACGGTTGCGAATACACTTGTTCCCGAACTCGCCCGACCGCGGCATTGATGGGATCTTCGTGCTCTTTCAACAGCTCACCGGCCGATGTGTTCAGTTTGTAGCCGTTTCGGTTGAAAGGGATGTGGCTTCCGGTGACCATGATGCTGCCCTTGGAGCGTGCCAGGGCATAGTACGCCAGCGCCGGCGTGGGGATGCTGCCCAGATTGACCGGCCGCATTCCGGCGTCGCGGATGGCGCACTCGACGGCTTGGCCGATCTCTCCATACCCCTGCTCCTCCTTCACGTATCGTGTGGAGCTCGGGCGCAGATCGCTGGCGAAGTAGAAGTCCTCGCCCCGAACGATGCCACCGTCGGACACCGCGAGCGTCTGGAGGTATTGCAGCTCGGCAAACGCGTTTATGTAGATCTCCAATTGCGTCAAGTTGACGACTTCTCCCCGCCGTCCGCTGGTCCCGAATTGGAGTTTTTTCGGTTCGTATGTAAGACGAGAGCGGAGCGAGTCTGCGGATTCAGTCATTGTCTGGTTCTACCCCCCGCGAACGTCCGCGAGATCAGTTGCTGCGCCTCTTGCTGGATCTTCCGCAAATGGTCCTTACCCGCGAAGCTCTCCGCGTACAGCTTGTAGACGTCCTCGGTTCCCGAAGGCCGCGCCGCGAACCATCCGCGCCTGGTGACTACCTTCAGCCCTCCGATGGGGGCGCCGTTGCCGGGCGCCGCCGTGAGCTTGGTCTCGATCGGATCTCCGGCCAGCTCGCGCGCGCTCACCTGCTCGGGTGAGAGCCGCTCCAGGAGGGCCTTCTGCTCCGCGGTGGCGGGCGCGTCGATGCGCTCGTAGACCGGCGCGCCGAGCTGCCCGGTCAGAGCGCTGTAGATCTCCCCGGGGTCTTTGCCGGTGCGCGCCAGCATCTCGGCAGCCAGCAGCCCCATGATGATGCCATCCTTGTCGGTGGTCCAAACCGTGCTATCGCGGCGCAGGAACGACGCGCCCGCGCTTTCCTCGCCACCGAATCCCAGCGACCCATCCAGCAGGCCGTCTACAAACCACTTGAATCCCACGGGCACTTCATACAGCCGGCGCCCCAGGTGTTGGGCCACGCGGTCGATCAGGCTGCTCGAGACCAGCGTCTTGCCGACCCCCGCTTCCGCGCGCCAGTCCGGCCGGTTCGCGAAGAGGTACGAAATGGCCACGCACAGGTAGTGGTTGGGATTCAGCAGGCCCGCGCTCCGCGTCACCACCCCGTGGCGGTCGTGGTCGGTGTCGCAGGCGAACGCCACGTCGAATTTGTCCTTCTGGGCGACCAGCCCCGCCATGGCGTAGGGCGAGGAGCAATCCATGCGGATTTTGCCGTCCCAATCGACGGTCATAAAACTGAAGGTGGGGTCCACCTGGTCGTGCACCACAGTGAGCGGAAATCCATACTTCTCGGCGATGCGGCCCCAGTAGGCCACGCCCGCGCCGCCCAGCGGATCGGCGCAGAGCTTGAGCGCGGCCCCGCGCACCGCTTCCATGTCCACCACCGAGGCGAGGTCGTCCACGTATTCCGAGATGTAGTCGTGACGGTGCGTGGTGGAAGCCGCCAGCGCCCGCGTATAGCCGATGCGGCGCACCTCGCTCAAGCCGCCGGCCAGGATCTGGTTGGCGCGGTCCTCGATCCAGCCGGTAGCGCCGGTATCGGCCGGCCCGCCGTGCGGCGGGTTGTACTTGATGCCGCCATCCTCCGGGGGATTGTGCGACGGCGTGATCACGATGCCATCGGCGAGTCCCGTCTGGCGGCCCCGATTATGCACCAGGATGGCGTGCGAGAGCGCCGGGGTTGGCGTGAAACCCCAGGCATGATCGGCCATCGTGTCCACCTCATTTCCGGCCAGCACCTCGAGCGCGGTGGCGAATGCCGGCTCGGAGAGCGCGTGCGTATCCTTGGCCAGAAACAGCGGTCCATCCACTCCGCTCTCCTGCCGGTACTGGCAGATCGCCTGGGTGATGGCCAGAATGTGATCCTCGTTGAAGGAGCATTGAAACGACGATCCGCGGTGCCCCGAGGTGCCAAAACTCACCTTCTGGGAAGCCACGGTAACGTCCGGGTGCTCCGCGTAGTAGGCGGTCACCAGCCGGGGGACATTGACGAGCATGGATGGCTCGGGAGGTTTACCTGCAAGCGGATGAAGTACCATCGATTCCAACTTACGCGTCTTGCCCCCCTTCGCGCAATCTGCTAGCGTAAAAATTAGCAATCCAAAGGAGAAATCAATATGCCATTAGTGTCGATGCGGCAGCTTCTCGATGAAGCGGCCAAGGGCGGTTACGGGGTTGGCGCGTTCAACGTCAACGACATGGAACAGATCCAGGCCATCATGGAGGCGGCCCGGGAAACCAAGTCGCCGGTCATCGTCCAGGCCAGCCGCGGCGCGCGCCAGTACTCGCAGGACAATTTTCTGTATCACCTGATGCTGGCGGCCACGGAACTCTATCCCGAAATCCCCACCGTCCTGCACCTCGACCACGGCAACAGCGTCGAGACCTGCAAGACCGCCATCGACATGGGCTTCACCAGCGTGATGATGGATGGCTCTCTCATGCCCGACGGCAAGACGCCTTCCAGCTTCGAATACAACGTGGACGCCACGCGCAAAGTAGTGGAGATGGCCCACGCCAAAGGCATCACCGTGGAAGGCGAGATCGGCTGCCTGGGCGGTATTGAAGACGGCCACGGCACGGGCCTCGACGGCCTCAGCCACCTCACCGACCCCGACCAGGCGGTGGAGTTCGTCCAGCAGACCGGCCTCGACGCCCTGGCCATCGCCATCGGCACCAGCCACGGCGCTTACAAGTTCAGCAGCAAGCCCACCGGCGAGACGCTCAAAATGGCGCGCCTCATCGAGATCCACAACAAGCTGCCTAACGTTCACCTGGTGATGCACGGCTCTTCCAGCGTGCCCAAGCATTTGCAGGACATCATCAACCAGTACGGCGGCAAGCTGAAACCCACGTGGGGCGTGCCCGTCGAAGAGATTCAGCTCGGCATCAAGAATGGCGTGCGCAAGGTCAACGTCGATACCGACAACCGCCTGGCCATCACCGGCGCCATCCGCAAGGTCTTCTGGGAGACGCCCGAGAAGTTCGATCCGCGCGACTACCTCAAGCCCGCGCGCGAGGCCATGAAGAAGGTGGTAGCCGAGCGCATGACGCAATTCGGCCAGGCCGGCCATGCTGGGGACTACGCCCCCATCCCGTTAGAAGAGATGGCCCGGCGTTACGCCAGCCAAGCCGTCGCTGTGTAAGTATCGTGGGGCGGAGTGGCACTCCGCGGCCGAGTGGCACTCGGCCCCGGCACAGCTTGCCTGATTGCCAACCTGCCCCACCATTACGGCAGGATCTCTATGGCCGTCCAATGCTTGTCCACCGAATTGCCGAGAAGATAGCCTCCCACGGTTCCGGCAACCACGATACCGCTTAGTGCCGCGATGGCCGCCCCCTGGTTTTTGTTGCCCCAAAGGCCGCCCTGGATGCCCATCCAGGCGCCCAACCCTCCCGCGAATCCCACGAAGAAGCCTACCGGTGTTCCCACGGCTCGGCCCACCTTGCCTTTGGTCAGCATCTCGAATCGGTGTAACGTCGCGCGGGGCACGCGCACCACGCCTTTTGGGTAAGCCGCGCGGTCCGAGGTCTTCTGGACATCCACCACCAGCGCGTCGGATTCGACGCTGGTCGCTTTGCCGGTGATGACCGCGCCGCCTGGCATGGCGATGGACACCGTGTTGCCGGTCGCCACCGTGAGGCCTTCCCACTTCACATGCATCAGAGCGGCGGCATCCGCCAACAGCGGCCCCGCCAATAACAGGGCCAACGACCTGGCCCATTTTACAGTCCCTATCACGTCTCCCACTATCGCATGCCGGTGGGCCATCGGGCCAAAATCCCCGAATCCTTTTGGGCCGCCGCAGCTTCTCATAGAACGAGGATTGGCCTATGTCATTTCGGATCACAGTCAACGGACGCGCCAGCGCGGTAGACGTGCCCGCGGATACACCTCTGCTGTGGGTGCTGCGGGACGTCCTCAACCTCAAGGGCACGAAGTATGGATGCGGCTTGGGCCTGTGCGGCGCCTGTACGGTCCATCTGGGCGGCCAGGCCGTGCGCTCGTGCCAGACGCCGGTTTCGGCCGCCACTAAGGCGCCGGTAACCACCCTGGAGGGGCTCTCGCCGGACGGCTCCCATCCGCTGCAGCGGGCGTGGATCGAGCTCGACGTGCCGCAGTGCGGCTACTGCCAGGCCGGCCAGATTATGAACGCCGCCGCGCTGCTCGCCAAAACGCCCCGGCCCACCGACCAGGATATCGACTCCGCCATGCAGGGCAACCTGTGCCGTTGCGGAACCTATCTGCGCATTCGCCAGGCGATCCACATGGCCGCCACCCTCGCGGACAGCAGCCGGAGGCGGCCATGAACATCGGCCGTCGAGACTTCCTCCGCGCCACCGCCCTGGCCGGAGGCGGATTGCTTCTGGCCTGGTACCCGGAGTCCGAGGCCCAATCCCCGGCCCCGCAACCCGCCCCCGCGCTCTCGCCAAACGCCTTCATCTGTGTCGCCCCGGACGGCTCCGTCACCATCATGGCCAAGAATCCCGAAGTGGGCCAGGGAGTTCGGACCTCATTGCCCATGCTCATTGCCGAGGAGTTGGACGTGGATTGGAAAGATGTGAAAGTGGTTCAGGCCGATCTCGACGAGTCGAAATACGGGCAGCAGCGCGCCGGAGGAAGCACTTCGACGCCCAACAATTGGGTTCCGCTGCGCAGAGTGGGAGCGGCCGGTCGCGCCATGTTCATCGCCGCCGCGGCCGAAACCTGGAACGTTCCCGAAGCCGAGCTTACCACCGCATCGGGTAAGGTCATCCACCAGCCGACGAACCGCACCGCGAGCTACGGCGCGCTGGCGTCCAAAGCGGCGACGCTGACTCCTCCCGATCTCTCGAAAGTCGGATTCAAGGACCCCAAGGACTACACCATCCTCGGCACGCCGGCGCGCAGCGTGGGAATTGCCGACGTTGTCACCGGCAAGCCCGTTTTCAGCAGCGACATGACTGTGCCGGGAATGCTGTGGGCGGTGTATGAGAAATGTCCGGTGTTCGCGGGCAAGGCCGTCGACGCCAATCTTGACGAAATCAAGGCGCTGCCGGGCGTCAGGCATGCATTTATCCTCGAAGGGACCAAGGTTCTGGGGGGCCTGCACAGTGGAGTCGCGGTTGTCGCCGATAGCTTTTGGCAGGCGAACACGGCCAGGAAAAAGTTGAGAGTGACCTGGGACGAGGGCGAGACCGGCAAAGAATCGAGCGCCTGGTACCAGCAGCGCGCCGAGGAGCTGTTCCAACAACCGCCCACGCTGGTGCTCCGCCGGGATGGCGATCCCGAAAAAGCCATGCAGTCCGCTTCCCAGGTGGTGGAGAGCCGGTATTCCTTCCCGTTCCTTTCTCATGCGCAGATGGAGCCGACCAACTGCCTGGCGCACTACCAGGACGGCCAGCTCGAACTGTGGACCCCCAGCCAGGCGCCCGCCCAGGGCCGTTCGGAGATTGCCGCCTTGCTGGGCATCCCCGAGAGCGCCATACGGGTGCATCTCATGAAAGCCGGCGGCTGTTTCGGTCGCCGGCTCGACAACGATTATGCCCTCGAAACGGCCTTGATCTCCAAGACGATTGGAGCGCCTGTGAAGCTGATGTGGACCCGCGAAGACGATATGGGCCACGATCACTACCGCGCGGCCAACTTCCACTATTTGAAAGGCGGCCTGGATGCTGCCGGCAAACTGATCGCCTGGAAGAACCACTTCGTGAGCTTCGGCGACGGCCGCCAATTCGGCCGTGCGGCCGGCATGACAACTCCTCAGGTTCCGGGCGGCTTCATTCCGCACTACGGCATGTCGGCTTCCGTCATCGCTTCGGGCGTGCCGCTCGGACCGATGCGTGCTCCCGGCAATAACGGAATCACCTGGGTGTTTCAGTCCTTCCTCGACGAGCTGGCCCACGCCGCGGGCAAAGATCCCGTCGAGTTCCGGCTTGAGATTCTGCGATCCACGCGTGTGAGATCTTCCGATTCCCGCGATCCCGAGGTGGACGCCGAACGCACCATCGGGGTTTTGCGGATGGTCGTGGAAAAATCCGGCTGGACCGCGCGCCAGAAACTTCCTGCGGGAACGGGCCGCGGCATCGCGGTCCTCGACAATCACGGGTTCGCCGCCACGGTCGCCGACGTTCGCGTGGATGCGGCCAACCAGGTGCGGGTCGATAAAATCTGGACTGTGTTGGATGTGGGCAGCCAAATTGTCAACACCAGCGCCGCCGTCAACATGGTGCAGGGCGGCGTTATCGAGGGCATGAGCCAGATGCTCTGGGAGATCGCGATCGCCAAAGGCCGCGCGGTTCAAACCAACTTCCACCAGTACCCGCCGATCCGCATGGCGCAAGCGCCTCCGCAAATCGAAGTGCATTTCCTGAAGACCGGCCACTCGCCTACCGGTTTAGGCGAGCCCATGCTTCCCCCGGTTCTGCCGGCCATCGCGAACGCGATATTCGCTGCCACGGGCAAGCGGATTCGTGCGTTGCCGCTCTCCAGGAGCGGCTTTCAGTTCGTGTAGATGGGCTCCGGCACCAGGCCCATGAAGTCTTGCCTGTTTTGTGGGGCGGGCAATCCTGCCCGCAGCCGCCTTTCAGGCGGCCTTTTCGCGTCGTGCGCGAGTCTTCGCAGCCGGAGTCGCCGGCTGAAAGCTCGCCGGCTGAAAGCTCGCCCGCTGAAACCCGCCGGCTGAAAGCCGGCTGCTGCCACGATTGGCTGCCCCACAGCCAGGTGCATACTCGTTACTCCGCTTGCCGCGGACTCACTAGCTCGTAGATGGCCTCGGCGGCGACGCCAGAGAAACCCACCCGGCCTGCACTACTACCAGGTTCGCCTTCTCAACCCGCCCACAAAGTCGAAATGGGTATCGCGGCTCATCACGGAAATCGCGTGCTGCCGGCTGAGCGCGGCGATCCACACGTCGTTGGCCGGAATCGGCGTCCCGGCTCCCTTCAGTTCCAGTCGGATGGCCGCATAGTGCCGCGCGGTCTCAATTCCAACATCGAGGACCACGCATCGGTCCAGCATTCGCCGCAGCGACCTTTCGTACGCCTCGCGGTGGCGAGACTGCGCGATACCGAAAGCGAACTCCCCAGCTACCATGACGGGGATCGCAATCTCGCGCGCCTCGGACACGATCTCAACCGCTTCCGGCGTTCGGCCAAGGTAAGCCAAGAGAGCATTCGTGTCCAGAATCAAGTCCGGTCCTCAGGTTCGATTCGTTCGAATTCCTCGTCGACGATCTTCTGTATCCGCCTGGTCTCCTTGTGGAGATGGGCCAGTTCGCCGGCACATTCCAGCCAGGGCCTGCTCTGGCGCCGGCCGCCCAGGGCGAGCTTTTCCTCGACAGCTTGCGTAACGAACTCGCGCAATGGAATTCCCAACGCACTGGCGGTGGCCTTGGCCTTGCGAAAGGTTGGGTCCGGGATCTCCAGTGTGGTCTTCACGAGGCTAGTATCCCATATTTATGGGACGGCCGCTCATCTGGGTTCGTCGGAAGAACAAACCAAGGTGCCTCCCCACCTTGGATACGTTTCGAACTTTTGCGGCATGAAACCTGGGCTGCTCGAACCGGTAAAACTCCTTGGTTGATACGAGGATGGGAGCAGGCGACGCGCATCTGTCCCGGCTGGGCACCCAGCATGGACACATCTCGAACCGTCTTCCACCGCTAGGCCTCCCGCTGCGGCGCGTGTGCGTCGCTTTCCGGGCGGCCGACGACTCGCGACACCGAACTGGAGCGCGAAACGTATATGCTTGTACAGAGGCAAACGTCATCAATGCCGCGGCTCCACCTCACATTCTTGCTCATGCTGGTAGTATTCCCCATCAGAATCCCTGCGCAGAAAGGCGCAATTTCGCCCGCGACCACTTCCAACACGTCCGACGGTCGAGCCCTGAATGCTCCGTACTCTGCAAAGCGCCGGTTCACATCTGTTGAGAAACTCGCTGACGGAACGACCAGGAGCACCGAGTCGGGCGGAAGCGAGGCCCGCGATTCCCTCGGGCGCACGTACAGCGCGGGTGAGCGTCATTGGACTTATGTGGAGCACGGCAAGCCCGTTCTGAAGAGCGAAGTGCTATATCGGATCGAGGACCCGGTTTCGAGTACCGAGACAAGGTGGGATTCAACATCGAAAGAGGCTAAGGTGGTCCACTGGCCTAAAGAAGTAACTGGCACGACGGCTTGTGATTCTTGCGGTGCGTTCCTGTCGGACGTTCCGGGGACCGTAGTTGAAAAGCTAGGGGTCGGGACCATCGGAGGTGTCGTCGCGGAAGGCACACGAAGTAGCTACACGACAGCCGGAGCACAGGGCCAAGGTACCTCGGCGTTGAGCGTAGTTCATGAGAGCTGGTATTGCACGGAACTCAAGATCGTGATACTCGAAACGAACGACGACCCGCGCAGCGGAACCTGGAGAAACGAGCTGGTGGACATCGTTCGAGGAGAGCCGGATGTAACGAACTACCGGCCCCCAGCGGACTACGTTATTCACGACGTACGGGTGCCACCCCGCTGAACAACGCTGGTGACCTCGTGATCTAAGAGTCCGGAGGTCTTCATGCACAGCCCAGTGAGGATTCGAACCCGAAAACAAAGGAGTTGTCAATTTTGGGAGCCAAGGCGCTCAATGGAATCAGTACGCAGAAGTTTGCCTCCCCAGTCTGGACACATTTCGAACTTTTTCGGCCTAAAACGACGCCCGCTCGAACTGCGCAAGTCAATTGAACAGATTCAGCTTATGCATGCACACCAACATGTCATCCATGCTGGGCACCCAGTCTGGGCACGTCTCGAACTCGCCAAAGGCGCCCAGGATTACTTCCGGTTGGCCCGTGATCCAGGAGCAATCCGGAAGCGGCACCTCTCCGGGGAAGGCGTTCTGCCCGGCCAAGTGGCCGGCCATGCGACGCGGCATTTCAAAATAAACAGGTCTCTTGTGGTATGATTCGTGCACAATGGCCCCGAAGCATTGCTTCACCTTGTTTCTGATGGCGTCGGGCATTGGGCCTGCTGCGGCCGCCGACCAACTCCCTGCTTATTGCGGTCCGGTAGGCGTGGCGCGCTACCAGATGCAGGGGCCTCCGGCGGCGCCGCCCGAACCTGCAATTACCGTGCAGAGGGGAACGATCATAACCGTCACTAACGCCACCGACGCCGTAAACGGCAATGTCTCGTCTCCGGCGGCGCTGATGGCCTCACCCGGGCCGGACGGCATATCGCTGCATGAGGCGATCCTGGCCACGAACAATTCTCCCGGCACGTACACCATCCGCTTCGATCCCAAGCTGCGCGGCTCCAGCATCCCCGTCAACCGCCCCGCGCTACCGAACCTCACGGGCGGAAATGTGATTATCGATGGCGATACCGATGGCGACGGACAGCCTCACATAAAACTGGTGGGCGCCGGTTCATCGCCGCCCGACGGCATCCTCATCTGCTCCAGCGGCAACACGCTGCATGCGTTGGCCATGGACAATTTCGGGAATGCCGTTGTCTTCGGGGTCCAGGCCTCCGACGGAACATACACAAACAACACCGTGAGCCACATGGTCATCCGCAACACGAATGAGGCCATAAGCCTGAGCACGGGTCGGCAGTCCCAACGGAACCACTGGGTGAACACGCTGATCGTGGGGAATGATATTGAGTGCGCCAGCGACGGCATTCGGCTGGGGTTGAACTGGTCGGCCGGAAATTCGCTGGACCATACCACCATCGTCCGGAACACTGTCCGCGGCGGAACGGCGATTGGAATTGGCGTGGGGGCTGGATTCTGGGCGACAGGCACGGACAATACGATTACCGACGCCGAAATATCGGACAACATCATCGATGGCCCCTGGCAATCAGGAGTCGGGCTCGGCGCCGGGGGCGTGGGCAGCAGCAGGAACCATCTGAGTGGAATCCGCGTGGAGCGGAACCAGGTCCTCATGGAGCCGGGATCGACAACGCTCTTTGGGATGCAGATCATGGTTGGCGACGCCGGAACCGACTGGTCCGATCCTTCCTTTCTGCCTTTCACCTACCCCGACGACAATGAGATTTCGAATCTCCAGGTCCTGAGTAACTCCGTCACCGGCCAGGCCGCACGCGGCATCAATCTTCAACTCGGCTGGGGCGGGGCGGAGAATAACTCGATTCATGACGTTGTGGTGTCCGGCAACGACGTGGAAATCGCCTCGGTCGACGGCGAAGCCATGGGAATTCGCCTGCTGGGGCCGGAAGGCGTCAGTCCCGCGGGACGCAAACCGGCCCAAAATTGCCAGATGCGGAATGTCGCAGTGCAAGCCAACACGGTTCGCATATCTGGGCCTCATTTTTACCCCCAGAATGGGGTCATCGCCCTGACTGGAGGCGATTATGGCGGCATCAACGGCAGCTTGCAGGACATCTGGATATCTCACAACGATTTGGACGGTAGCGGTTCTCCCGAGATCAATATTTACGGCGGAGCGGGAGATACACCGTTCACCAATCCCGCGCAGGACTTCGTCAGCACCGGCAACACGATCAATCATGTCGAGGCGTGGTGCAATATCGCGCGGCATTCTCCTCCCATCAGTCCCACTGAAGGCATGCCCCCATCCGCCATCGGCGTGACGGTTTTCGGAGGCATCAACGGCGCCACAGGCAACCTGGTCCAGGGAATCCGCCTGCAGGACAACCTTGTGGGCGGCGTGCTCAATCGGGTCTCGGTGCAAGATAACTGGAACTCGGCCGGCGGACTCGCAGCGACAGGCAATACCGCCTCCCTGCTGTCCATCCCGCCCGGAACGCCCGATGCGAACCCGGCAGGGCTGAGGAACGCGGCAAGCGTCGCGAATGTGCCGTTGGCCGCCGGGTCGCTTGCTTCGCTCTACGGATCGGGTTTCGGCAGTTCCACAGGCTGGGCCGGAACCGCTCCCTTGCCGACATCGGTGGGTGGAGTGTCAGTGCAGGTCAACGGCGTATCCGCACCGCTGTACTATGTCTCGCCGAGTCAGCTTATTTTTCAGGTCCCATGGGAGGTGGCGGGGAGCCTGGTGTCATACGTCGCTGCAACCGTT
>Ga0182021_10007431_pt1 | contig 12982 bp, 11 predicted proteins | sample 612E3MmetaG_FD_120493 | JGI IMG/M metagenome (GOLD analysis project Ga0182021, IMG submission 120493) | Permafrost microbial communities from Stordalen Mire, Sweden - 612E3M metaG (Illumina Assembly) | ecosystem: Environmental > Terrestrial > Soil > Wetlands > Permafrost | place: Sweden... | reverse complement strand
TGTAGCGATAATCAATATGAACAATAATAAAAAAATTCTTTTCATGTTCATTTCTCCTTCTAACTAATAAATTTATTTCTTGGTCAATCTTTCGATTTTTATATATAACATAAAAATTTTATCTTTGCCCCGTAATTTTCGGGGTGTAGCGCAGCCCGGTTAGCGCGCTTCGTTCGGGACGAAGAGGTCGGGAGTTCGAATCTCCCCACCCCGACAAAAATTCATTAACAAAATTATAAGAAAATTATTTATCTCATTGATTAAAGTCAAGGAGTTAGTTATGGCTTCAAATCATTCGTTTGATATCATCTCGGAAATTGATTTTCAAGAAGTTGATAATGCTTTAAACCAAGCCGCTAAGGAAATTCAACAACGTTATGATTTAAAAGACTCTAACACAGAAATTATTCTAAACAAAAAAGAAAAATTAATAACGCTTAACACAAAAGATGATTACTCACGCAAACAATCTATCGATATTTTGCAAACAAAATTTATAAAGCGTGGAATCTCTATTAAGGCATTGAAATATCTCGATCCGGAACCTGCAGCAAACGGAAGACTGAAACAAGTAATTAATCTACAAAGCGGAATCTCTAAAGAGAATGCAAAGCTGATAACGAAAATGATCAAAGAAAGCAGATTGAAAGTTAGTAGTCAAATTCAAGATGAACAGATAAGAGTACAAGCTTCTAAAATTGATGATCTTCAAGCAATCATGAAGATTGTAAAAGAATCCGATCTAGATTTCCCCGTTCAATTCACTAATTACAAATAAATTCGTTTTTTAAAAAAAGAACCCCGATAAAATCGGGGTTCTTTATAACTTCTTTCCAATTTAAGAATTAGAAAGCGTATCTAACGCCAAATTGCATTTGCCAGCGTGAGGAAAGATCACTATAAGAATATGCTGTACCATTTGCCGGTTTAGAGAAACTATAAACCGGTACATTGGCAAGACCATTATAAGTAACTCTGCCACGATATGAAACAACATTATAAGTATCACTACCACTTGCAACATCTTGTACTTGACCCCAACTTGGCTTTATTAAATTGAGAACATTAGCAATATCCAAATAAACCAGAAAAGCTCCTATTCCCAAGAAGTCCGGGATTTCTTGTTGTATATGCATATCAAGATAATATTGCCATGGAGCAGTTGCGCCATTTCTTTCTGCAATTTGACCACGATGTTCACTTAAGTATGCATCTTTTTTAATGAAAGCATCAAGGTCAGCATATGTAGTATTTACAGCTGTTGCGGGTACAAACTGATTATTTGAAATTGTACCAACAAGAATTTCATTACTGTTTCTTGGGATGTAGAATAAATCATTACCAGAATAATTATCACCATTAAGATCGTTTGTACCGGTACCTGTAGTAATTGAAGACCCACTAGCACAGAAAGAGAATTTCCTTCCTGACTGACCATTATAGAATAATGATATTGTTGTTGGAGCGTTCTTAAAGAATTCCCAAGTGAACGAAGCTGATATAAATGCTCTGTGTGTAATTTCCCAATCACTTGTTGTAAGTGGTGGTGAGTTTGGATCTCCGGCTACTGCTAAGAATGACATTTGAGATTGAGCTTGAGAAGAAGTAACACTAGAACGATCAAAAGCCTGCATATAATTATAAGCAGCACTAACCGAAAGACCTCTTGCTACACTGCGTTGAACTTGGAAAGACATATTATATTGATAACCATCACCAGTATTGTATGCTTGAAGTACATCTGTGAAATTGTTGTTGTATAAGTTTTCTCCACCGAAGATAGGTCTCCCTACTGTGCCGCCTTCCCAACCTCCGTTTGGCAATCTAACATAACCAATAATCGGGTTCAGATTAATTTTTCTATATATAATGTCGTTAACTGTCTTTGAATATAGAACCTCTGCAGTACCAACAAAATCAAATGGTAATTGTTGATCAATGGCAGCATTTAATTTTAAGAGTTGCGGCATTTTAAGATTAGGATCTGCTAAATCAATTTCAGATCTCACACTTGGCGCACCAAGTAGTGCACTTGAACCTGCTGTATATTGATTATTAGGATCCGGCCTGAAAACTAAATTTGTTTTTGCAGTTTTCAAGTCAATTTGTTGTGTTAACATTCCTGAATTACCATAGTTATTAGAAATCCATACGTATGGAACTCGTCCGGAAAAGATACCAACACCACCTCTGATTTGTGTAGTTCTATCACCGGAAACATCCCAGTTGAAACCAACACGCGGTGACCATAACATATTTCCTGTAGGAGCATTATTGGTGCTGATTCCAGGAAAATATTTTGATACTGAGTCGTTTTGTGCCGGACCATCAGGTAAGGTTGGTATATCAACTCTTAATCCATAAGTAATCTTTAACTGAGGTAATACTGCCCATTCATCTTGAATATAAAATCCTAACTGAGCAACATTGAACTGAGCGGCTGGTCTGCTAAGTTGATCACCAAACCTTGCATAAGTTCTTGTGTAACTAGTTGGAAGGTCAGCCTCAAAATCTGCTAAACTATTATAGGTATAATTTCCAACAATATTTCTTATAAATAAATTTGTGAACTTGAAAAATTCATTGTGTGTACCAACAGTTATAGTATGATTGCCTGCATAGTATGAGAAGTTATCTGTGAATTCAATAACATCTTGATCTAGTGAATTTGCAGCGGAGAAGTTATCAAAACCTGCTGTCATTGTAAAAGTAGTGTTCAATTCTTTAACTGTTACTAAAGGTGTAATAGCACTAGTTGAAGTTCTTTTTTCTCTGATTGTTGTATAACCAACAATTAATTCATTAGACATATTATTACCGAAATGGCTATTCAACAATAATGCGGTTGAGTTAACTGTACTGTTGAAACGGTAATTATATGAATCGAAACTCATTGATTGAGTTCCTCTTCCGGCTAAATTATCTAGATAAGCATCTACGTAATTATGTCTTAAAGTTAATTGATGATTAGGTGCCAAGTTGTAATCTAATTTTAATAATAATTTTGTACTTGGCGATTTTCTTGTAAAATCAGCAGAACTTCCCGGTTCCATCCCTTTAGCTCTTAAATCAGTAGCAAATCGATCAACTAAAGTTTGGAGCTGAGCTGGTGTATTAGCACCAAAACCAGCTTGTAAAGACGGTGTAACTACAGGTCTATTATCAGTTGTCATTTCACCATTGATAAAGAAGAATAGTTTATCTTTCAAAATTGGTCCGCCTAACCTGAAACCATATTGCGATTGTGTAAAATCAGACACTTTAACATCCTGACCGGTAGTGGGATTTCTCTGGCCAGTAAAATCTTGATTCCTTCCATAGAAGAATAAAGAACCACTGAATTTGTTAGTACCGGAACGTGTAATTGCATTAATACCTGCACCGGTAAATCCACTAAATCTTACATCATAAGGTGCTATAACAACTTGAAATTCCCGAATAGCATCAAAACTTATTGGGTTCGTTCCAGCTTGACCACCAGGTGTACCCGATGAAGCTAAACCAAATAAATCGTTGTAAGCAGTTCCATCAATTTGGATATTATTAAATCTGCTCGATCTACCTGCAGCTTGAGTTGATCCCATTCCAGAGAATAGTGGAGACAATTTCGCGAAACTTGCGAAAGTTCTATTTAGTGTAGGAATTTCTTCAATCTGTTTTAGAGATACGTTTTGAGCAGCACCTGTTCTTGCTTGGGAAAGGACCGCGCCTTTTTCTGCAGTAACTGTTACACCTGTTAGTTGAACTGCTTGTTCAGGAAGCTTGAAATCGATTTTCAAGTTCTGACTTAATGCCAAAAAGAATCCTTCTTCAACTTGAGTTGTGTAACCAACAAATGATACAGTTACTTTGTATGGCCCGCCAACTCGTAAACCAACTAAATTATATTTTCCATCAATACGAGTTGTTGTTCCAAACTGTGTTCCTGTTGGTTGATGAATTGCAATAACATTAGCGCCCGGTAATGCATTTCCAATTTGATCTACAACAATTCCGTTGATAGATGCAGTAGTTTGGGAATACATTAACTGAGAGCTAAACAATAAGATCGTAAACAGGAAAAAAGAAATCAATTGTTTAACTTTTCTCATACATTACTCCTTTTAGGGTTGGTGAATTATTAATTAATGCGGATTTTTTTTTAGAATGATTTTTAAATGGATGGTTATAACTACTAACATGTGTATATGAATTCATTTTTTGATTCATAGAGTAAAAACTTTAATTAACTCACTTCTTTCGGATCAATGAGTCGCTTGGAGATTTTTTTTTACACCGGAAGATATGAAAATCTGATTAATGTCAAAAGGGTTTAACAATTTTTTAATATTCTAAAAAAAGTACTTTTGTTCTGAATAAAATTGGAATTTCTTAATTTATAAACTATCTTATCAGCCATCTCATCTGAAAATCTTAATTTTAACTTATTCATTCTTATATTTACCTTTATTTTTAGTAAGGATTCCCAAAATGAAAAAACTTATTATTTTCTTATCGCTATATCTATCTATTTCTATTTATGTTTTAGCTGGTTCAAAACCATATGTAATATTAGTTTCTTTTGATGCTTTTAGATGGGATTACTTAAAAAGAGAAATTACTCCAAATCTTGAAAAGATTAAAGAAAATGGAGTATCTGCACTTTCACTGCGCCCAGCATTCCCATCAAAAACTTTTCCTAATCATCTGTCTATAATAACAGGAATGTATCCGGCTCATCACGGAATTATTGCTAATACATTCGGTGACCCTTTCAATAAAACTATTTATAGAATGGGAGATACGAACGCTGTCCGAGAAGGCAAATGGTACTTAGGAGAAGCATTTTGGGAAACCGCAGAAAGACAAGGAATAAAAACTGCAAGTTATTTTTGGCCCGGTTCGGAAATTCTTATTCCTTATCGGAGACCAACTTATTATGAACATTATGTTCATGAAAGACCATACGAAAAACGCGTTGAAGGTGTTATTGATTGGTTAAAATTACCAGTAGAAAAAAGACCTCATTTTATTACAGTCTATTTTCATGAAACTGATACACAGGGACACAGATTCGGTCCGGACTCACCTGAAACTAATCAAGCAATCAAAACTCTTGATAACATTGCAGGATTACTCTTCCAAAAATTAGATGAAATAAAAATGCGTGATAGTGTTAACGTTATTTTTGTTTCAGATCATGGTATGACTGAAGTCTCGCCAGAACGGACCATTAATATTGAAAAGATAGCCGGCTCATCTGATTGTAAATATTTCGATGGTGGCCCAATCATGTTCATTGAACCAAAAAAAGAAAATGTCAACGATGTTTTCAGTATTCTGAAAAAAAATGAAAACCATTACAAAGTTTATTTGCGCAATGAAGTTCCCGAATATTATCATTTCAACGATCATCCTTTTATTTCTTCGATAGTTGCTGTTGCCGATTTAGGCTGGGCTGTTGTAACAAATAAAAAGTCCAACTGGGAAGGCAAAGGAGATCACGGTTACGATAACAACCAGCTTGACATGCACGGAATATTTTTAGCAGTTGGTCCAAATTTTAAAAAGAATTATCACACAGGTACTCTCTGGAATATTGATATCTATCCTTTGCTATGTAAAATATTTGAAATCTTCCCACGAACAAATATAGACGGCAAGTTAGATCGTATTGAATTTATATTGAATAATTAATCTGATAATCTAATTAATGGCAAAAAACTTACTCAAAATTAATTACGAGAAATATTCTCTTCCAAACGGATTACAGGTAATTCTTTATCCTGATATATCTATTCCTGCGGTGGCTGTTAATTTATGGTACCGGGTGGGTTCAGCTAACGAAAGAAATGGTAAAACCGGTTTTGCACATTTGTTTGAACACATGATGTTTCAAGGTTCTCAGAATGTTCCTAAAGAAGGACATTTCAAATTTATACAGGAAGCCGGCGGTAGTTTGAACGGTTCTACAGGTTTTGACCGGACAAATTATTTTGAAACAGTTCCCGCAAATTATATTGAACTTGCTTTGTGGCTCGAATCCGATAGAATGGGATTTATGCTACCGGGATTGAACCAAGAGAAACTCGATAATCAAAAAGATGTTGTGATGAACGAGCGGAGGCAGCGGTACGAAAATCAACCATACGGATTAGCTTGGGAAAAATTATTCTCTAATTTATTTTCACCTGAGCATCCTTATTCGTGGCCAACTATTGGCTGGATGGATAATATTGCAAAATTTGAGCTTGATGATGTTAAGAAATTTTTTAAGAAATATTATTCGCCAAGTAATGCTTCATTAGTTATTGGTGGAAATTTTGATAGAGATAATGCTAAAGAACTTGTTGAAAAATATTTTGGAGAAATAAAAGGAGCTGACGCATTCCCGGAGATTGAAACGCCGCTTCAATCTCTTAATGAATCGAAAAAAATAATTTATGAAGATAATGTTCAACTCCCAAGAATTTATCTTGCATGGCATACGGTTAAAGCATTTCACGAACAAGATGCAGTGCTTGATCTGCTTTCGGATATATTAACGTCGTCAAAAAATTCACGTCTGCATAAATCGCTTGTCTTCGAAAAACAAATTGCCCAGGATATTTCTTCGTTTCAATATTCAGGAAAGCTTGACGGCTCCTTCATAATTGCATCAACAGCAAAGCCGGGTATTACACTAGAAAAAATTAAAGACGAGATTATAAAAGTTATCGAAGAACTTATTTCCGATGGTATTACTGAAAATGAATTGATCAAAGCTAAGAATAATATCAAGTCTTCCTATATCTTCAGCCTTCAAAAAATTGATTTAATATCAGATCATATTAATCATTATAATTTTTATCTGAATGAACCCGATTCATTTCTCTTCGATCTTTCGCGTTATGAACAAGTAACTTGTGAACAAATAATAGATGCTGCGCAAAAGTTTTTAACAAAGCCAAATGTCGAACTAAATATTATTCCTAAAGCGATGAGATGATGATACTAAACAGATCCGTTATACCTATACCGGCTAAAGATCTTTTATTCAATTTACCTGAAATAAAATTTTTGAAACTCGGAAATGGTATTGATATTAGTTTCGTTCGCAAAGAGAAACTTCCAATTGTTTATTCCGAGATAATTGTTTTTTCAGGCAGCAGGTTTGATCCATCCGATAAAAAGGGATTAGGATATTTAACTTCTCTTTTGATGGATGAGGGAGCCGGGGAATTCGACGCTCTCCAATTAAGTGAAGAATTTGAAAAACTAGGTTCGGTTTTTTCTGTTTCTACCGATCATGACACAACAATTTTTTCCATATTATCACTTACGGAAAATTTTGAGAGATCGCTTGAACTTGTTTCTAAAGTTGTCTTGAAGCCACGGTTTGATGAAAAAGATTTCCAGCGCGAGAAGAAAAAAGTTTTAGATAGAATTCTTCAGTTAAAAGATGAACCTTCGTTTATTGCTTCATCTGCATTTGAACGCAGAGTCTTTGGTGATTCGTATTACGGATTTCCGGAAATCGGATTTGCCGAAAGTGTAGCAAAAGTTTCGAATGATGACGTTAAAGATTTTTTTGCCCGGACATTCACTTCTTCTAACGCAAAAATTGTTTCTGTTGGAAATTTGGAAGAGATCGAGATTGTTAAATTGTTTAATAAATATTTTTACGATTGGACTTCTTCATCGGATAACTATCAACGCTTCGAAACGCCGGGACGGAAAAAAACATCATACTACTTTATTCACAAAGCCGACTCAGCTCAAAGTGAAATCCGCGTTGGACATATTGCCCAAAAAAGGAATGCAAATGATTTTATTCCTACCAGAATTATGAATACAATTTTAGGCGGGCAGTTTTCAAGCAGAATAAATTCGAACTTGCGGGAAAAAAGAGGATTTACTTACGGCGCTAATTCTTCTTTTAGTTATTATAAAGAAGCTGGATTGTTCGAAATTTCAACAGCGGTAAATATTGAAAACACCGGTGAAGCAATTATCGAAATTTTAAAAGAGCTAAATGGAATTCGTGATCATATTACTGATGAAGAAATAAATTTTGCTAGGTCATACTTGATAAAGCAGTTTCCTTCTCGTTTTGAAACTTTGAATCAAATAGCAAAAAATCTTGAGTCGTTATTAATTCATTCACTTCCTACAGATGAACTTCTTAATTATACAAATAAAGTTAAATCTATTACTAACGAAGAAGTGAGAGTTTCTGCAATTAATAATGTATTACCGGATGAATTGGTTGTAGTCACTGTTGGAGACCGTGAAAAAGTTTATATGCAGTTAAAGCAAATTCCGGGGGCAGAACCAATTGAATTGGATCTGCACGGAAACTTGCTCACTTAGTTTTTAAATCCACCGGTTTTCCTGCAAGAAATGTTTTTGAAAGCGGAATAATCTTATTACCCTTTTTTTTAATTTTTTCAATCTCATTCTGAATTTTTAAAAAATTATCGAATGAACTAATAAATATCTTCTGATGTACACCCGTTGTATCTTCGCAATAATATCTAAATTTTGAAATTAACTCCGGGTCTTCCAGTGCATTTAATTCTATTAACCCGGAACGGGGATACAGATAAATATTTTGGCGCTTAAATTCATCGCGCACATAATTATAAATTGCGGAATGATACAAAGTGGAATTTTCATCAATCAGATAAGCTTTAGCATCTCTAAAACTCGAGACAATATTCTGCATTGAACCGCGCAGTAATTCCTTTTGATAATCCGATTTTAATTTCATCTTAGGATCACTTATATCATTGTTCAATAAAATCACATATTCCTTCGTGTAATCTTTAAGAGAATCAGCTTTTATGACTAGATCATGACCCGGAATAACTGTGCATGCAATAAGATGGTTCACACTTAGAAAATTGTTGAAACTTTTTTCACTCAGATCAAATACATCATTGATCACAAATGCAAGTTCGTTTCTCTTCCTAATAATTTCTTTATCAGGAATTAATGTTGCTTTCAATTTAAGGAATTCATTAGTATAAATACGGATCTCTGTTGTTCCGAATATTTTTTTTTCTTCCGATACAAATCCTGTAATATCTTTTTCAATTACTTTATTAATGTTTTTGATGATCAGCGGAACCGGCATATCAGCCGGAATTTTTACAATATACTCGGTTTTTACAGAATCATAATCTGCTGATTTATATTTTTTTCTTGTTATCCATTTTGTCTCGATTCCATAATCATCAAGAACCGTAAAAAAGACAGTCTCGATTTGACTAACAGAAAGTTCGTGAATTACAATTTCCTTTTTTGGTTTCTTGAACGATTCAATTGTAATGTTCACAATAAGTAATATTACAGCCGCGGCTATAAGATATGTAATAAATTTTTGTTTTTGGTTTGTCACGATAGGAATAAATAATAATTAAAATCTATATTTTAAATATTCTTAAAAATTGGTTTACGTTTTTCAAGAAAAGCTTTTGTCCCTTCCTTAAAATCTTCGGAGCTGCAACTTTCCTCAAATAAAGTTGCCTCATAATTAAGACCGTCAGATTCTGAAAGTTCATTGCAACTAACAATTGCGAGCAACGCTTTTCTTACGGCAATTTGTCCTTTCGAAGAAATATTTTCTGCAAACTTAGTAGTTTTAATTATTAATTCTTCCGAGCTGAATATTTTGTTGATTAGACCAATCCTCAAAGCTTCATTCGCATCTATTAAATCTCCTGTTAAAATTAATTCCGCCGCTCTGCCAGAATTTATCAATCGGGTTAATCTTTGCGTTCCGCCGTATCCGGGAATAATTCCGAGATTGACTTCCGGCTGTCCAAATTTTGCTTTCTCGTTTGCAAATCTTATGTGACATGATAACGCAAGTTCACATCCGCCACCAAGTGCAAATCCGTTTACAGCGGCAATAACCGGTTTACCAAGATTTTCGATCAAGTTGAAAACCGCTTGCCCATTCTCAGCAAATTTCTTTCCGGTTGATTCATCCAATTTATTTAATTCGGAAATATCTGCACCTGCAACAAATGCTTTTTCACCTGCACCGGTTACAATTACAACATTTATGTTTTTATCATTCTTTATCGAAGTAAAACATTCATTCAATTCAGTCAGTGTTGCACCATCAATTGCGTTCATCTTATCGGGACGATTAATTGTAACAGACCCAATCTTATTCTTTACTTCAAATAAAATATTTTTGAAACTCATTAGGTCCTCATTACATTTTTACGAAAATTGGAATGTTGGCTCTTAGATTGAATGATAGATACTGATTTTTTGGTAAGTAATTGTAATAAGTAACAACATCCAGAATGAACATTGAAAAACCCGCACCGATATGAAAACCGAATTTACTTACATCTTCGACATAATTTTGCTTACCGCTGTCGATCTTGAATTGATTTAAATTTTCGAAGAGTGCATACTCCGCACCAATATCAATTATTGGCATTAGTAGAACAACATTTTCCAAAATCGGTTTGAAATAATATCTTACTCCCGGAGCTATTATAAAAACATTACTTGAGAATGATGAATAATCGCTTTGTTTATAAAAATCTTGTCTTCCCGGATAATGTTGATAACCAATCATTGTATATAGAAACACAGGCAGATATTCGTTATCGGTATAAGATAAAATTACATCTGCACCTATACCAATGTTTTGTGCATCGGCAAAATCTCCAATTGGAAATCTTGGACCTACTGCAATCCCCATAAATAATCCTTTTGCCTCACCAAATTTGAATTGACCAAAAGTGACCGAACTAATAACTATAAGAAAGAATAAAAGTTTTTTCATTTCAATTTTATTTATGAATTATTTTCCAAAAAGTTGTGTTCCAATCCCATATCTAAAAACTAATTCTCCGCCATGTATTCCTGTAATATATATTAGGTAGCAACCGGCTAATCCAAGAGGAATAAAAAGATGTTTCCAATTGTTCTCAAATTTCTTTTTGAGAATTAAGTATGTTCTTAAAATTAAAAGCGCAATAAAATACCAGAGTGTAATAGTTGCATTTTGTTCATGCCGTTCGATTATTCCATTCAATAAATTAATTTTTTCTTTGTAAAGGAATTTTGCTGTTTCATGTGCTTGATTTCCTGTTAACACCGCAATTACAGCTGTTATTATTCCGGCAATTAAAATTATATATGCTGATTTACTTAAGTAATTTTTCTTAAGTAGAACACCAAACGCTTCGAGAAAAAAATATAATATAAATAACGCTACGGGAAAGTGAACAATACGCGGATGAAGTTCAGCTAAAAATTCCATTTGTTGTTTTTCTTTTTGGTTTGTGAATCAACTCAATTCAAATATATAATAATGAATCCAATATTCAAAAGTTCACATTTTTATCCGCACAAAACACTTCCGCCGTTTACGTTTAGAATTTCTCCGTTTATATGCCGTGCCAGATCAGAAGCAAGAAATAAAGTTGGTCCCGCAATATCTTCGGCAGTAGCAATTCTTCCAACGGGTATCCCCTTTTTTATACTTTCTTTATAATCTTCATCGGCAAAAACACCATTATTCATCTCTGTATCAACCCATCCCGGAGCTACGGAATTTACAGTTATGTTGAAAGGTGCTAATTCAACAGCTAAAGATTTTGTAAATGAGATCATTCCGCCTTTTGAAGCCGCATAATGAGAATGGAATGCTTCTCCCCTTTGTCCTGCTGTTGATGTTATTAAAATAATTCTTCCAAATTTATTTTTTTTCATGTAAGGAGTTACTGCTTTGCAGAATAAGAATGTTGAAGTCAGATTTATTCTGATCAATTCATTCCAGTGATCAAGCGACATGTTCTCGAGTGTTCCATCGTTCCAAATTCCGGCATTATGAACAAGTATATCTATTTTCCCAAAATCTTCTGCAACTTTTTTTACCATCTTAAAAATTTCTTTTTCGGATTCCATATCGACACGGTAAGCTTTAACATTTTTACCAAGTTCTTTTTCTAATCTTTTTGCCTGTGACTTTGCACTTTTATAAGTTAAAGCAATTTTGCCGTTTACTTTCGAAAATAATTTTACACATGCCTCGCCAATTCCTCTTGAACCGCCTGTTATTATTGAAACTTTATTTGAAAGATCAATCATGTTAATACCTCACCTTAAATAAAAATAAACCTTTAGCGGGCACTGATTCATCCGCTTCTTCTCTATTTTTTTCTTTGAGAACTTCAATTAAATAATCTCCACTAAGTTTTTTTTCTGCAGCAGATAAAATCGTTCCGATAATCGTTCGTACCATTCCATGCATAAAACGATTTGCAGAAATGTAAAATGTTGAAAGTGTTTTTCCCTTGTGCCAATTAATTTCTTTAACATCGCAAGTTTTGTCTTCAATCTCGGTATTCTTTCTTGAGAATGATGTAAAATCTTGCAAACCTAATAATGCTTTCGAAATTCTGTTTAGATAATCAATATCTAATTTTGAAATCGATGGGAAATAATAAGAGTAATTATTATAGAATGGCGATTTGTGATCGCAAAAAAGATAAATGTAACTCCGGTTCTTAGCATCAAAGCGTGCATGAAATGATTCATCAACTTTTTCCATCTTCAAAATTGAAATGTCATTCGGTAAGATCGAATTCAGTGAAAAGCGGAATCTATAAAGATCTAATTCGCTTTCAGTTCTAAAGTTGGCAACCTGTCCAAGTGCATGTACACCGGTATCCGTTCTGCCGGATCCGATCAGATTAACTTTTTCTTTCAAAATAACTTCAACTGCATCAACAATTTTTTGCTGAACACTGATGGCATTGCTCTGAATCTGCCACCCGGCATAATTTGTTCCGTCATATTGTATTAATAGTTTGTAGTTGTTCAATTCGAATTAACTCTTATTCAATCCAAAATTATGAAAATTCTTCGATGGTTGTTAGTATAAAGGTGAGATTTATAAGCGGCCATTATTTTTTAATGACCGCGAACTATATCATTAAAATGATTTTACAAAATTAAATGTTATAGAAGTTGGTAAAGTCGGATGATT
>Ga0182021_10007430_pt1 | contig 12985 bp, 9 predicted proteins | sample 612E3MmetaG_FD_120493 | JGI IMG/M metagenome (GOLD analysis project Ga0182021, IMG submission 120493) | Permafrost microbial communities from Stordalen Mire, Sweden - 612E3M metaG (Illumina Assembly) | ecosystem: Environmental > Terrestrial > Soil > Wetlands > Permafrost | place: Sweden... | reverse complement strand
GCGGCGCTGCACGCGGTGGGCGTGCATCCACGGGCGCGGCTGGTATCGAGCGTCTTCATCATGGCGCTGCAAGATAGCTCGCAAGGGCACAACGGCCTGATGGCGTTCGCCGATTGCGCGGTGGTGATCGAGCCCAACGCGATGCAGATGGCGGATATCGCCATCGCCACGGCGGAGAGCACGCGGGTACTGATGAACACTGAGCCCGTGGTGGCGCTGCTCAGCTTTTCCACCAAGGGCAGCGGGCGCGGGCCCATGGTCGACAAGGTGGTGGAGGCCATGGAGATCCTGCGGGCGCGGGCGCCGGAGTTGAACGCCGATGGCGAATTGCAGGCGGACGCGGCGGTGGACCTGGTGGTGGGCAAGAGCAAGGCGCCGGGATCGCAGGTGGCGGGGCGCGCCAACACGCTGGTGTTCCCGAGCCTGGAATCGGCCAATATCGCCTACAAACTGGTGGAGCGGCTGGGTGGGGCGATGGCCATCGGACCATTCCTGCAGGGACTGGCGAAGCCGGCCAACGATCTTTCGCGAGGCTGCTCGGCGGAGGACATTTTCAATGTGGCGGTAGTGACCGCGCTGCAATCGGAGACGGACTGAAGAGGCCTGGGTCATGTTGCCTTTTCGGTTGGTTTACCACGAACGCTACGATCTAAACCTGGGGGACCACGTCTTTCCATCCAAGAAGTACCGCTGGCTGAAAGACCGGATGCTGCGCTCCCGGTTCGCCGGCCCCGAGGACTTCGTGGAGCCCGAGCCGGCCACCGACGACGACGTGCGGCTGGTGCACGAGGCGGAGTATGTGGCCAAGCTGCGCAACGGCACACTCAACTACCAGGACATCCTACGGCTGGAGATTCCGTATTCGCGGCAGATGGTGGAGGCGTTCTGGCTGGCCGCGGGCGGGTCGGCGCTGGCGGCGCGGCTGGCGATGAAGGACGGCATCGGGTTCAACATGGGCGGCGGATTCCACCACGCGTTCCCGGGCCACGGAGAAGGGTTTTGCGCCATCAACGATATTGCCATCGCGGTGCGGCGGCTGCAGGCGGACGGGCGAATCAAGAAGGCCATGGTGGTGGATGCCGATGTACACCACGGCAACGGCACGGCGGCCGTGTTCGGGGACGATCCCACGGTCTTCACGCTCTCCATCCACCAGTTCAATAACTATCCGAGCGAGAAGCCGCTTTCCAGCCTGGATATCCACCTGGCGGACGGGACGGGGGATGCGGAGTATTTGAACCGGCTGGGCAACGGATATCGCGCCGCGCTGTCCATGTTCCGGCCGGAGCTGATTCTGTACGCGGCGGGGGCCGATCCTTACGCGGAAGATCAGTTGGGCGGGCTTTCGCTGACGTTTGAAGGGTTGATGGAGCGCGATCGACTGGTGATCCGGACGGCTTTGACGCAGGGGATTCCGGTGGCCATCGTGCTGGCCGGCGGGTATGCCGAGAGCGTGGAGGACACCATCACGATCCACGCCAATACGGCGGCGGTGGCCAAGGATGTGCTGGAGAAGGTGCACGGCGGCGGTGGTTGGCGCGCCTAGCGGCGCCTTGCTTTCGGGCCGTGAGAGCGGTCGGGCCTGGATCAGTGACGCGAACATTTTATTTTTTTATCTCCACATCTTTCAACAGTTTGCGGCAGACTTGGTGGTCTGCGAGCTGGTCAGGCCAACCTGCCGCCATGGCATTCTGGAACCGGAAGGCGAACCTCTCCAATGCCGGGTACCACGGTGTTCCGCGTGGGGACCGTCCGCCAGCGAGGCCAGGAAGGCAGCGCGGGGAGCAGCGGTACAGTGAGTATCAGGGGAGAACGACAGAGGAGGAAAAGTATGCGTTGTATGGCCGGGTTGTTGATTGCCGCCGCCTGTTTCGGGCAAGGCAAGCAGAACATTGTACAGACGGGGATCGTGGATGCTCACGCGGCGAACTGGATTCCGCCAAGCTCGACATTCGCCAATCCGCCGGCAACGCCAGCGACGGGGGCAGTCTACATCTTCACTGACGCCGGCGCGGTGGGCACCTGCGCGGGTGGAGGGAGTGCGCTGGCGACCTGTCGATGGAGCGGGAGCGCGTGGTCGGCCGTAGGGGGCGGCGGGGGGGCCGGAGCTGCCGGCGGCTCCAGTGGGCAGGCACAAATCAACTCCAGCGGTTCGTTCGCGGGGCAATCCTCTATCTTCAGCGGGGGCACGCGTGTCCAACGGGCGGTGGAGTGTGCGTCGGGCACGGTCAGTTCCACTGCACTGACGGCGGCCCAACCTAGTCAGGAGATCACGATTCAGACCGGGATCTCCGGCAACGTCCGGTGGGATCAGGTGATGGTATCGGAGACGGCGCAGTTTGCCGGGACTTTCGCCGGGCTAACTGTTTCCATGGGCCGTCCAGGCACTAACAATTACGAGATGACGGGGGCGCAAGTTGCGCTCATGGCGTCGAGCGGGGATGCCAACTTCTGGACCTCACGGCCCGTTCCGCCGCAGCTTACCGGCACGTATTCCATCGTGCTCAACTTTGCCGCTACTTCGGGGAACGTCAATGCGGCGACGGCTGGGGTACTTACGTGGGAGGTCTGTGGCTATGCGGCTCGCTAGGTTGTCGTTGTTTGTCTGGATTGCCGCGCTAGCCGCTGCGCAACAGCCCATCGCGATGGGTCCGGACCAGAGTGCCGGCGTTGGTCTTGGGGTTGTCAAGTACCTGGACTGGTATGCGGCCACGCCTTCAGGCTGTACCAACGGAGCGATCGGGCATTGCGTGGGGGGCGGGTCCGTCATAGGCGACACGATGTACTGGACCGCGTGGCTGCCGAACGCCAGCGGGCTTCCGGTGACCAGCGGACTACCCATTGCCGGTACGCTCAACGACTTCGGCTTCGCGGGGTGCAGCGGGAACCTGATGGTGACACAGTTAGACACCTTTAGTTGGGCGTCCCCCAATGCTTCGCACATGTCGAAGGTCAATTGCATGACCTCTTTCGGGACAGGCACCGGAACCCCGGATACTCCCGCCGGGTGGTTTGGGATGGGAACGTCCGGAAGCGGTAGCTATATCTCCTGGAAAAGCCGGGTGATTTTCTCGAAGGGCGGCATTCTTTACCTCCCGGTGGAGCGTCAGGTCGGCGCCGGTGGGGCATCTACTCACGATGCGACGATGATTATGTCTCCGGATTCCGGGCAGCATTGGTGCAACCCCTACACATATTTTCACCGAACGGGAAGTCCAGGGTGCGACAGCAGCAATTGGTCGGCGGATGGGGACGCGCCAAGGTGCGATGCGGCATCGGCGGGCACCGCCTGTTTGAACGCCGCCTATCTTGATTCCGCCCACAGTTCGATTATGTGGAAGGCGATAAGCCCCAGTGCCGGATTCGAGAATTGGAGTTGGGTAAACTACGGGTACCAGGACGGCAGCTCCCCGCCCGCGGGAATCGACGACGGGTGCGACCCCTCGACTTACACTTGTTTCTATGCGCTGGACTACACTCTCACGCGAGTTCCGAATGCCAGCATCATGGATGTTTCAGCCTGGCAGTATTACACCTGCCCGGCGATCACGCTGAGTTACCGGTGCCGGGGATCGAATTCCGGGAATTGGACGTCCACCTTCGCCGATCGCACGCAGTTAGGCTTCCCTTCCTGGTACGGCGGTCCATACGACAAACAGATTGCCATGTTCGAGGGCATAATGTACCTCAAGGAATTCAAGAGTTACGTCATGACCGGGAGCGCCTTCAGCAACGGCGTGAACTCGGAACAAAGCACGGACTGGTGGTGGGCTCCCGCGATTCAAGGCCCATGGACGCAGTTTCACCGGAGCTTGCACAACGTACCGAACGGTGGATTCCACGTCCCCGCCCCCGCCATAGGCTACAACGTCATCGGCACGAACCCTCCACATATTCAACTGGGATCGTCCCAGGACGATGCCGGCCACGGCACGACTCCGCAGATGGCGCTGTGGGACCTGGTTCTGGGCAACACGTCCAATGGTGAGTCGTTCCAATCCACAAACATCACCAAGGGAATCTCAGGGGCGGGCTACCAGTTCAGCGACGGGCATATGCCTGGTTCCTTCCCCCGCAACGGGCTGGTGTGGTCATTCGATTTCTACGACCAGCACGTGACTCCGTGGAATATGTCGAATTGGCCCTATTGGATCGATCGCGGGACGAATTCGGCAATCATGCAGGGATGCTTCACGGATGGCGGCCCCCAGTCTTGTGGGGTACTGGCAAAGGGCAACGCAGCGGGCACTTATGGCATCACGCTTGGCGGCGACGGCTACTCCGAACTATTCAAGACTTTCGCCGCGTATGGAGGGGCCGCCCAGAACGCGCCGGCGGCGATGCAGGGGAACGGATCGTACTCGGTGGTCGGCATTTTTCGAGGGGACACGCTCCCGGCGTATAACCCACGGGCATTGTGGGCCACCGGGAACATGAGCGCCACAACCGGTTCCGGGGTTGGTCTGGAATGGAGCAACGGCACAGGTTACGTAAGCATCGACTGGGGCAATTCCTACAACAACCACTACAGATATATGAGTTCCTGGGCTCCGACCGCCGGTAATTGGTATTTCATGGCGGCGGTCGTTACGTCCGGAACCCCGCCAACGGCGAAGTTGTGGGTTGGCGTCTCCGGAGGGCTCTCCGACAAGCTGAACGGGGTGCCAAGAACGGCAACCGGGGGGAGCCCGGCATCCACACCGAATGTTACGGCGGGTCCGCTTGTCCTGGGGTTCGACGGTACAGGGAGAACCGCCTTGGCCAGTTACGCAACGGTAATGGTGTACGGCCGCGCCTTGACTTCACCGGAAGTGCAACTGATGTATCGGAGCTTCAAAGCCAAGATGGCGGAGCGGGGAGTGACGTTGCAGTGACCGATCGGCGGCCGGCCGGGCGCGGAGGCCACGAACCGATCTGTTACCTGACCGGAAACGGAGTCCAATCGGGATCCGGCAGCGCGTCCACCATGTGATTTTGAGGCAGGTGATAGAGGGTCCAGGTACCAAAGACGGCAACCGTGGGATAGCCGTTCAGCAAGTGGTGGAGCGGGCTGCCGCCGGGGACCACGACATAATCGATGCCGTAGCGGCTGAGAAACTCGCGCGCGCTCTCATCGGACCAATCGCCGCTATACAAGCGATCGCGCAGATTGCCCTGGGCCTGGTAGGTGGCGCTGAAAAGCCAGTGACTAGCCACCGTGTGAACCGGCGCGGTAGCGAGCATCCATGAGGTCTCCGGGTTTGGAACTATGACGACGTCGCGGCTGGTCCCATGCCGGCGAAACCAGCGGATAAGATCGATTTCAACCTGAGGCGCTACGGCGGACAGGCCGAAATGGCTGTCGAGCTTCAGACCGTCGCGGAAGCTCAGGTAGCGTAAGCCGGCATGAGCGAAGAGGGCGGGCGCCAGGACGGCGGCGCAGGCCAGGGAGACGGTGCGCCGGTGGAGCGGGATCCACTGGCGAAGATACGACAGTTGAGAGAGTTGGCGCACGGCCAGGAGGGCGGTGATCCACGCGAATCCGTCGGCTGCGTGCGTGGCCCAAGGCAGCTTGGGGATATGGACTACCAGCAGGACGGCTGCGAACCAGCATTGCAGCACGACATCGGTGGGCGCGCGCAGTTTGGGTGCGGCCACGAGGTTGACCAGCACGAATGCCGCCGGAAGACCAAATCCCGCGAGCAGGCGGATGAAATCGGGCAGCGGCTCCGTATTGAGTTGGGTGATGCGATGCATCCAAGGCACGGTTAACGAAAAGTAGAGATACGGAACGACACTCAAGGTTCCGGGAATGCACACCACCAGCGAGTCCGCCACGGCGGTGCGCCAGGAAGGCCATCGTATCGCCAGCAGGGTCAGGGCGGTGCCGGCCATGATGGTGAACACTTCGAATGGATGACAGAGGCCGGAGACGGCCGCGATTACCGCGGTGGCGTACAGATCGACGCGGCGTCCGCGGAGAACATATCGGGCGACCAGCGCCAGCGCGGCGAAAACAGATACGGTCCCCAGCGCAAGGCCGAGCGGTCCCGGCACGAAGAAGCCGTCGGCGGAACTGAACAAGGGCGGATCGCCCCTGCCGTTCAGCGCCAACCAGACGTTGAGGGGCGAGCGGAGCGGGATCGCCGCCATCAAGAGCAACGCGACGGCGAGGTATTGCGAGCGCGGGATGAAGAAGGTCCGCAGACCAACCAGGATGCAGTACAAGCCCAGGACGTAGATCAACATCTGCGCGCAGGCGTAGGCCGGCGAAGCCTCGATGCCGAGCCGGGTGACCTGGCCCAGCAGCCACGTCATGGCACAGAAAAGACCGGGCGCCGTGGCAGCGGGCATGTGATAGTTCGGGATGACCATGGCGTCCTTCATCCCGTTCACCCAGGCGAGGTGCTGGGCGATATCGACCTCGCGGGGGGTCCAGAGGGCCTGCGTACCGGGCGGCGTCTGGAGGTGCGCGCGAACGATGTTGAGATTGTTTGCCGCGAACCACAGAAGTCCGAGCACGAGCGCCAGCAACCCGTCCCGCAGAGTGCGCGGGATTGGGTTGCTTCGGGATTCAGGAGGGGAAGCGGGTCCAAGCAGGCTCAAGACCCCATTGTATCCTCGATGGCCGGCGGAAGCGGGCGGTGAAGGTCTAACTCAAACTAGGCGGAGCGTCCGAACACGCCGTACTGCCCCCCCAACGGAACCCTGACAAGCGCCGATTCGACCCAACCGAGCCGCCGGTATATGGACTCGGGGAAGTAGAGGAAGTACCGCTGATCGTCGACAGTGAGCCCCGCGTCGCGAAAAAGGCTGCGTGTCTCGATGGGGCGAAGCAGGATGGCATCCGCATCTACTGGTGTACGGCTGACGATCAATCGGGTAACCGGGTTGTATGGGTTGTGCTCGATGATGGCCAGAGTGCCGCCCGGCTTCAACACACGGCGCGCTTCCCGCGTCAAGGCGATGCGGGCGGAAGGCGGAACGTGGTGAAAGATGCAAACCGCTGTTACGAAATCGAAGACCGCGCCTTCAAATGGAATCCGGCCAGGGTCGTCTTGAACGCGTGCCTCTATACCTCTAGACACGAGTTCGCCGGCACTCAGCATGCCCTCCGATGGGTCGCATCCGGCGACGCGGGCGAAATCACTCCGAAGAAGTGACGCCAATTCGCCTTTTCCGCAGCCCAGATCCAAATAGGCGAGCTTGCGGGTGTCCGTCCGGCGCCTCTGGAAATAGGCCCGGATCAGGTCCCGCTTTCGGAGGTGGAAGAACTCCGATCCACCCGACCCGAAACGGTCGCGAATCGGGTCATCCAGCAACTGATCGTAGGAGCCGGAAAAGTGGTCGAATTCGGGCTTATCTTGGTTCATTGATCTCGGACATAGCGTTCGTCCCGGCCATTGGCAGGTCGGAGACATTAAAGGTCCGTGAGACGAGATATAGCGGACGTTCCTTCAACTGCTCGTAAATCTTGCCGATGTACTGACCGAGGATCCCGACGGAGATGAGAAGGGCGCTGCCAATAATGGACGTCACCACCATGAGCGAAGTCCAGCCGGGCACGACGTACCAGCCAAGCAGAGCCGCCAAGATGGCGCGGATCCCTTCTTCGATGCCGATGATCCCTGTGATCAGGCCGAGGACGATACTGATCTGCAAGGGAACCGTCGAAAACGAGGTCGCCGCCGTCCACGCAAGCGCGAGCATTCTTCGCAGGGGATACTTGGTTTCTCCGGCGACGCGTCTTGCCCGCTGGTACTTCACGGCAATCTGTGGATATCCAACCCAAGCCACCATCCCGCGCAGGAATCGGTGGGTCTCGCGCATTCTCTTGAGTCCGTTCAGGCACTCCCGGGAGATCAGGCGAAAATCTCCGGCGTCCAGCGGCAGGCGTTTGTATACCATCAAACGCATCACCCTGTAGAAGGCCCACGCCGTAAACAGCTTGACCGCCGATTCGCCCTGGCGCGCCACCCGCTGCCCGTAGACGACGTCGTACCCCCCCCGATAGCGCTCGAGCATCTGGTGAACGACCGGCAGCGGATCCTGGAGGTCGGCGTCGATGAGGACCACGGCGTCTCCGGTCGCATAGTCGAGACCGGCGGTCGAAGCGATCTGGTGGCCAAAATTACGCGACAGGTGGAGTACTTTGATCCTGCGGTCTTCCGCGGCCCAGGCACCGATTTTGTCGATTGTCCGGTCCGAGCTGCCGTCGTTCACGAGGATGACTTCCATTTCCGAGGCAACTTCACCCATGAATCTCTCTACTTCGGCGCGAAGGAAATCCACCGCTGCTTCCTCGTTGTACACGGGGATTACGAGGGACAGTCTGGCCGGACTGGGTCGGGGCTGTAGAATGTGGTACGTCTCGCGCGCTTGGGCCTGTGGCATCCTCTGTCCGAGCTTAAACTAACGCCGGTGGCAAACGCAAATAGTAGTCCCTCGCGGGGTGCGCGACACAGAAGAAGCGATTGAGCCAAACACCCGCCAGTCGCGAGAATCCTGGCGCACAGCATACTTCCAGACAGAGTCGCGACCATCAGGGAGCGTTAGCTGAGTGCGTGGCAGGAAAACGCTCCCTGACGGTCGCGGCTCGGATTGGGGCTTCACATTCGTCCACTTCTGTGTCGCGCACCCTCCCTCGCGGCTACCGCAGCTGGCGGCGCGGCGCACGCTGGACGCCGGCGGGGATGTTGAGTTGCCGTTCGTTACGGATCATAAACTGGTAGTCGCCCGTCTGACCGATCGTCTTGAAATGAGTCAGGATGTAGTTCGCCAACGGCCAGCTTCCGGGATCCAACCCGGCCTTGCTCCAGAAGGCCAAGCCCCCCGGAGTATAGACCGCGCAGGCATTGGGATACCGCGACAAATCATCCGCAATCGCCTGCTGTTCGCCGGGTGAATGGGTTAGCATCCAGGCATCCATACTCAGTGGGCCCGGCGGTCCGTGCGCTGGACCCGGCATCGGTTTGCCGGTCCAGAAATAGAGGCTCGGTATCCCAGGCAGGCCCACAAAGGTGTCGCAGTTTTGACGCAAGCGAGCCACCAGCCACTGGTAATCCTCGGCTTCCTCCCGCTCGGCATGAATTCGTTCCGCCCCCGGCATCTCCAGCGGTGTGAGTGACGCGTAGAGCCGTGATGCCCGGTAGGCGAGCACCGGGTAGGCCAGTGCCACCCCTGCCAGAGTGGCGGCGGCCGCCGGTCTGGCGAATCTCCGGACCATCGGCGCGAGCCGGGCCGGCCGGGTCAGGGAGCGCAACCCGTCGAACAACGAAATGGCCGCCACCAGAATCAGAAGAACTCGCAGGAAGTAAGTCTGGCTGCCCGCTACCGGGAATGCATAGAGCGTCTGCAGCACCGCCGCGGTAGCCAGCAGCATCCTGGCATGAGTTACCCGCCGCCCGGTATCGTCCGCCGGGCACAGCAACAGCCAGCAAAACGGCGTCACGAAACCGAGCAGAATCCCGGGCGTTAGCAGGGCGATCAGCAGGGCCGCGCCGCCGAAGAGAACCCGAAAGTGTGCGAGCAGGGTCTCCGCCCGCCCCTTCCCGTTCCGGGTAGTCCGCGCAAAAAGGACGGCTGCGGCCAACCCAGCCAGCGCCCATGCAATCCACATCCTTCCCAGTGCAACGGCCTTATACCAGGTACCTTGACTGACGCCCAAGGTGACGCGCTTGAGAACCAGCATCGTGAGGACCCGCGACAGCGGGATGCCCTGCACCGCCAGTCCTAAAAGAACAACTGCCAGGATGGCCGCGTAACCGGCCGCGGCCAGACCGCACTGGCGAAAGGAAAGCGAACCGGGGGTGGCGAAACCGAGCGGGCCGGCCAGCAGTGCGGCCGACGAAGCCGCGACCACGAAGCAATACGCCTGCGTCGGCGGATCGTCCAGTTGTACCCGCATCAGCACAAAAGGCAAGAGCAGCGCGGCCGCACCGGCGGCGTATTTTGCCAGGCGCGAGAGCCAGCCGGGCGTCGCTTGAAACAGCACCGCCATGGCCACCGCGAGAAGTGCGAAGATGCCGATATTGACTTTGACCAGCGTCAAGGCGGCCGCGATGGATCCAGCCGCGGTCATAGCCAGCCAAACGTAGCGAGGATTTGCCGCCACGGTTCCGCTGCCCGCCAGGCACAGTAACAACAACAGGCACAGTTCCTGGGGATGGCCCGGTTCATACGTGAAGAACGACAAAACGCGGAACACCAGAAGATGCGTGACCGATGCGGCCGCAAGCGACTTAGTCAGCCGGAGAACGATCCAGGCGCAGATCAACGCACAGAGGAGGGACAGGGCCGCGGAAGTAATCCGCACTGCGTTGTGGTTCAAAACGTTTCCGGTGACGGACCGAAGCAGCCGATTGTAATAGAAGTAAACCGGACCGTAAGGGGAAAAAACCTCTTCGTAAAGCTTGCCTCCGGCGAGATACTGCCTCACCGTCATCATTATGGAGCCTTCGTCGTCCCACTCGGCAAAACCCGAGAATATCCGGTAATATGCGGCAACCGCGGCGGGCACGGTCAGAATCGTGAACCAGGCAGCGGTTCGCATGGCGGATGGAAGCGCCAGAAACTGCTTCAGGCCGGATCGCATCACCGGTCTTCCGCCGCGTGGTCTTCGAAAGCCAGAGAAGTCATCTTGACTCTGTCCGCATTACCGGCCGGCCTTCACCAGTTCCAGGAACTCGGAGTAATCCCGGATGTAACTGCCGGCGTCATACTTATCGGACGCCAGCACCAGCAAGACAGCGTCTTCGGAGTATTTGTACTGGATCCCCCAGACCATCGGCGGCAGGTGCAGGCCGATGGTCGGGCTGTCCAGCACGAATTCCTGGCGGTTCGTTCCGTCATCGGCCACCACGTGACAGCGCCCGAGTACGCAGATCAGGAACTGGTGCAGCGAGCGATGCGCGTGTTCGCCGCGGATCTCTTTGCTGGCGACGCTGTAGACCAGGAAGTACCGCTTGACCTCGAAGGGGATCTGTTCGCCGATTTCCCCGAAGGTCAGATCGCCGCGCAGATCGTGCACGTACGGCAGGCGATGCAGGGTGACACCCGCCACCCGGGTTGGGCTGGCGCCAACTTCGGCGGAAGTAGCGGACGCCGCTCCGGCGGCCAAGGAACCCGCCCCGTCGTAGCCGGTGATGCGCGCCGGATTCCCGGCGACGATGGCCATCGGTGGCACGTCGCGCGTCACCACGGCTCCAGCGCCCACCATGGCCTTCTCCCCGATGACGAGTCCCGGCAAGATGGTCGCATTGGCGCCTATGGACGCGCCGCGTTTCACCAGGGTGCGGGCGTAGCGCGCGGGATGCAGCCCGCTGCGCGGGAACGGATCGTTGGAGAAGGTGGCGTTGGGGCCGACGAACACATCGTCCTCCAGCGTGATTCCGTCCCAGAGCTGGACGCCGCACTTGATGGTGACGCGATCGCCAATGCGCACGTCGTTCTCGATGAACGTGTGGTCGCAGATGTTGCAGCCGGCGCCAATCACGGCGCCGGGCAGGACGTGGGCGAACGCCCAAATGCGCGTTCCAGCGCCTATCGAGGGGCTTTCGACGATGGCCGTTTCGTGTTGGGAGAATCCTCCGTCAGCCAACGCGGACCTCCAGTGGGAGGGCTTGTAGCGCGCCCACCACGGCGGAGATTTCTTCGTCCGCCAGTTCGGCATAGCACGGCAGGGTCAGGATCTCGCCGGCCGCCCGCTCGGTCACCGGCAGTTGTGCCGCGGCGGTGAGGTTCGTTCCAAGTGCCCCGCGCGCCGCCTCCTGCAGGTGATCCGGTACGGGGTAATGGATATCGGTGGCGACGCCGCAGGCCTTCAGCGCGGCGCGCACGCGATCGCGCTCCTGGCTGCGGATCACGTAGAGATGGGCGACGTAGCTTTCGCCAAAATCCCGCGGGCATTCCACGGGGAGGCCGGCCAGGGCCGCCGAATAGGTGGCGGCGATCTCACGGCGGCGCGCGTTCCAGCCGTCGAGGTGCGGCAGTTTGGCACGCAGAATGGCGGCCTGCATTTCGTCCATGCGGCTATTGCGGCCATATTCGGAGCACCGATACTTGCCGGTCCATCCGTACTGGCGGAGCGATGCCACCCTCTGCGCAAGTCTTCCGTCTGGCGTGGTGATGGCGCCGCCGTCGCCGAGCGCTCCCAGGTTCTTGGTGGGGTAGAAGCTGAAGCAGGCCAGCGCGCCCCAACTTCCGGCCTTCTTGCCGCCGATGGCGGCGCCGTGCGCTTGCGCGCAATCCTCCACCAGGGGGACTGCCGCGCGGCCGGTAACTGCCAGCAGGGCCGGCAAGTCCGCCATGCGCCCGTAGAGATGGGTCGCGATGACGGCGCGCAGGGCCGGGGTCAGGCGGGCGGCCAGATCGGCGGCGGACATATTCATCGTGCCGGGGTCGATATCGATGTAGAGCGGTACGGCGCCCACCGCGCGGATGGCGGAGGTGCTGTATCCGCCGGCGTTGGCCACCGTCGCCACGGTGTCGCCAGGGCCGACGCCCAAAGTGCGCAGGGAAAGTTCAAGCGCGTCCGTGCCATTGGCCACCGAAATACAATGCGCCACGCCGCAATACGCGGCAAACTCCGATTCGAACGCGGCACACTCCCGGCCCAGGATGTACCAGCCGCTCGTCAGCACTCGATTGACGCTGGCGGCCAGTTCGTCTTGAAGCGCCTTGGTCTGGCGCAGCAAGTCGTTCAGCGCGACAGGCTTCGGCGGACTTGTGGACATGGAATCCAATTATAACCCGCAGGCCCATGGCGGCGATGTATCCTGTGTCTTGGGGGTGTGCGACATAGAAGTGACGGGGGTTACGCAAGTATCGGCCAGTCGAGAGAATCCTGGCGTAGGAGTACGTCAGGCAGAGCCGCGACCGTCAGGGAGCTGAGAAAAACTGCGCCCGCAAGCGGGCGTTGGCAAGCTGAAGCATGCCCCACCATTGCAGACAAACAACCTGCGGCTTTGTGGGACAGGCGCTTTCGCCTGTCAACCGATTTCTTCTC
>Ga0182021_10007429_pt1 | contig 12985 bp, 10 predicted proteins | sample 612E3MmetaG_FD_120493 | JGI IMG/M metagenome (GOLD analysis project Ga0182021, IMG submission 120493) | Permafrost microbial communities from Stordalen Mire, Sweden - 612E3M metaG (Illumina Assembly) | ecosystem: Environmental > Terrestrial > Soil > Wetlands > Permafrost | place: Sweden... | reverse complement strand
CGCCAGGGTTTGCGATCCTCTCCCGGCTGAGGCGGCGCGGCCAACTGCATGTACTTGGTCTGCTGCTCGGGCGTGCCGCGCTCGTGAATCGGCGCCAAGGCCAAACAGCCCGCCAGGCTGGCAGTTGCGGCTCCGCCATCCACCCAGGCCAGTTCAAACGCTACCAGCGCCAGCGCCAGGTTCTTCGGGCCCGCGATAAATCCACCCTGCTCGGGATCCATGAAGACGCCCGTGATTCCGGACGAATCGAAAGCCTCCAGCAACTCGGCCTTGGCTGGCGTCCACTCATGCGAATTGCGGCCGCCGCTCGCCACCAGTCGCGCCACCGGACCGCGAGCCACGGATCGCGCCGACTGCACCAGCATCTGCAGGTCGTAGCGGTCGGCGAATCGCCATTGAATCTGACGCGCGGCGTCGGAAGGAAGCGTCCGCAGCAGTTCCGGCTTAACAGGGGTGGCAGTGGAGGCCATGGCCTTGCTCCTTTGCGAAGTGGTCTTGCGAAGTGACTCCTTCGATTTTGTCGTGGCATGACCGTCCAGTCTGTGATGTACGTCATGAGGGACTGTGACCACGGCACATCCACCGCTCCGCGAACGGCGCAGCCGTTCAGGCGGCAAAACAGTGAACCGCCATCGCGAAACGATTTGTCGGCCACGCCGACACGAGGATGCGAAAGTCTGGAGTCTTACCGCAGGCTGCTAACCGTCGGCAATGTCCCGGCTCGCCCGGGCAACGCTATTGGCAAGATAGTTGGCCTCGAGGTTGCGCTCCCGGGGAATGCGGGTAATCGCGAACTCCAGGCTCCGAGCCAGTTTGCGACAGATCCAGTGCAGAGAATACAGTCTCGGACTGCGGCAAGCATATTCGCCGCACATTTGCCGCACCATCACGTCGGAATCCGAGTAAACATGAAGCGAACGCGCTCTCCGAGCCAAGGCGCATTGCAGAGCTTCCAGCAGCGCTACGTACTCGGCCACGTTGTTGTCCTGCCAGCCGATCCACTTGGCAATTCGGATACAGCCTCCAGCAGAATCTTCGACGATGACCCCGATACCAGACGGACCAGGACTCCCGTGGGAACTGCCGTCCACGTAGGCTACCAGGTGGCACATGTCATTTCTCAACACCCTGAGAACACCATGCGGGAAAGCGGTTCACCGCGTCAAGAGCCTTCCATGGTTCTTTTGTGTTCATCTCGTGAAAAGATTTCCACAGGACGCCGAAATCGACGTTGCGGCGAATCCCTTCCCTTCCCCCCAAGAGCCTTGACTGACGGGCTATTTGGAGCGATAACGGATCCGCCGCTACGCCGCTGGTTGCACAGAAAAGGGGCGTTGACAACTTCGCCAGATGCGCTAAGCTTGCACGGTCGATGGCTGAAAGGTTTGGCTTCATTATCGTTGCCAACCCGAAGTAGGCTGGGTGATGCGTAGGGCGGGGCGACCTGCTCGACGGCCAGACCCGAAAAAACCGGCAGCTCTGCGAGGAGACGCCGGGGTTTGGAACTGCGAAAGCAGAGATCACATCAGGGACCGCGACGGTGCACGTATCCACGCCACTCACTCCCTCGCAGGAGTTAGCGGCTAGAGCGTAACCAATGTCGCGGTTCTTTTTATTTCCCCACGTTTCTTCCCCACTAATCCTCAAACCGTCTCACGTGTTCCATGGGCGCATCCGCGGTACCCATCGGCGGACGTTCCTGCAATATTCTTCATAATCCGCGCCGAACGTTTTTCGGAGCGTCGGCTCCTCGTACAACCGCACAAACAAAACCACACCCAGCACAATCACGCACGCCACCGCGATCGCGGCCAGGTTCGCAGTTCCAAAGACCACCCATAGCCCGACCCATCCCGCGATGAACCCCAGGTACATGGGGTTCCTCACGTACCGGTAGAACCCCACCACCACCAGCCTCTTCGGCGGAGCAATTGGCGCCGGCGTCCCGTGTCCTGTCCATCCAAAGTCCCAAACGCAGCGCAGTGCCACGGCGAAACCAAGCACCGAGGGCACGGCCGCAATCCAGCGCCATCGCGCCGCATCCGACGTGTCGACGTGAAAGCCCAGCCATGACGGCAGCAACCAAAACCACAGCGCAAAGAACGCAGCGCCCACGGCCAGGGAAGCGACGGTTGCCGGCCAATGCGCGCCACCATCTCGACTTCCCCCAGTTCCAATCGATCCGTTCGTCATGAATGCCTCCAGCAACCTCGAAAGTATGAGCCCATCGCTCCACCCCCAGCAACCAGAAAGCCCCTTCGCAAGAGCAACTGGATATCGCGGTTCTAGGGATGTGATCACGCTGGTGAGTGACAACAGTCACAGACTCAAGTATCAATCCGGGGGATAGTACCGTTCCATCCCGGGTTGCTACCGGCCGGAAGAGACGTTGGAGCCGCAGTGAGACAAATGGAGAGAAGAGAAACCGGGTGTCGCGCATTCATGTACTGATTCTTAAATCTTAGCAGTTGGCAGCGCGCAACCGTCGGCGTTCGTTCTCTGTTTTTTCTGTTCCCCTGCAACTCCACGGATAAAACACAACTCAGATTCGCGAGCGTATCTCCGGCCCGCCGGTACTGGGAAATGCCGTACGCAGGAAGGCGCTAATGTCCAAGCATCCAACCATTGCCGAACACCTGGAGGCTAGCGGAGTCTCCCGGAGAAGCTTCCTCCAGTTATGCAGCATGCTGATGGTCACCGCGCCGGTGGGCTTGGCGCTTACCAGCAAGAGCTCGGTCTTGCAGGTGGCGGAGGCGATCGGCAAGACTAGGCGGCCGTCGGTGATCTGGCTGCATTTCCAGGACTGCACGGGATGCACCGAAACTTTGCTGCGCACCTCGGCTCCCGATGTTGCTCACCTGATCCTCGACGTGATTTCCCTCGATTACCACGAGACCCTGATGGCGGCCTCGGGCGCACAGGCCGAAGCGGCGTTGCGCTCTGCCATCGCCGACAACGCCGGCAAATATGTGCTGGTGGTGGAAGGCGCGATTCCGACTCGGGACGACGGCGTCTACATGGAACTGGGCGGCCGGCCGGGAGTTCAGGTCGTGAGAGAAGTTGCCGCCCAGGCAGCCGCGGTGATCGCCATCGGCTCCTGCGCCTCGTGGGGCGGCGTGCCCTCGGCCGACCCCAATCCCACCGGCGCGGTGGGGGTTGATTCCGTCATCTCCGGCAAACCGATCATCAACCTCCCCGGATGCCCGCCCAATCCTTACAACCTGGTAGCCGTTGTTCTGGAGTATGTCACCATGGGCAGGCTGCCCGAACTGGACGAGATCCGGCGTCCGAAGTTCGCCTACGAGCGTGTCATCCACGAAAATTGTCCGCGGCGGGCGCACTTTGACGCCGGCCGGTTTGCGGCTGCGTTCGGCGACGAAGGGCACCGCAAGGGCTGGTGTCTCTACAAGCTCGGCTGCAAGGGGCCGATTACTCATGCCGCTTGTTCCACGCGCCATTTCAATGAGATTCCCAATGTGTGGCCCATCGGCATCGGCGCGCCCTGCGCGGGCTGCACGGAAAAGGGCGTGGTTTGGCGAATGGGCACGTTCGAAACCGTCCCCATTCATCTGGCGACTCCGCCCGACACCTACCCGCCCATTTACAGTGCGGCCGGAGGAATCAAGGTAGGCGCGGCAGCGTTGGTGGGTGCGGTCGCAGGGGCCGTCGGTGGCGCAACCTGGGTCGCCTCGCAACGTTTCCAGAGCAGCAACGAGGCCGGCGTGGCCCGAGTCAATATCGATCGCGCTCACGCGGAAAAACTCAAAGCGTCCAGCGAAAAGCCAATCGATAAGCCAATCGATAAGAAAGAGGACTGATGTGGCCATCACTCGGCGAGAACTGATCTCGAACATCGCCAAGGCCGGAGTGCCGGCGGCCGTGGCCATCACCGTCGGCGCCGAAACCCTGCACGCAGAGACCGAGACCATTCCCGTTCCCAGCGCCGCAGTCGGATTGCTCTATGACGCCAGCATCTGCATCGGTTGCAAAGCCTGCGTGGCAGCTTGTGCCGAAGCCAACGATACTTTGCCCGACACCCGCGGCGATGGACTGCACCAGTCGCCCTCGGACCTGAACGATGTCACCCGCAACATCATCAAATTGTACAAACCGGAGGACGGCTCTCCTTCCTCTTTCGTGAAGCGCCAGTGCATGCAATGCCTCGATCCCGCGTGCGCTGCCGGCTGTCCCTTCCAGGCTCTGCACAAGGAACCGGAATCCGGCATCGTCAGTTGGACAGCCGAGGAATGTATCGGCTGCCGCTACTGCACCATCACGTGTCCGTATCACATCCCGCGTTTTCAGTGGCAGGGGTACAACCCGCGCGTGACCAAGTGCGAGTTGTGCAGCCACCGGCTGGAGAAAGGGCTGAAGCCGGGATGCACCAGCGTTTGTCCCACCGGCGCCGTGATCTTTGGTCCGCGCACCGTCCTGCTGTCGGAGGCCAAACGGCGCATTCAGAATAATCCCGGCCGCTACTATCAGGAGCGCGTCTACGGGGAAACCGACAACGGCGGCACACAATGTCTGTACCTCTCGCGCGTCCCCTTCGATAAACTCGGCCTGCCTGACCTGGGACCGGAGTCGGTGCCCGCCAGAACTCTGCGCTGGCAGAGACGCCTTTATCAGTACTTCGCGCTGCCCGCGCTCTTGTATGTCGGCTTGGTGCAGGTGATTCGCAAGAGCTTGAAAGGCTATGAGCAGGAAGCTCATGAACGTGAAAAAGAAACCGGTTTGAGGGCCCAACTATGAGGGCGCAACTATGAGCACGGCAACCACAAGCAGCGCGCCGGTCATCATCGCTGACAATAATAATGAGACTCGCTGGGAGCGGGCCGTGCCCGTCTACGGGTTCCCCGTGGTGAACCGGGTTTTTCTCGTGCTCGTGGCCATGACTCTGCTGGCGTTTCTGTTAACCGCTTACCGCGAACTGGCCGGCCTCGGTCCCGTCAGCGGCATGAACGACGCGTTTGGCTGGGGGATCTGGAAGACGTTCAACGTGATGGTGCTGACGGCACTCGGTTCGGGCGCATTCGCGGTGGGAATCGCCGCCTGGGTGTTCCGCCGCAAGCGCCTGCATACGCTGATGCGGATGGCCCTGCTGACCAGTTTCCTGGCTTACGCCTGCGGTCTTCTTTTGCTGGGCATCGATGCCGGCCGTCCCTGGAACTTCTATTGGATCGTTTTCCCCTGGAAATGGAATATGCACTCGCCGCTGGCCGAGGTTGCGATCTGCATGTCGATCTACGCCATGATCCCCCTGGCGGTCGAAAACATTCCGCCGGTGCTGGAGCGGCTCTGGTACTTTGATTCCCGCCTGCGGCCTGGAGTGGAGCGGCTGGAACGCGGGCTGCACAGATTTTTTCCCTGGATCATTGCCGCCGCCTACCTGTTGCCCGGCATGCACCAATCGTCGCTGGGCGCATTGATGCTGCTGGCCGGAGAACGAGTCCATCCCTTGTGGCAGACACCGTTTCTGCCCTTGCTGTACCTGGGCGCGGCCTGCTTCATGTCGTTCGGCTGCGTCGCCGGAACCACCATGTTATGTTGCCTGATATGGAAGCGGGCCATGGACATGGAGGTTCTCGACGAAGCCGCCCGCATCACCGCGTGGCTGATTTTCGGCTGGCTCGCGCTGCGCCTGCTTGACATCCTCTTCCGCGGAGCCCTGGGTACCGCCTTCCACTTCGATCGCTTCGCCGGCGTGTTCTGGCTGGAGACCTTGTTGACTGCCGGTGGCGGCTGGATGCTTTACCGTTCACTACGCGACCACGAAACCAGACTGATGTTCCTGGGCTACGTCCTCAGTTCGCTGGGGGGCATGATCTATCGCTTTAGCCCGACCACGCTGGCCTTTCGGCCCAACCCCGAGTCGCTCTATTTTCCCTCCACCATCGAAATCCTGGTATCGCTTGGTTTCATTTGCATGGGCATCGCAGGATTTCTTTTTGTGGTGAAGCGCTTTGGCATTCTTCCCGCTCCTCTCCAGGAATGGCGCGACATGGCAAGCTACTTCCGGTTCCGCCGGCCGTACATTCGCTGGACTGGATATTTCAAGTATGGACACTTCGGCGAAAACGAATCTGAAACAACAGACTCCAACTGACAGCAGGCCCTATGGCGAAACGAATCACGATTGATCCCATTACCAGAATCGAAGGCCACCTTCGCATCGATGTCGAAGTTGACAACTATGCCGTCGGCAATGCCTGGGCTTCCTGCACCATGTGGCGCGGCATCGAGAATATTCTCCGCGGCCGCGACCCACGCGACGCATGGCTCTTCACCCAGCGCTTCTGCGGTGTGTGCACGACTGTGCACGCCATGGCCAGCGTGCGCGCCGTGGAAGATGCCTTGAAGCTCGAAGTCCCGCTCAACGCCCAGTACATCCGCAATCTCATTCTGATTGCGCATGCCTTGCACGACCACATCGTTCACTTCTATCAACTGTCCGCGCTCGATTGGGTCGACATTCTTCAGATTCCCAAGGCCGATCCGGCAGCCACCTCAAAATTGGCGGAGAGTCTCTCGCCCTGGACGCGCAATTCCCGCAATGAATTCAAGGCCGCGCAGGACCGCGTGAAAGCCGTCGCGGCCAGCGGCCAGCTCGGGATTTTCATGAACGGGTACTGGGGCCATCCCGCGATGAAGCTCTCTCCCGAAGTCAACCTGCTGGCCTTCACCCATTACGTGCAGGCACTGGAGTATCAGCGCAAAGCTCTTCAGGTGGTTGGAATCCTGGGATCGAAGACCCCGCACATTCAGAACCTGACCGTCGGAGGCGTAGCCAACGCCATCGACTTGGACAGCTCGAGCGCCCTCGACATGGACCGCCTGGAGATGATCCGCGTGCTGCTCGACGAGGTCGTGCAGTTCGTCAACCAGGTCTACTTCGTCGATGTCTGCGCCGTCGCCGCTATGTACCCCGAGTGGTTCAAGATTGGCAAGGGCGTGAACAACTACCTTGCCGTCCCCGATCTGCCGCTGGACAGCGCCGGCACCGCCTACGATCTTCCCGGCGGTACCATCATGAATGGCAACATCTCCGGCGTGCGTCCCTTCAAGACCGCATCCGACAAGGAGTTTCGCGATGGCGTCAGCGAAGATGTAGCCCACGCCTACTATCAGGGCAGCAAGCCGCTTCACCCCTGGGCCGGAGAAACCGAGCCCGACTTCACCGGCTGGAATGGCGAGCAGAAGTATTCCTGGGTCAAGGCGCCGCGCTTCAATGGCGCACCCATGCAGGTCGGCCCGCTGGCGCAGGTGCTGGTCGGTTACGCCGGAGGTCATCCCCTGACTCGCAAGTATGCGGATCTTGCCATCGGCAAGGTCGGCGCCGTCGGCGGGATTCACGTCACTCCGGACATGTTGGAGTCCACGCTGGGCCGCCATGCCGCGCGCGCGATTCGCGCTTGCATGTTGGCGGAACTCGCGCAGAAGCACTTGCAATTGCTGATCGACAACATCGCCAAGGGCGACTACACGGTCCACAACCAGCCGGTGTTCAATGGCCACGAAGTCGAAGGCGTCGGAACCCATGAGGCGCCGCGCGGCACGCTGTCCCATTGGGTCGTGATCAAGGACGCAAAGATCAAGAACTACCAGGCGGTTGTGCCCTCAACCTGGAACGCCAGTCCGCGCGACGCCTCGGGCGCTCACGGACCCTACGAAGCCTCCTTGCTGCGCACGCCGCTCGCCCGCCCGGAGGAACCATTGGAGGTCTTGCGCACCGTGCACTCCTTCGATCCCTGTATGGCCTGCGCTTGCCACACCTTCGATCCGTCGGGCCGCCAGATTGCCAAAGTGAAAGTGCTATGAAGAGAGTGCTGTGAAAAGAGTGCCATGAAGAAGATACTGATTGGCGGGATCGGAAACGTCTTGCTGGGGGATGACGGCGTCGGGCCGTACGTAGCGCGCCTTCTGGCTGCCCGCTACCAATTCGACGACGGCGTCGAAGTCGCCGACCTGGGGACCCCAGCCCTTGACTTGATCGATCAGCTCACCGAAAGGAATGCCGTCATCCTGGTCGATTCCATCAATACCGGTGCAGCCGCGGGAACGGTGCTGCTCTACCGTAAGGCCGATATCATGCGCCACCGTCCCGCCGTGCGCATGGATCCGCACTCGCCCATGCTGGTCGACGCGTTGCTCAGCGCCGAGTTGTTCGGAGTCGCGCCCGCCGATGTCCTACTCGTGGGAATTGCCGGCGGCTCTTACGAGGCAGGCTGCAGTTTGAGCAAGCCTGTGAAAGCGTCGTTAGATCAGGCGATCGCAGAAGTCTTGCGTGAACTGGAGCGCTTGGGTGTGGAGTATCAACGCCGGGAACATCCCGCCGAACACGGTATCTGGTGGGCAACCGAAGAGAATATGGAATCCCCGCTGGCCACGTAGGTCAGGACACTACTGTCGATCCACGCTTGCTAGTGGAGCGCCGGGCGTCCCCGCCCGGCTGGACGGGCGAGACGCCCGTCCCTCCACCGTGTGGCTTATCACGCGGGCACAATACGGAGTCGCATCATGGCCGCTGCCACTACCGCCTGTCCCAGGCTCAAACCGCCATCTCCGGACGGCACTTCTTTCTGCGCGAACACCTCAAATCCAGCTTCGGACAGCCGCGCTTCGAGCCGTTCGGACAAGTAGGCATTGTGAAACGTCCCGCCACTCAGGCACACGCGGTTGAGATCGGTTTTCTTTCGCAGCAACGTTGCCAGCTCAACGAACCCCGCAACCAGCCCATTGTGAAAACGCCGGCTGATCGCGGCCACTGGAACATTTCGGCCGAGATCGTCCAGCAGTGCTTCAAACAACGGACGAGTGCTGATGACCCAGCAGCCGTTTCCCGGCACGAGCTTTATTGGATAGGCAGTGTCTTCGTCTGACGAAGTCATCGCCATCTCCAGTTCGATCGCCGCCTGGGCCTCGTAATTGACCTCTTGACGGATTCCGGCAAGCGCGGCCACGGCATCGAACAGGCGCCCGCAACTGGATGTGAGCGGTGAATTCACGCCTTGTTCCATCATGCGCAGCAAAAGGTCAGCCTTTACCTGATTGAGTTGGCGCACGAACGGAATGTCCAGCTTCAGAAACTCGCGCCCGAAATGATGCGCCAGGAAACTTACCGCCATCCGCCATGGCTCACGGATCGCGGCCGCTCCACCGGGCAAAGGCACATACTCGAAATGAGCGGCGCGCTCGAAGTCTTCATACCCTGCGACGAGCGCTTCCCCGCCCCAAATATTTCCGTCAGTGCCGTAGCCAGTTCCATCCAGGGCGAAGCCGATCACTCGGCCTTCAAGGTGATTCTCCGCCATGCAACTTGCAATGTGTGCGTGGTGGTGCTGCACGCCAACCAATTCCACCCCGCTCTGTTGCAACGCCCATCTGGTGGAGAAGTAATCGGGGTGAAGATCGTAGGCTATGATCTCCGGCCGGATTTCGAGAATCCGCTCCAGATGCTCGATGGCTTCGTGGAAAAAACTGTAACTCTCCACATTCTCCAAATCGCCGACGTGCTGGCTCAAGAAAGCGTGCTTTCCTTTGGTCAGGCAGATGGTGTTCTTCAGTTCGCCGCCGACGGCCAGCACCGAAGGCTGATCGTCTTTCAAGAAAACCGGCACCGGCACAAAACCACGAGAACGCCGCAACTGTCGCGTGATGCCGCCTGCAACTCGCACCACGGAATCGTCGCAGCGCAGCAGAATGTCGCGGTTATGCACCAGGAAGAAGTCGGCGAGACCGTGCAATCGACTGACTGCTTCTCGATTATCGATCGCGATCGGCTCCTCGCTGAGGTTGCCGCTGGTCATCACCAAAGCCTTAAACCCGCCCTCGGCGAGCAGCAGGTAATGCAGCGGCGTGTAGGGCAGAAAAATTCCCAGGTAACGATTAAAGGGCGCAACCTCGTCGGAAAGCACGGGCGGCGATTTTTTCGGGAGCAGGGCTTTGGGCAGCAGAACAATGGGCCGTTGCATCGATTGCAAAACCGTCTGCGCTGCATCATCCAATTCGCAGATTTCCGCGGCAGCCCGCAAATCCGGAACCATCACGGCGAATGGCTTTTCCACCCGGCGCTTTCGCGCGCGCAGTAGAGCCACTGCCGCGGAGTTCGTTGCATCAACAGCCAGATGAAATCCGCCCAGTCCCTTTACCGCGACGACCAGCCCGGCATGTAACCCGGAGACCGCTTCGACAATGGGATCGCGGCATTCAATTCTCCGTCCAGACTTATCCCAAAGTTCCACCCGAGGCCCACACTCCCAACAGGCATTGGGCTGAGCGTGAAAGCGGCGGTCCAGTGGATTTTCGTACTCCGCAAGACATGCCGGGCACATAGGAAACATCGCCATGGACGTGCTCGGGCGGTCGTAAGGAATATCCCGAATGATGGTAAAGCGCGGCCCGCAGTTGGTGCAGTTAATGAATGGATAGCGATAACGCCGGTCATTCGGGTCGAACATTTCACGCAGGCAATCCTGACAAATCGCAACGTCCGGCGAAATGAGCGTGCGAACTTCTTCTCCTTCGTGGCTGTGCACAATGCGGAAGTCCAGATCGCCATTACAAGGCACGTCGTCGCACGGTAACTCATGGATGGCCAGGCTCGTAATCCGCGCCAGGGGCGGCGCTTCGGCGGCCAGGCGCTCGACGAAATCCTGAACGGTTTCCGCCGGCCCTTGGATTTCGATGGTGACGCCGGCGGATGTATTGCGAATCGTGCCTCTAAGGCGCCTGCCGGTAGCAAGACGATAGACGTACGGCCGGAATCCAACTCCCTGCACAATGCCGGAAACTTCGATCTGGCGGCGAACTTCCATACATCGTCAGCTCGCAGTCTGCTGCACCAGTTGTTTATGCGCCCGGCGTCGCTCCGCCAGCCACATCATCCACTCGTGCAGACCGTTGCCCATCAGGCAAGAGACCTTTACAATCTCCATTCCCGGATGCACCTTGCGTGCATTCTCCGCCGCGATGTCAATGTCAAATGGGACGTAGGGAAGCAGATCGATTTTGCTCAGCACCAGCAAGTCGGACTTGAAGAATATGGACGGATATTTCAGCGGCTTGTCTTCGCCTTCGGTCACGCTCAACACCACGACCTTGGCCGCTTCACCCAGGTCATAGCTGGCGGGACAAACCAGGTTGCCGACGTTTTCGATCAGCAGAAGATCCAGATCTTCGAGTTTCCAATCCGCTAAATGCCGCTCGATCATGCGGGCGTCCAGGTGGCAAGTGCCTCCGGTCGTGATTTGTTTTACCGGGAAGTGAAATCGCTTCAGCCGGTTCGCATCGTTTTCCGTCTGAATATCGCCCGTCAATACGGCCACGCGATCGCGCCGCGGCAGCGAGTCCAGAGTGCGCTCCAGAAGACTGGTTTTGCCGGAACCGGGAGAACTGATAAGGTTCAGGCAATAAACGCCATGCTCCTGAAAGCGGGCGCGCAACTCAGCCGCGACGCGGTCGTTTTCACTGAGTACTTTTCGCTCCAACGGGACTCGGTCCATATTCTTCCACCTCCAGATAAGCCAACTCTAACTCATCTCCGCTGATGTATGTGGTTTCCAGGCTCGCGCATTGCGGACAGTGAGAATCGTAGTCGCGCACGACGAACTCGCGTCCGCAAACCTGACAACGATAGCGGAGGGGACAGACCTCGATCCCCAGCTCAAGCGACTCCAAATCGGTTCCTTGAATCATCGCTTCAAAACAGAAGCGCAACGATTCCGGATCGATGGCTGACATTTCGCCAATCCGGACGCCGACTTTGCACGGATATGTCCCCGGATGGCGGCCCATCTCGGTTCTGACCGCATCCAGCACCGAATTCGCAATTCCCATCTCGTGCATATTTCCTCATCTTGCTGGTGGAGCGCCGGGCGTCCCCGCCCGGCGCGACGGGCGAGGACGCCCGTTCCTCCACCGTATCCCCATGCGATCACAGCGCTAGCAAATGCGCGGCAATTGATCGCCCGCCAGCATGTCCACAATGCGGGTCGTGCCGAACGGCGTTCGCATCGTTACCAGCCCCGCGTTTTCTTTCTTTACCGTGCCGATGATCTGCGCCTCCGCTCCCAGCGGATGACGTCTCATCGCCTGCAGCACCGCGTCGGCGGCCTCGGGCGCCACGATTGCGATCAGCTTGCCTTCGTTGGCGACATATAAAGGATCGAGCCCGAGCAACTCGCACGCCCCTCGAACCTGCTCGTGGATGGGAAGCGAGCTTTCCTCCAGTTCGATCCCCACCCGCGAACGCTCCGCAATTTCGTTCAGCGTACTGGAGACGCCGCCTCGCGTCGGGTCGCGCATGCAGCGAATGTCACGAGTTACCCCGAGTATATCGGCCACCAGCGTGTGCAAGGCGGCACTGTCGCTCTGGATCTGAGTCTCGAATTCCAGCCCCTCGCGCTGCGCCAGAATCGCGATGCCGTGATCCCCGATCGAACCGCTCAGCAACACCTTGTCCCCGAGACGGGCACGGTCGGCGGAAAGCTCGACTCCTTCTGGCACCAGTCCAATTCCTGTGGTGTTGATGAACAACCCGTCTCCCTTACCCTTCTCGACGACCTTGGTATCGCCAGTCACCACCTGCACGCCCGCTTCCGCTGCCGCCCGCTGCAGCGAAGTGACAACGCGCCGGAGTTGGTCCATCGGGAAGCCCTCTTCGATGATGAAGGCTGCGCTCAAAAACAACGGCGTTGCGCCGCCCATCGCCAAATCGTTCACCGTGCCGTGCACCGCGAGCGAACCGATGTCGCCGCCGGGAAAGAACAGCGGCTTTACCACGAAGGAATCGGTCGAGATGGCGAAACGCTGGCCGTTCACATTCACGATGGCCTGATCGTCCAGACGCGCCAACACCGGATTCTGGAACGCAGGCAGGAAAATGTCGCGAATCAACTCGGCGCTCAACTTGCCACCGCTGCCGTGCCCCAGCAGAATCGTGTCTTTGGCCGCGAGCGGCGCCGGGCAACTGAGTTCGAAATTTATT
>Ga0182021_10007428_pt1 | contig 12987 bp, 7 predicted proteins | sample 612E3MmetaG_FD_120493 | JGI IMG/M metagenome (GOLD analysis project Ga0182021, IMG submission 120493) | Permafrost microbial communities from Stordalen Mire, Sweden - 612E3M metaG (Illumina Assembly) | ecosystem: Environmental > Terrestrial > Soil > Wetlands > Permafrost | place: Sweden... | reverse complement strand
TACTTTCAACGTCGGAAGAAGAAAGGAGGCTAACCAGTCATAATGACTTATTTCCATATCATAATTGAAAAATGGCTTTTCAAATTTGTTGCGCTTGAACTGTTCCACACTCAATGCTTCATACGACCATCGGGTCACCATAATATCTCCAACTATCGGCACATAAATTTTTTTACTTATCGATTTGTGAAGGTCATCAAATTTAATCATCGCTCCTCCTAGCAGGAGTTGCGGAACAAGTATAAGGGGTATCAGAATATAAATACTAACCGCAGTTCGCATACCTGCAGAAATATTCAGTCCCAGCAGATTACCGAAGCAGGCGGTTGAAAAGAGGATTATCCATTGCTGCAGAATCATGCCCCGTACTTCAAGAATCAAATTCGCCACCAGGAGAAATGATAAAGTCTGGATAGCAGATAATACAAAAAGGAAATTTATTTTTGAAAAAAGATAACTTAGTCTGCTTAAGTCGAGAAATTTCTCTCTCTCAAGGATCTTCCTGTCCCTGAAAATTTCTTCTGCGCTGACAGTCAGCCCGATAAACAAGGCAACAATAACTGACATAAAAATAAATACAGGGAAATTCTTGTTATTTGCAAAACTATAGGTTCCGTCCTCACTGAACTTTGATATATATCCCAGTATGAATGCAAGAAGCGGTGCTTCAAGCAGGTTAATAGCCATGTATTGCTTGTCTGCCAGTTTTCGTGTAATGTTCCTTTTGCTGAATGTTTTGATCTGGTCAGTTTTCTTTGGAACTCTGAAATTGCTGGGGGGAATAGCTGTTTTTGTAGGTTTTATGTCAAGAACAGGCATCATTTTCTTCTTGTACTTTTCATACCACTCCTTAGGGCTGACCTGTCTCTCTTTTCCCGGATATCCTGAATTATCAATAACCTTAACCTCAACAATATGCAGAATATTATCTGTTTCTACGTTCCCGCAATTCGGACATTCGCTTTCAGCTGCATTTGCCTGGGAAGTTTCAGTTTTGAAATAAACCAGCGCTTCAACCGGATCGCCATCATAAATCATATAACCACCCTTGTCGAGCAACCAGAGTTTGTCGAACATTTTGATTATATCTGAAGAAGGCTGATGGATTATTGCAAAAACCAGCTTCCCGGTTAAAGACTGAAATCTTAACAGATTCATTACCTTTTCAGAATCGAATGAGGATAATCCTGATGTCGGTTCGTCAATAAATAATACGACCGGTTCTCTCATGAGCTCAAGACCGATGTTCAGCCTTTTTCTCTGGCCTCCGCTTACCTTTTTATTCAACAAATCTCCAACCTGAAGATCTTTAATATCAGTGAGGTCGAGATCCAGAAGTACCTTTTCGACGGTATTAATAAGTTGCGCTTCATTATAATCGCCAAAACACAGTTTGGCATTATAATAAAGATTCTGATATACTGTCAGTTCTTCAATAAGCATATCATCCTGAGGGACAAATCCAATCAGACCTTTTAGCTCCTGGGAATCCAAATTTACGTCATAACCATTAATAAAGAGGTTTCCGCCCGTCGGCGCTATTTTGCCATGAAGCAGGTTTAGTAAAGTGGTCTTACCAACCCCGCTGCCTCCCATGATACCAATAAGGTTACCCGATTCAACTTTGAAATTCATTTTCTGAACTCCGTTTTCGGAGTTCTTAAATTGAAATTCAACATCATGCCCCTCATAAAATATTTTATCAGGAAATTTCCTTGAAACGAATTTTTTATAAATTTTTGAATAATAGATTGGATCAATATTCTGTCCCTTAATATTAACACCACGGTCAAGAAGATAGGGCCGGCATGCTATAATATCTCTTCCTTTAAAATAAAGGACCTGCGGACCATCATAAGTAAAAAGCAGAGTACCGGTGCTTTCTATATGCATAACAACCAGAACGCCTCTGAAACCTTTTATCCTGATATGTCTCCACTGGTCATAATTCTTATAGGTTTCTGCACCTGAATAAATGGGATTATCACTTTCGATTATAAGAATACACTCGGGAGAGACTTCATCGTAAGATCTGCCAATCATGAAGGCAATGGCATTATTGTACTCTTTTTTAGAAATATTAAATGTCCTTGAAACTATATCTATGATTGTCTTCTCCTGTTCCGAAATCATGCCATCTTCAAAAGCAAATTCGATCAGCTGAAGAAACACTATCATTCTTTCTTCAAGGAATAAACCCTTCTTTATCTGGCGGCAGATATTAGTGATCTGAAATGAAATAAGGGAATTATCATCCGAAAGCTCCGCTTTGTCGACACTTTTCAGCTCGTTGGAATAGAACTCAAGATTATTCTGGAACAGTGCAAAATACTCTTCCTCAAGCTCTCTGTTAAGATATCTTCTGAGGTAACTTCGAAGTATTTTTTTTCCTCTCGATGAAATTCCTGAAGGATTTATTGTCGAAACAATTGCAAAAATGTGAATTAAAGCAAGTAATACAGATTCCCTCATATGAACATCAAATAATAAAAAGACCGCAAAGTGAAATGCTTTGCGGCCTTTTATAATTGAATTTACTATTGTACAATTTGGCTTCTTACTCCCTCAACAACTTTGGTTATGTCTATAATATTCTTTTCGGTAAGACTCGTTGAAAGCCCCTCATATACTTTCTTTACAGGATCGAGTAATTTTACAAAATCACCTAAACTGGGATCAGTTAAGTATGGTTTGGTAATATCAAGATATAGTTCGAATGATTTCTTCTGTTCAAGAAGAACCCTCGATATCCCTGCAACCTGATATGCAGCTTCTGAAACATGGGTGGTCAGATACATACCTTCAACCCAGGCACCTCCTACAACCAGGAGAGCTAATTGCTGCTGGTCATTTTCCACCAGATATGCATATGTATCATTGAATGAATTTGTCAGTATGCTCACAAGTGTATCCCTGTTATCAAAATTTTGTTTTATTTTCGAATATAACTCTTCATTATATATCTTGGACATATTGAGTTCATTTGAAAGTGATCTTATGGTATTAAGATAATCAATTACTTCCTGCTGCATATTATAAAGGGTTGCATAACTCAGATCAGCTCCATAAACACCAAGATTAATAGCCCGTGTTGTACTGCTGAAATATTTTTTTGAATTCTCGACCGGGTTGGAAATCCCGATTATATAGCCAACCTCAAGCTCTGTAAGCATTTTAATAACCTGTGCTGAGGTAGGAAGAGGATAAACATTCTCTTTTATCTGAGTATCAAGTGTCTTAACCTGTTCAACTTCAATTTTCTTCTGCTCCTGTTTGGCTTTCTTATCTTTACATGAAGTACTGCCAACGACACATAATATCAGAATTGGAAGAATAACACCTGTAATAACCTTTTTCATCTTAAATCATTTTTAATTTTAATACATCATTCAAAATCTGGCGTTAAAATTAATAAAAAATATTGAAAATAATAAGACCGAAAAGTCTTGAATAGCTAAAATTCTCAATATTAAAGTACATTTTTCACTTACGGACTTATTTTCTCATTATAAATCAACTTCCCCTTATTTAATCCGTTGATCTTTTTTTGATCTTATTTACTCCCGGGCACTCATAACTGCAGCCATTTTCAGCATCCTGCATGTTCCCTGAGGATAATCGCTTTATCTTCTGCATTTTTTACATATCTTTAGGCCCCTGAAATTATCTCATTTTTTGAAAATGTGGAATTTTGACGAACCTGTTAACAGAGAGGGAACAAACTGTATAAAGTATGATCTCAGGGAAGAGATATTCGGAGTAAAAGATATTATTCCGATGTGGGTTGCCGATATGGATTTCAAAACTCCTGATTTTGTAGTTAACTCACTTCAGGACAGAATAAATCATGAGATTTACGGATATTCTTTACGCCCTCCGGAATATTATCAGTCAATAATCGATTGGTATAAAACAAGGCATAATCTGTCGATTGAAAAAGAATGGATCTGTTTCAGTCCGGGTATTGTTCCTGCGCTAAACCTTTGCACACTGGCTTTTACACAACCAGGTGATAGTATTATTGTTCAGCCTCCGGTGTATTTTCCATTCTTTTCAGCCGTGGAATCACATGGCCGGAAGTTAATACATAACAGACTGATCGAGTCTGACGGAAAATGGGTGATGGACTATGATTCCCTGATCAGCTCGATTGATGACAGGACCAGAATGATTATAATATCCAATCCTCATAATCCTGTCGGACGGGCATGGTCTTCCGATGAACTGCACAAACTTGCGGATATCTGTCTGAAAAACAAAATTGTGGTTATCTCTGACGAAATACATTGTGACCTGGTTTTGCCCGGATTCAGGCATGTCCCGTTTGCGTCACTTTCTGAAAATATTGCCGAAATCACTGTTACCTGTATTGCTCCAAGCAAGACCTTCAACCTTGCAGGTTTGTCAACATCATCATTGATTATCTCAAACCCGGTTCTGAGAAAATCGTTTAACAGAATAACTGAGAGCCTGCATATAGGCAGCGGAAACATATTCGGAACAATTGCATCGGTTGCGGCGTATACACACGGACATCAATGGCTCGATGCCCTGCTCGGCTACCTTGAAAACAATATTGATCTCGTGGAAGATTACTGCAGGAAGATGATTCCTGAAATTATTCCTGTTCACCCGGAAGCAACTTATATGATATGGCTTGATTGCCGTCAATTCGGAATGACAGGAAAGGAACTTCAGCATTTTTTTGTACATAAAGCACAGGTCGGAATGAATGAGGGCTCAACATTTGGCCCGGGAGGAGAAGGATTTATGAGAATGAATCTGGCTACAACGCACAGGAATGTAATAAAAGCCATGGAACAGATCGAAAAAGCTGTCTCATACCTTAGATAAAGAAAAATTCAGAGAATGAAAAACAGACTGGAGGTCAGACTGACCCTCGAAGACGGAACCGTTTATAATGGATTCTCATTCGGATCGCATGTTGCGGCCGGAGGGGAAGTTGTTTTTAATACGGCAATGACCGGATATCCTGAAAGCCTAACCGATCCGTCGTATCGTGGTCAAATACTATGTTTGACTTATCCCCTTGTTGGCAACTACGGAGCTCCGGGCAAATCTGAAGAAAATGATCTCTTCCGCTTTTATGAGTCCTCATCTATCCATATTTCAGGTCTGATAGTATCCGATTATTCCTTTGAATACAGCCATTGGAATGCTACAGAAAGCCTCGATGAGTGGCTGAAAAGGAATAAGGTTCCGGGAATTTACGGAATAGATACAAGAGCCCTGACGAAAAGAATTCGGGTGCACGGAGCAATGCTTGGAAAAGTTGAACCCGAAGGAACATGGGTTGATTTTTATGATCCTAACAAAGTAAATCTTGTTGCCGAGGTGAGTACTCATCAAAAACGGGTTTACGGTTCAGGGAAATATAAGATACTTTTGGTCGATTGTGGTGTGAAGTATAACATAATCAGAAATCTGCTTAAAAGAGATACGACTATCATAAGGGTCCCGTGGGATTATGATTTTCAAAAAGAAGAATTTGACGGACTCTTTCTTACCAACGGACCGGGTGATCCCAAGATGTGTGGCATCACTATTGATAATATTAAAAAATCATTTTCCTATGATAAACCTATTTTCGGAATATGCCTTGGAAACCAGTTGATGGCACTCGCTTCCGGAGCAGACACATATAAACTCAAGTATGGACACAGAAGCCATAACCAGCCCGTACTGCAGATCGGTACCGACAGGGCGTACATTACATCACAGAATCATGGTTATGCTGTGGATAACAAGACTTTAAGTAATGACTGGGAACCTCTTTTTATCAATATCAATGACAAGACAAATGAAGGGATGAAACATAAAAGCAAACCATTCTTTTCCACTCAGTTCCATCCCGAAGCCTCAGGTGGGCCTACCGATACTGATTTCCTTTTCGATGTTTTTATAGAGAATATAAAAAAATCATCGCGGTAGGGACATACCATGGTGTGTTCCTACGTGGTAATATGATTCATCATTTTAGCTGCAAGTTCGTCGGCTGTTGTATTTTTAAAACACTCCATTCGTTTTTCAAATATTTCAGCTATTTCTTTGTTACACAGGTTCCCTATACTGCCTTCATGTACATAATCAGATACTGAAGTTCGGGAGAATGAGGAGTTCTTAACCATATCGGAAACCGCCTTATAAGCGTCTCTGAACGGTATGCCCTGCTTCACCAGCCTGTTTACCTCCTCAGTACTGAATATGGTATTGTATAACGGATTATCCGTGATATTCTTTCTGATCTTTATGTTATTGAGCATCAATATCATGATTTCAATACACTCCCTCAATTCTCCAAAGGCATCAAACATCAGCTGTTTCAGCAACTGGAGATCTCTGTTATACCCCGAAGGAAGATTACAGGTTAGCATTGCAACCTGATTAGGCAGAGTCTGAATTATATTTGCCCTGGCCCTGATCAGTTCAAACACATCAGGATTTCTTTTCTGCGGCATAATACTTGAACCGGTAACATATTCATCAGGGAAATCGATGAATCTGAATTCAGAAGTCATGAAAAGACAAATATCCATTGAAAAACGTGCAAGGGTTTGGGCAACAGATGCAAGAGCAGAAGCTACAGCCATTTCAATCTTTCCCCTGCTAAGACTTGCATATGCTGAATTATACAGAAGATCATCAAATTCAAGAAGTTCCGAGGTAAGCTTCCTGTTAATCGGGAGGGTTGTTCCATATCCTGCGGCAGTTCCCAGAGGATTCTGATTATTGAGCACCCTTGCACCTGCAAGCATCACAACATCATCCGACAGACATTCCGCATAAGCTCCGAACCACAATCCGAATGACGAAACCATAGCAGGTTGCATATGAGTGTACCCGGGTAATAAAATTTCCTTATACTGCTCACTCAATGACTGCAGTCTGTTAAAAAGGGCGCGTATCATAACGGAAAGATTATCAATCTCCTCCCTTGTGTATAAACGGATATCAACAAGAACCTGGTCATTTCTTGACCGTCCGGTATGAATTTTCTTGCCGGTTGTTCCGAGAATCGAGGACATTTCCTTTTCGATCTGTGAATGAATATCCTCTACATCCTTTTCAATTACAAGGCTCCCTTCCTCGTCCAGTACAAAAAGAGAATGAAGCGCTTTTAACAATCCGTTTTTTTCTTCTTTTGAAACTAATCCCACATCGTCCAGCATTATGACATGAGCCATCGATCCTATGATATCCCATTTTGTGAGAGCCAGATCGGTCTTTCTGTCTTTACCTGCAGTGAATTCGATTATTGCAGGCTCAGGATTAATCCCTTTTTCCCAGAGTTTCATATTGTCGTTAATTAATTGATATTGTCTTTAATAACTAATAAGTGCCTGGAGTCTGAAGTGCCTGAAATGCCTAAAGTTATCAGTTCATACCCGTCTGGTAATATGGTGATTATTCCCCAGCTATTTCATTTTATTTCAAGATTCTTTAAGCACTCCGCACTTTAGTCCACTTTAAGCACTCAAAAGTACAGAATCTGTTATTGTTGCTTTTTTTGATTTGCCTCAACAATAGCTCTGTGAGCCATCAGCCGTATTGCATTGATTCGTATAAAACCTTTACTGTCAGTCTGATCAAAACCTCCTTCAATATCCATACTCGATAGTTTTTTATCGTAAAGCGATGAAGGTGATTCACGGCCTTCGATCAAAACATTACCTTTATACAGGCAGAGATGAACGCTTCCGTCAATCAGTTCCTGGCTCTTTGTTATAGCTGCCATCAGGAAATCCATTTCAGGACTGAACCAGAAGCCATTGTAAATAATCTCTGCAAATTTTGGAGTAAGCATATTAACCAGACGCATCACTTCCCTGTCCATTGCAATACCCTCTATATCTTTATGCGCTATGTGAAGTACAGTAGCTGCCGGTGTCTCGTAGACGCCTCTCGATTTTATCCCTACAAACCTGTTCTCTACCATATCGAGCAGTCCGATACCGTTTTTACCTGCAAGCTCATTAAGATAAACATACATCTCATAGGAGTCCTCTTTTATTGTACCATCTTCTTTATTGACAAGCTTAACCGGAAGCCCGTTTTTAAAATGTATTACTATTCTTGTTTCCTTGTCGGGTGCATCCTGTGGCATAACCATCTTTTCAAGCATGTTCTTATGCAGCGTATACATAGGATCTTCCAGAATTCCCGCTTCATGACTGATGTGCATCAGGTTATCATCTTCACTATAAGGCTTATCGATACTTGCCTTTACAGGTATTTTTTTCTCCGAAGCGTATTTAAGCAGATCTGTTCTGCCTTTGAACTGAGCGAGAAACTCTTTGTCTTTCCATGGAGATATAACCTTGACGCCGGGCATCAGGGCATAATAACAAAGTTCGAATCGTACCTGGTCATTACCTTTTCCAGTTGCACCATGAGCTACGGCCATGGCTCCTTCAGCCCTGGCAACTTCAATCTGCTTCTTTGCAATAAGTGGCCTGGCAAGAGCTGTGCCGAGAAGGTACCGGTCCTCATAAATAGCATTTGCCATTATAGCTTTAAGAACATACTCATCCACGAATTCCCTTTTAAGATCAAGAATAATTACTTTCGATGCACCCAGGAGTAAGGCTTTTTCTCGGCATGCCTCAAAATCATCAGCCTGCCCTACATCAGCAACAAACGCAATAACTTCATAATTTTTTTCGATTAACCATTTCAGTATTACCGAAGTATCCAAACCGCCGCTGTAGGCGAGAACAACTTTTTCTTTCATTTTTTTAATTTTACTTATTCGTATTAATCCTTATTATAATATGTAAATACCTATTAATGTTAATTTTATGCCCGGGAGATCATTTCTTCCTGATCTGATCGTGTAGTCCGGGAAGTATAATTTCAAGACATGTGTGAACCTGCTGAAGAGTTATTCCATCTCTGGGGATAAGAAGTATTGTATCATCTCCTGCAATTGTTCCGGCTATTTCGTATCTGCCTGCACTATCAATAAAAAAAGCAGTATTGCTGGCATTTCCCGGAATTGTTTTTATCAGCATAAGCTCTTTTGCTTCAACTATATCCTGAATTACCGGGACGATATTCAATTTGACTGTTAAAGGAGAAGCATTTCTGATTTTTTCTGACAAAATGTACTTATAACCTCCGTCTCCATCCGGTATTCGTCCTACCCCGAGCTGCCTCAGATTCCTGGATAGCGTTGCCTGGGTACAGCTTATCCCCCGCTTCTTCAGTTTTCTCAGTATTTCATCCTGGGTTGAAACAGACTCTTCTTCAATAATTTTCTCAATTGCAAGAAGTCTTTTTGCTTTTTGCATATTTATGCATTTATTTTGCAAATATATTCATTTTTTGATAAATTCCTATCCTAATTAAAAAATTATACTATTTTTGAGCCACAAATACGGATGATGAAAGATGTAATTAAAAAGGTCATTATTCTGGGATCTGGAGCATTAAAGATCGGTGAAGCCGGCGAATTTGATTACTCCGGTTCCCAGGCTCTTAAAGCATTAAAAGAAGAAGATGTTGAAACTGTTCTGATAAATCCCAATATTGCAACGGTTCAGACCTCCGAAGAACTGGCCGACAAAATATATTTCCTCCCTGTCACACCATATTTTGTAGAGAAAGTTATTGCCAGGGAGAAGCCTGACGGAATTCTTCTGTCATTCGGTGGACAGACTGCTCTTAACTGCGGTACAGAGCTTTACATTTCCGGAATATTTGAAAAATATAATGTAAAAGTACTTGGAACTCCGGTTTCAGCCATAATGGAGACTGAGGATCGTGAGCTGTTTGTGAATAAACTTGCTGAAATTGATGTTAAAACCCCAAGCAGTATTGCAGTCAGAGGTGTGGACGCAGCTGTAGGGGCTGCCGTTAAGCTGGGATTCCCGGTTATCATCCGGGCAGCGTATGCACTTGGTGGCCAGGGAAGTGGTTTTGCTTCTGACATCGAAGAACTAAGAACACTGGCATCAAAGGCATTTTCATTTTCTGACCAGATACTCGTTGAAGAATCACTGAAAGGATGGAAAGAAGTTGAATATGAGGTCGTAAGAGATAAATACGATAATTGTATCACTGTGTGTAATATGGAGAATTTCGATCCTCTTGGAATTCACACGGGTGAAAGTATCGTAGTTGCCCCTTCCCAGACTCTTACAAACAGTGAATATCATAAACTCAGAGAACTATCCATCAGGATAATCAGGCATATCGGAATCGTAGGTGAATGTAATGTCCAATATGCACTAGCACCGGATTCTGAAGATTACCGAGTTATCGAAGTCAATGCCCGGCTATCAAGGTCAAGTGCACTTGCTTCAAAAGCAACCGGTTATCCGCTTGCATTTATTGCAGCAAAGCTTGGAATGGGTTATGGGCTGCATGAATTGAAAAACTCTGTAACGAAAAACACAACTGCCTTCTTTGAACCGGCGCTTGATTATATTGTCTGTAAAATACCACGGTGGGACCTGAACAAATTCGAGGGAGTTTCGCACCTTATCGGAAGCAGCATGAAAAGTGTAGGTGAGGTTATGGCAATCGGAAGAACATTCGAAGAGGTTATTCAGAAAGGATTAAGAATGATCGGCCAGGGGATGCATGGCTTTACAGGTAACCGTAAAATGAGCTTTGAAGATATTGAGCGGGAACTTGCAGAACCAACTGACATGAGGATATTCTCGATTGCTGAAGCTCTGGAAATCGGAATGCCCGTTGAAAAAATATATGAACTCACAAAAATTGATAAATGGTTCCTTTTTAAACTGAAAAATATAATAAATATCAAGGATGAGCTTTGTAAATATCATACACTGGAATCTATACCTGCCGACATCCTTTCCCATTCCAAAATAAACGGATTCAGCGATTTCCAGATTGCACGCCATATACTAAATTCAGGCCCTGCCGACATCCATAATGATCTTATGAAGGTGAGAAATTACAGGAAATCTCTCGGGATAATCCCATACATAAAGCAGATTGATACTCTTGCGGCTGAATATCCTGCTGTAACAAATTATCTCTATCTGACTTACAGTGGCTCGGAACATGACATAATATGTGAATCCGATAAAAAGTCTGTTATTGTTTTGGGATCAGGCGCTTACAGAATTGGTTCAAGCGTTGAATTCGACTGGTGTTCGGTCAATGCTATCGATACGATAAAAAAGGAGGGTTTCAGGTCAGTTATGATCAATTATAATCCCGAGACTGTCAGCACTGATTATGATATATGCGACAGGTTGTATTTTGATGAATTGACGTTTGAAAGAGTACTCGATATTATTGAGCTGGAAAAGCCCGGCGGAGTTATTGTATCTGTTGGCGGACAGATCCCCAACAATCTGGCAATGAGGCTTTATAAAGAGAATATTCCGGTACTTGGCACTTCCCCTGTCTCTATCGACAGGGCAGAAAACAGACACAAATTTTCAAAAATGCTTGATATTCTTACCGTTGACCAGCCACGATGGAAAGAACTCTCTTCAATTAATGATATTTTTGATTTTGTCGATCGCATAGGATTCCCCGTCCTGATAAGACCCTCTTATGTATTATCAGGGGCAGCTATGAACGTGGTCTCAAACAAAAATGAGCTTACGCACTACCTTGAACTGGCATCACAGGTTTCGAAACAATATCCTGTTGTAGTCTCTGAATTTATTGAGAATGCAAAAGAGATTGAAATCGATGCGGTGGCCCGCGGAGGGGATATGATAGCATATGCAATAAGTGAACATGTCGAATTCGCCGGAGTCCATTCAGGTGATGCAACAATGGTTTTCCCTGCCCAGAAAATATATTTTGAAACTGCAAGAAGGATTAAACGCATTTCCCGTCATATAGCAAAAGAACTGAATATTTCGGGACCGTTTAACATACAGTTTCTTGCAAAAGACAATGATATAAAGGTGATTGAATGTAACTTGCGGGCAAGTCGCAGCATGCCGTTTGTTTCAAAAGTTCTTAAAACCAATCTGATCGAACTTGCTACAAAAGTGATGCTTGGAATTCCTGCTGACAAACCAGCCAAAACTGTATTTGAACTCGATTATGTAGGTGTTAAGGCACCTCAGTTCAGCTTTTCCCGCCTGGCAAAGGCCGATCCGGTTCTCGGAGTCGACATGTCATCAACAGGTGAAGTAGGATGCATCGGAGAAGGTTTTTATGAAGCAATCCTTAAAGCTATGTTCTCAGTTGGTTACAGGGTCCCCGTAAAAAGCATTCTTCTTTCTACCGGTCCGGCACGTTCAAAAGTTGAACTGCTGAACAGTGCAAGAGCACTAAGGGAAAAGGGACATAAGTTATATGCAACCAGAGGCACACAACAGTTCCTTGAAAATGCAGGAATTGAAGCTCATGTTGCATACTGGCCCGATGAAAATAACTTTCCGAATACCATTGACCTTATCAAATCGCGCGAGGTAGATCTTGTAGTCAACATCCCTAAAGACCTGAGTGCCACTGAGCTTGACAATGACTACACAATAAGAAGAAGCGCCGTGGATTATAATATCCCTCTCATCACAAATGCCCGCCTTGCAAGCGCATTCATACTCGCTTTCTGTAAAATGAGCATAGACGACCTTGCGATAAAGAGCTGGGATGAATACAAATAAAAGGCTACAGGCGACAAGTGCAAGATAAAAGACAAAAGGAAAAATACACAAGTAAAAGAAGAAAAGGCGATAGGTGAGAGGTGAGCGCTGAGAGTTGAGGTTGAGGCTGAGGTTGAGATACCTTTAACCTTAACCTTAAAATTAAACTTAAACTTTTCGTTGAGGTTGAGAGGTGAGCGTTATGGCTCAGAGCACAGGCACAGGGCAAGTGCAAGACAAAAGATAAAAGTCGAAGCGAAGCGTAGACCCAGAGCGAAGCGTGGGGTATAAAGACAAAAGTAAAAGAACAGTTAACAGTTTGAAGAAACGAGATTTTCTGACCTCCAGACTGCAAGACTGCAAGACTGCAAGACTACAAGAC
>Ga0182021_10007427_pt1 | contig 12989 bp, 7 predicted proteins | sample 612E3MmetaG_FD_120493 | JGI IMG/M metagenome (GOLD analysis project Ga0182021, IMG submission 120493) | Permafrost microbial communities from Stordalen Mire, Sweden - 612E3M metaG (Illumina Assembly) | ecosystem: Environmental > Terrestrial > Soil > Wetlands > Permafrost | place: Sweden... | reverse complement strand
CAACGACTCCGCGAACTACGCAACATGCTCCTAAAATGGCGCTTATCGTCAATGGAGTGGAAGATTCCAGACATTGACTTGCCAGTAAAAGGAAGATTAAAAGAACTCTGGAAACCCGTCATCCAAATAATTTCAGGCTTAACAGTTGAAAAAGACCTAAGAACACACCTTGAACTCCTGCAAAAAGAACGACTCAACGAGAGAGCCAACACCTTAGAAGGCCACATAGTCAAAGTAGTATGTGAGCTATACGTTTGTGGCGAGCCACTTGCTTTCTCCGACATTTGGAACGAATTAGTCAAGGACCTGGAAGGAAAAACGGATGACAAGAAACCCAACAAATTAGATACACCAGAATTTGGAGAAGTCACAAAGCAGAAGATTGGTTATCGACTTCGAGAGGTGTTGGGCGGCAAAAAAACCAAAACCCGAGGGGAAACTTGGCAAGGCAGGGTCTATGAGTTTAATGAAGAGAAACTTAAACGCATATTTAAAAAATACAATTGCAGTTTTGGGAACAAGTTCACAAGTGGAACAAGTTTAAAGGGTGTCACGCCACTACAGAATGAAGCAGAAGCTCAAGAAAAAGTAATCTCTTTACAAAATACGCAACCCTTAGTTGATAAAGAAAACAAAAAAGAAGATCAGACACCCTCTAAAGTCACCAAACTCGGGAACTCGTTCCCAAACATCAATCTTGAAGAGCTGGCTTTGCAAACAAAGTCAGTCACAAGGTTAACGACCAATTTTGGATTAGACGTATGTAAACTTTGCAAAACTAAAAGCCACTCGGAATGGCAAGTAACAGAATTCGATGACTCATGGAGCTTTCTTTGTTGTTCATGCGGACTAAAACTCTCAGAAAAACTAAACAAAACGGTGATTTGAGATTCATTTAATTCTAGGTAGTTGGGCAATCTGTTAGAAAAAAAAGGAAATAGTTGAGGAACTATTTTTTCTTTTTGAAGAAAACCGCTATGCCAATTACTACTATAGCAACAGCTGCAACCAAAACATATGGCAGGGCGCTGCTTAGGTTTGCTTGTGTGTTGTTAGGTGTCGTTGTTGGGGTGGTTGTTGGAGCTTCTGTTGGGTTAGCTGTTGGCGTTGGGGTCGTTGATGGCTGAGTTGTTGGGGCAGCTGTGGCAGTTGGTGTGTGTGTTGGTGCAGCTGGAGTTTGTGTTGGCTGGGTTGTGGGAGTTGAAGCAGCATTAACTGTTAGGGTTAGGGCTGAGGTTGTAGCAGTAGTTCCAATTGAGTCATTTACTTTGCAGAAAATCGTGTGTGTGCCTGCATCGGTCCACCCTATGTTTATTTGAGGTAAAATCTGTCCTGTTATAGCGGTTCCATCTTGGTACCATTGGTATGTGTATGGTGTCGGTCCTCCAGTAGCGGAAACATTTAGGGTAATTGAGCTTCTTGTGTTGATAGTAGCAGAATTGCCTTGTGTTATTATCGCAGCTAACGAACGGTTAATCAGCCATTTGTAAGTGGGTTCGCTAACGTCTCTTACAGAATAAGTCCCCATGAAGACGTCCATATGCCCGTAGCTGTACAGAATAGTTTTCGTAGTATCTGGGTTAGATATGTTTCCTATGGGTCCATAACGGTCGAGTCCAAATAGTTCACTGGTAAAGCCGATTAGCGGCACATTAACAGCTTTGTAGTTGTCATCAAAGTCATATGTCACATATGGGCAATTATTCCAATCCTGGTATGCATTAAATTCAAGGTTTAATCTATCTGGCCAGTATCTATCCATTCCAGCGTATGCTCGAATTACTGTTGAGACGTTCATGTATCCTCCAAGAATATTAGATGTTGCTCCATTCAGTTGGTTGGAACACCATTCTGTGATGTTGTTCCATGGTTGATTGGTTATAGGACTTATAGTTGGAGACAAAGGAGTTCCAGGTGGAAATTGCGCTGGAGCTGCCGGATTTGCAAGGACATACTTCATGAGAGTCTGAAAAGTAGGTGCAATTTGAGTTCTACCGGGCAGGTTTGGAGTTATTAGCCCCCAACTAGCAGTTGCATTCTCTTGGCTTAAAGCTTCAGTTAAGTTGTATGAATTTGTTGGATTCGTATTTGAAGATGCGTTTCCACCATCAAGCAGTATTATTCCTCTAATATCTTGACCGTACACAGTTACATAGTTCATTGTTGCACGTCCACCAAAGCTCTGCCCCGCCATGAAAACTTTGCTGACTCCGGATGTTGCCTTTGCCAGATTCACGCCTTCTTTAATGTCGCTTATCCACTGGTCCCAGCCCCAATTTGCCATAAACCCAAGCTGACTAGTGGTTAGGGTGGCTGGAACAAAATGAGTTCTATAGTCGATGGCATAAACGTCATAGCCGCGGTTCGCCCAGTATATGGCTTGACTTTGATTCTCTGTCAAAGTAAAGTTGTCTGTGGATGGGTTAGAAGTTAATGCTTCGCCAGTTAGGTATGTTCCAGGGTTAATGAATACAACTCCCTTCGGGTTGATGCCTGTTTGAACAAGTCGATGGAGGCCTATTTTGTCGTAGGGACCGTTGGGTGCCATGCTCGCATTCTTCTGCCAGACGTATTCTTTCAGGTTGGGATAACCGTTCAGTCCTCTGCCGTCGTTGATGAGAGTCCAACTGTTGTCATTTGCTGCATTAGTCGTCGGAAGAAATATTGAAAGAAATGAAATTGACAATCCAATTATGATTAAAGTGGTTATTATTGCTGTTTCTATTTTACGCATTTTTTCTTTTTCTCCTTTATATTTGGTAATTTTTTTCTGCGTCATTTGCCTTGACACTTTTGAGAAACTCATTTTGATATGAGAGTCTCTGATCAATTAAGAGTCAGAAAATTACTTAGTCATTTTTCTCGTTCTTTGCTGAATATTCCTAAAACCATGATTGCAAAAAAGTTGAGACAGAAAAAATATAGAACCAAACGTAACAGCCAATACTTTTTCAAACTAACAAAAACTATTTTCAACTCATCTTTAGCTTCCAAAACAGCGTTTTTTTATTTTAGCTGTTGATTTGATCGGTTTGATATCTAACCGATTCATTTTCATAAGCGATTCTGACTTTGAAGACTTTGCCACCACGTCCTCGCTCTCCCGTAAACACGCGCGTTTCAATCAGCCCCATTCGTTCCAAATCAACTATTGCATTTCCCCGCCCGCCTAAAGAACCGTAAACGCTGTACTTGGATGTACCAGCGGCTCGTACGACGTCCATTAGAGTTCGCCAACCAGATCTTTCCAGCGCAAATCGTTGTCCTTTATAATCTTCTTTAAACGCCTTAACAAGATAATCAAACACTTTACCCGATGCCTCCGACTTGAATTCTATCTTATCTTGTTTCTCTTGAACCGCTTTTTCCAATCCGATGCAACTGGGATCCGGCATAACATTAATCTCAACAATATTAGACTTTGATACTTTATTTTTTCCTAAATCGGAAACGTAAGCTACTTGAGAGCTCAACTTAAAAACACCTGTTTTGGTCGCTCTTAACCTAAACTTCACTGATATTACACTAAATGGTTCAAGCTTATTATCCAACAATTCAATCGAGTCATTTTGAACAATCGCTTCTTTTGATAAAGTCACAATTTCATATTCTGGAATTACTATTCTATCGACTCTAATTATCAACCCTCTTCCTCTTGAAATATTTACCAAATCAAGTCTCACATCAAACTCCTGGTCACACAACACTTTAGCAGGTGCCATCAAACTAGCTTGAACGTTAACATGCTCAAACCGCTGATTCACACCACGATAAAACTCTTGTACCTCATCAATTTGTTTTTTTGCTTCACTATGAAATCCTTGCCGACCAAGAGCCCAAGCATAAGATCTCTTAACAATTGCTTCTACCCCCGAAGTTGGATTTTTCTTGAAATGATCAAACATAGTTTTAAAAACTTTAGTTGATTCTTCCCATTGGTTTTTGCCTGCAAGAAAAACAGCGGTTGTCATTGGTGTATTTAAGATCGGATTTAAGAGAACTTCTTTTGGCAATTGCATGAGTTTACCAAAGTACAATTCGGCAAGAGTGATCTCTTCAATAATTGTATAATACATCGCAAGATTCGAATATGCCAGTCCTTTAGCCCAATTTGAATCTGTCTTTTCAGAATAACTAAGAGCTTTCAGACTTTTGGACACTGCCTCCTTCACATCCCCCATTGCCATATGCATCCAGGCCCATTCACCATTCAATTGAGCCAAACGCAAATAATCACCAATATTTTGGTCTTGATTGATCTTATCGGCTTTCTCGAAGAAACTCATTCCTTCTTCCCAGAAGCCAAAATACGCAACACAAGTTAAGCCTGCCATATTATAGGCTTCTACGAGCCAACGATAATCTCCTAGCTCTTCGAACAATGCAATTGCTCGTAAGCTAGCAGCCAATGCTTTTTCTAGCTGACCAATTGTAGGAAGATTAACACCCAATGCGATTAGATCCCATGCTGTATCCCACAAAGAATATTCTTCTTCAAAAACTTTATTGGCTTTTTCAAAGTTTTCTACAGCAAGCACTTGTTCCCCTTGCAACACCAAAACTCTTCCTTTGTTGTGAAGAATTCGAGCGGATTCGAGGCGATCTATCGAACCGAACGAGTCTGCCCTTTTAATGAGTTCCTTCAAAAGTGGGATATCATCTTGGAAAAAGGACGCTTCCATTGCCTTTCTCAAGGCACGCAATCTTGAGATGCCTCCCAAGTTTGCAAGGTCCTCGAATGTTTTAGCCGCTTCCTTAAACATCATGTTAGCCTGAAAACCATCGCCTAACCCTTCCAAAGCGGTTATTTTATCGTTGAAATTCTTGTCAATTTCGGAAATATTTTGATTGACATAGGTGAAGTATTTAATGGCTTCTAAATTGCTGAACCTTGCCAACGCATCCTTACCTGCAGCCAAACTATATTTTATTGATTTTTCCTTATTCCCTGCTTGACTATAATGATAAGCCAAATCGCCTACAGGAAATTCCAAAAGACTCTGACCAAAACTCTCTAGTTTTTCTGCAATCCTTGAATGGTACTCTTTTTTTAGAAGTAGTGGGATTCTCTCAGATAATAGTTCTTGCGATTTTATGTGATCAAATCTGTAATAGTTGTCCTCACAATATACCAAAAGAGTACATTCTGCAATTGCATTTAATGATTCTAGAACATCCAAGTTATCTTGAGAAAGTACTGCAGCAACCAGTTTTGGATCAAATTTTTCTCCGATAACTGCTGCTGCTTCAAGAATTCTTCTTTGACTAGGTTTTAATGCTTCTACTCTTCGAAGTATTACATCCTTAACTTTTGCTGGAATATTGTATTTCTCAAAGCATAAGCGCCATTGACCTTCTGCTTCAACAAGACCACCCTGCTCATACAACATCCTCAATGACTCAACCACAAAAAGAGGAATACCATGGCTTTCTGCCGCTAAATTCGCGATAAGGCTTTCCTGCACTTTACCAGATAGCATACTCTCGGCAATCCCTTCAACATCTGCTTTGCTTAGACCCGAAATATGAATCTCATTGAACAAAGCTTCTCGACCCATTAAGCGCAAAGTCTCAATTAACTGGTGTCCAAATCCTTCACTATTGACGTTTACTTCTTCACTCCTAAAGGTTCCCAAAATCATAATTCTCTCTGAAACAATAGATCGCGAAATATAATGAAGCAAGGACAAAGACGCTGAATCTGCCCATTGTAAATCATCTATGAACAGAATAAGGGGGTTAATAGTTGAAATTTGTAAGAGTTCCTTTGTAACTGTTGCAAATGTCTTATCTTTCCAAGCTTGAGGGGAAACAGTCTGAACACCTTCTTGCCCTAGAAGCCAAGTTTTTGCACTCATCTGTTGATTGCCTATAGATTTGTTTTGCTCTTCGTTAGTTAATGGATAAGAGTCGAAGGCTTCAACAAATGGAAAATAAGGAACTGCGGCGTTATTCAGACACCAGCCAGACAAAACTATTGCACCTTGGTTCCTCGCAAAAGCTAAAAATTCACTTGCGAGTCTTGTTTTTCCGCTTCCTGCTTCACCTGATAGGAAGAGGGTAGTTCCTTTACCTTCAAAGGCGGCGCTCAGACTTGCTTTTAGCTCTTTGAGTTCTTGTGTTCTGCCAATTAGTAAAGGCTCTAATAATAATTCAGACTTCAATTCTTAACACTTATTGCAGTTCATTAAAACGATTGAGTTCATGGATAATAGCTTTACATGCTATATGTATTGAAAAGCTTTTTGAATAGCACTCAAAAAAATTTTATTTTATTTATGGAAATCACGTTTTTTTTGCTACATTGAAACAGGATTTGATAATTAAAATTCAAACCCATCCCCACTGACTCAGCAATCACCCACACAACCTATGCTACACAAATAGTTCTCAGCTAAGAGTCTACAAAAAGTAATTATACAAACTGTATTTCAATTTTCTTTTTAAATACAACATACACCCTAAAAATCGTATAACTTGGGAACTATAGAACAACGCTTACAAAAAAGCTTGCGTTGTTTAGACGCTGTTTGGTTGAAAGAAGAAAAAGTGGTCTATGCATCAAAAAGTCTCATGCTTCAGATGCTTGTTTTTTAGAAGTCTATGGTTTCAAATCCATCCTCGTCACCATTTGGACTTTTTATTTCTCTACCGGTTGTAACAATCTTAAAATGTTGCTTCGCCATAGATGTTTATGGTGATGTTTTACGTCGAAAAAAACAACCATAATCTTGCGTGAAGACGTTTACCAGACGCTAAAAGAGACAGCGGGCGCTCGAAATATCTCCCATGAAATCAATAAAATTCTCCTTGAACATTTTGAAAAATCTGAAAGCATGTTTGGCACCATGAAAAAAACCGATACTAACGACCTTAGAGACCACAAGGATCGATATCTATGAAATATGTCATTGACTCATACGCTTGGATAGAATATTTTATGGGAACCAGAATGGGTGAGACAGTTAAGTCGCTCATTGAAAACTCTGAAGAAAAATTTACTCCAACCATTTGTGTGGCAGAAGTTTACGGTAAAACCCTTAAAGTGGAAAGCCAAGAACTTGCTGAAAAACAAAGAGCTTACATAAAAGAAAAAAGCGCACTTGTGTTTCTCGATGAAACAATTGCGGTGGAATCTGCTAGATTAAACGTTAAGATGAGAAAAGAAATTGATGGATGGGGTCTAGCTGACTCAATTGTTTATTGCACCGCAACCATAAAGAAAGCAGAAGTGGTAACTGGAGACGAGCACTTCAAGAAACTCAAGAACGTATTATTCATAAAATAACCTCCCTCCCTTATCTCTTGATGTTTAAAGGGTATCGCTCCAGCAAAGAATGAAGCTCAAAATCAAGAAAAAGTTGATTCTTCACAATATATGCAGCAGTTAGTTGATCAAGAAAACAAAAAAGAAGATCAGACACCCTCTAAAGTCACCAAACTCGGGAACTCGTTCCCAAACATTAGCCTTGAAGAGCTGGCTTTGCAAACAAAGTCGGTAACAAGGTTAACGACCAATTTTGGAATAGATGATTCGTGGGGTTTTCTCTGTGGAACTTGCGGACAGAAACTATCTGAAAAACTAAGCAAAATCTAACAATAAGACGTATCGGGAATGGGATTTTTGTGTTCTGAATTTTTCAAAGATGAGAAGCCTTATTTACGCATTTTCTAAATATTATATAACTATCGTTATGTTTGGACTTAAACTCGCTTCCAAATAAACAAAAGTTGGACAGTAAAATGGGAGACTTGTTTTTGAGTTTGGAGCAGAAAATCATTTCTTATTTGTGCACTTATGGGACCACAAAGGAAACCGATCTTATTACTTATGGTTTGCAAAAGCTGGGAATATCTGAAGAGGGCATGGTAAGACTTATTGATGAAATGGTGTTCACGGGCAGAATTGAACGGATTACGCATAAAGAGCTTAAGCCTGCGGTAACTTACATAAAGAGAGGAAACCTATTTTCGCTTGAACATGAATTACAGGCTTTAGCTGATTCGCTGGAATTAAATGAAGCATCTAATCAACAAATTGAAAAGATAAGGGAAATCCTTCAGAAAGCAGAAGCTATTGCCGAGAAAAGAAGAAAAAGAGAACTAAACGCAATAGATTGATCATAACACACTCAAGAAAAGTGCGCGAATCGTTTTATCTACTTGTTTTACTTTGACCTATAATCGCTTAAAATTACGTTTCTTTAGGCGGAACAATTGTATACGTTTACAAGAAACCCTAAGAAGTTCCAAAGCGTTTCAGTCTAAAAAAAGCGCTCAGAATCTCGATATATACTATTAAGGTCAAAATAGATATCATTAAGCTTTTATACACACCAAGTTGGCGACAATAATGGTATAATCCACACAATATCTCTTTTCTTTGATTCATGCATGGCGATACTCGAAAAGAAAATCGTAAATCTCTCCGTTCTGAGACTACAGATTCGAAAGTGCAATTGTCGTCAGTGGGCACTTTCCAACCCCTTTTATTAGCTATCATTGGTGCTAGAATAGAATTAAGGAAAAAGGGCTTTTCTTACTTTAGACCTAGCTCTTATTTCAAAAAAAAGAAATGAGGAAAAGAAAAAATGCAAACAAATAAAAATAAAACATTAGCTATTGTAATAACCATAATATTAGCATTTTCAATGACACAAACTTTGACATTTTCACCAACTACAAGCGCGCACACTCCCGCATGGACTATAGCAACGTTTCCCCACATCTATGCTGCAACCGACCCAGTTGGCGTCGGTCAAAAAGCATATGTGTACATGTGGCTATGCCCTACTTACCCAGATGAACTAATAACCAACGACTACAGATTCCACAACTACAAGCTAATCATCACATCGCCTACTGGCAAAGTAACAGAACAAAATTTCCCCACCGTTATGGACACAACATCCAACCAAGGCACATCGTTTGTTCCCGATGAAATTGGCACATACAATTTGACTTTCGTATTCCCAGGACAAAATGTCAACGACTACTCACATTCGGCTACCTCTGCGTACATTAACGACACCTACATGGGCGGTACTGCATCAACAACTCTCACGGTACAGCAGGATCCAATAACGGAAATTCCCAATGCGCCGTTTCCAACTGAATACTGGACAAGACCAATCTTTGGTACAAACACAGCTTGGTGGGCGGTTACGTCAAACTGGTTAGGTTCTGGCGTCCCTGGTTTTGCCACCATGACTGCACCAAATCTGCTATGTTTCTCAGGTCAAAGTATCGGTTCTCTAACGAGCCACATCATGTGGACTAAGTCTATAGGTCAACCTGGAGGCGTAGTAGGAGGCGAACTTGCAGTCAATGGAGAAACATTTTTCGAAGGCACTGCGTACTCTCAAAGATACACCAACCCAATAATCGTCGCTGGAATGCTTGTCTACAGAGAACCGTTTGAATCTACAGGTACCGCTGGAGATACAGTCTGCGTTGATCTATCTACTGGACAGGAACTCTGGAGATCGTCCACTTTACCTTCAATCTCCTTTGCCTACGTACAAGACATGAATAACCCCGACTTCCACGGAGCTCGCCCAGCATATCTTTGTGCAAGCAATTTTGCCTCAGTATGGGATGCAGCCACAGGAAAGAACGTGTTCAACGTAACTAGTGTTCCATCTGGGACAACATGGCTCGGTCCAGATGGGGAAATAATGAAATACATATTCTTCAACAATGGCACCACCTCGGCTCCAGACTACTACTTATGTCAATGGAACTCAAGCAGATTCTGGCAAACAGGAAGCATGAACGAACGCAGCCTTCAATCAGTAACTATCTCAACAACAACAAACGTAACTACGACGCAATACATCAATGGTCTTAGCACAACTACCTCCTATAATCAAACAACGTCAGTAACTCAAGTCAACGCAAGCAGAAGCCTAATGTACGACTGGCTAAACCCCACAACACAAAACGTATCCATACCCTGGCGCAACAACCAAGCAGGATCACCAGCTATACTTGCAGCACTCCCCGGTGACTTATTGCTATGCAGAAACGGTTCGTATCCATCTAACAATGGTCCAACCGGCAACCCTGCATGGAACTATTTTGCAGTTAACCTAAACGCCTCTGTAGGTTCAATAGGCAACGTGCTATGGTGGAACACAGCTCAGCCGGCGATTGATCCAGTATATGGCAACATTACAACCATCTCATTAGCCGCAGGCGTCGCATTTGCAGGCGCAACCCAATCTGGTTTCGCTGAAGCATGGCATACTACCCAACAACTCGCATTCTATAATATACGAACAGGCGCATTCATCAAACTGAGCGACCCACAACCAGCACTTGACTACTATGGCAGCACATCAGCAGGCACGCTAAACACCGTCGCTGCTTTTGACAGACTCTACACAGATGGATATGCTGGTATAACATACTGTTATGATATGAAAACTGGCAATGTGCTGTGGACGCAGGGAAACGGTAACACCCCAGACAATTCTACATACAGTGGCTTTGAAGTACCAGGGCACTATCCAACCTTCGTCAACGCTATCGGCGGTCACGACCTTAGTGATGGCGTTGTCTACACTATTACTACAGAGCACACTTTCGAAACACCAATCTACAAAGGCGCAACAACACGAGCATTCAACGCAAGTGACGGAACCGAAATTTACCAACTTGCAGCAGCCACAGGCGAGTTCAGTGCAGGCAGCTTTGCTATAGCAGACGGATACACCAACCTCTTCAACAGCTACACCCAACAAATCTACACTCTCGGCAGAGGTCCCAGCCAAACTGCAGTTACAGTTGGGCCTGATAGTCAGACTCTAGGCAGCAACGTAGTCATTAGAGGCACAGTCACTGATGTTTCCACAGGTTTACAGACCACTGAAATACAGGGACGCTTCCCAGCAGGTGTTCCAGTTTGTGCTGACAGCAGCATGAAAGACTGGATGGGTTATGTTCACCAGCAACAAGTAAAGCCAGCCACCTTCACAGGCGTCGACGTTCAATTGATCGTTTTAGATTCCAACGGTAACTACCAAAGCATCGGGACTGTAACTACAGACAGCAAAGGTAAGTTCAGCTTGACTTATACACCTACTATTCCAGGCGACTTCCAAGTCTTCGCTTCGTTTGCAGGAACCAAAGGCTACTGGCCATCAAGTGATGAAAACACCTTCAACATAGTAGAACCCGCAGCAACAGCAACACCGCAAGCAACTCAAGCACCCTCAAACGCTGACCTATACTTTGTTCCGGCGATCGCAGGTTTGTTTGTCTTAGTTATCGTAGTAGCCATTGTACTGGCTCTGTTGATGCTAAGAAAACATCCATAAAACACCATCAAAACAAAAACAATTCCTCCCCTTTTTTAGTCTAGAATTAATGCATTGGAGAAGAAACAGGGGCTGAGTAGGCTCTGGTTAAGATTTACAACAATTGTCATAGAGCGTTTGCAAGTGCTCTTTTCTCCTATTTTGGTTCCAGAGCCTCAGCAAACCTTTTTTCTTCTAATAATGAATTTTGATTCGGCATTGTTGTTTTATTCGTGATTGCACAGAAGGTATTGAATAAGCTTTTATAAGCACTTACAATGCGACAACTTTGTCATCTCCCGCAAAAATTCCTTTTTTTAAGCGTTAATATTCGGCAATAAAAGGAGGCAAACAAATTGGAGTGAAAAAATTTTAACTGCCCTCAATGCGGCAAAATTATCTCCAAGGGCATTCTCAAAGCTGATTCAATACGAAAGACCGTAACTTGCCCAGAATGCGGCAGTCAAAGAAATTACAAAGATGGATTAAGGTACACACGAAATGGAGAACTTCAGCGTTATCTCTGCCGTGATTGCGGCGGCAGGTTTTCATTACTTGTTCTGGGTGGATTTGAACCCCGTCTGCAGTGGAGATGTTACCCGAATACCCAAAATTTAGTTGGCTTTATGCTTATTCTGATATACCGCGCAAAAGAAGGACTGTCTTATTGATAGCTTTTTCTTAAAAGGACTATCTTCAACCAATGCGCAGGATTGGATTAAATTAGCGCGGGTTTGTGTTACTGCGGCTGTTCTGTTTCTTCTTTGAACATGTTGTGAATTGCGTGGTTGTTTTACAAGAGTTTAAAAGTATGACAATTGTCATATATTTGTTTTGAAGAGACTTCCAATGAAAAAGAAGCATGCTACCCTCATCCTAATCGCGACAACACTTGTATTTCTACTACTCAACCCAATTGGATCTGCCTTGGCTGACAATGCACCCAAATTAGAAATCGTCAATCTATCAGGCATCAGCTACGTTTTTTCTTATACTCAACTTTTTGAGATGCCCAAAACTGCAGTGTACGCCGAGCTATATTGCGACGGTGCTTTAACAACTTACGGCAATTGGAGCGGAGTGCTTCTTAGTTATCTCCTCACACAAGCACAGGCTACTGCTGAAGTTGGTTCAATCCAATTTGTCGCCTCAGATGGATACAGAGTCGCCATCCCAATTGATTTAGCAATGCAACCCCAAATAATAATCGCTTATGAAAAAGAAGGTCAGCCACTCACAGAAGGACTTCGATTAATCATTCCTGGCGCCAACGGCGCTGCTTGGATCGCAAAAATAATATCCATAACAATGAGTACTTCAGGAGCAGAAGACCCTGAAGGTGTAAGCGTTGGAGGACCCAAAGAAAATAGCGTACCAGCTCAGAGTTCCACAACCCAACCTCCAACCTCTAAACAACAGACCCCTCTGCCACAACCATCAACAGAAAACTCTTCAAACATCCAAAAGACAGCTCCAACAAGTCTAACTAGTCCACATCAGTCAACAGTAAATCCTCGAGTAACAAACCAAAGTCTAAACACGCAAAACATAATTATTTACCTGATAGGGTTTACTTGCACAATTTCGTTCACAGCAACAGCCTACGTGGCTCTTATGCACAAAAGAAAACAAACCTCAGAAACGAACTAAACTCGCCTTAGAATTTACGCATAAAATCTTGCCATTTTT
>Ga0182021_10007426_pt1 | contig 12989 bp, 12 predicted proteins | sample 612E3MmetaG_FD_120493 | JGI IMG/M metagenome (GOLD analysis project Ga0182021, IMG submission 120493) | Permafrost microbial communities from Stordalen Mire, Sweden - 612E3M metaG (Illumina Assembly) | ecosystem: Environmental > Terrestrial > Soil > Wetlands > Permafrost | place: Sweden... | reverse complement strand
TAGACCTGGTAGACCTGAAACTTCTCCAGGATCCAGGCGATCCCGTTATTCATGAGAACAACAAGAGGGCGCACGAGCGCGTGCGTCGATCTTCCAAAGTTCGCGAATGGCTCCAGGAGGTTCAGCAACAAAAGACTTCCCCCGATGCCGAGGGCTGTTGCAAGGAAGAGAAGGCCGTAGTGAAGGAGATAATGCTGTCTGTGGAATCGGAAACGGCGCAGGCTGTTCCTGCTCCTGTTCAGCCGGCTGATGACGTCCTGGTATGTCCCGAGCGGACAGAGGGTGGAACAGTACACCCGTCCGAATGCCAGAGTCAGGAGCATCACAACGATGCACCCGGCTCCGCCCCATCCGAACACTTCCAGGAGATGGAAGAGCGACGGCACGAGCTGGACAGCAGGGAGTGCCTTCACCAACCAAAGAGGCAGGATCTCCGACACATCGAGAAACAGGAACGTCGCAGGCACAAACACCGCCAACGCCACGACCACCCGCACAGTTTTGAGATACCGCAGACTCATCGTATCAGACGGTAATGCGTTTGATGTTGAGCGCGCCGAGGTCTTTGCGTCCGAAGCCCTGCGCCGCCGCCAGAGTGATGTAGCCGATGTCTTCCGGTGACTGCCCGGCAAGCTTCGCCGCTGCGGCATCGACCGCAACGATATCGGTCGACAGGAGTTGCGCCTTCATCGTGACAACATCGCTATCGGAAACACCGCGGGGACCATTCCGCGTCATCACTGCGTAGGCATCGACAATATTCAGATCGGGTGCCCGGTACCCGGCAAAGTCGGCAATGCATTGGTGAAGATTGTTCGCGTGCCAAAAGCCGCGATCCCAGACGATTCCCATCAAGTTCTTCATCGCGATCGTCAGCTTCGATGAATTGTGATTCTTGAGGACGGGCATATTGATGAAGACGTCCGCTCCGAGGATCAACTCGTGCACGCGGGCAGTCTTCATGATCTTTCCGCGACTCAGCGTGACGTCGTGGTAGTAGCTGTCGGCGTTCCCGGGAACGACCTTGGCACCCGCGCTCTTCGCAGCCGCTTCCAGTCCGCTCGAACTGTAGCACCGCCGCCAGTCATCACACGTGTGATCGAAGACGGAAACCTCACTGGCCCCGGCCTGGAAGCAATGCTGGATCACGCGGGTCACGAGTTTGGGATTCGTGTTGGCCGCCCGCTGTGGACCGACATCCCAGCCGATGTTCGGCTTCACGACAACCTTCTGCCCCTTCTTCACGAAAGTCTTCATGCCCCCCAGCGCAGCGATCGCCTGATCGAACATGACATCGGGTTCCCCTCCCTTGACAGCCACCAGATCGTACGGCACGCTTTGTCCTGCAAAGACCTTTCCCAGCGACCCAAACTTGACTCCCGTGCCGAAGAGCACGGAGGCACCTACCGTTGTCTTGACGAATGTCCTTCGATCCATGTCAACCTCCTCGTTCTTTCATATGGAACCCAAGCGTACCCGGCACTGTGAGCCGCTACCGCCAGGCGAATGTCACATCATGCGCAGATAGACAAACAGAGCGATCACTGCAACCAGAACGACGAACACCAGGGCAAGGAAGATCTTCTTCACCACCTTGAAGAGCAGCCAAGCGGCAATGATCGCGACAACAACGAGCGCAACGTGTTGGATTTGCACCATCCAGGTCATGCAGACACCACTTGCGGTATCGACATCGAACTCACATTCCCCTCCACTGCACAAACAGAAGAACCCATCCCCGCCGAGTTCGAGTCTTCGCACGGCAAGAATGGGTTGTCAAATAACATATGATTCTACTCAAATATCAGCTATTTGCGGCGCAGATGCAAGCTTGCGGACACGGGGTCATTCAATCTCATGAAGGAAGGAGGCAACGGCGCCGTCGAACGCCTCAGGGTTGCTCATCTGCATGGAATGCCCGGCGCGGGATATCGTCTGCCTTCGTGTGTCGGGAAGGATGTGCGCGAGTTCATCGGTGATGACGCCGAAAATCCGGGGGCTCCTCTCTCCTTCAAGGAGGAGAACCGGAATGTCCACGCCGGCGAGCAGTTCATCGGGTAAGGCCGGCATATAGAGATGGGGATCCGTCTGGAATTCAAGCTGCAGTTCCGGGCCGGCCTCGAGGAGACGTTCCTTCGCGGAGAGGGAAAGAGCATCGAAACTGCCATTCTTTCCCGCAACGCCGTCGAAGAAGCGGCGGATTCCGCCAGCGGCGTCCCCCCGATCGAACGCAGCCGTTGCAGGGATCAGCACCGCATCCCGAAAATCGGCGGCCAGTTTCATCCCTTCGGGGGTTCGTTCGAGGAGCGGCAGCATCGGCGGCTCACACAGAACGAGAGAGCCGAGCAGGCCCGGATGAAGGATGGCGCAAAGCAGCACCGCGCAGCCCCCCCAGGAAGAGGCGACGACAGCAGGGCGTTCAACCGCCAGGGCGTCGATGACGGCCGCAAGATCCTCGGCGTGACGGCGGAGCGTATATGGCGCGCCGGCAACGCAGGGATTGGGAGGATGGAACCGCCGGCTGTAGGAGAGAGCACGGTAGTCCTTCCCGAACGTGTGGACCTGACGGGAGAAATCTGCCCATGACCCGAGACTTCCGTGGACGAAGATAACGGGCTTCCCGCTCCCTTCCTCCTTGCAGGCAAACTCCACGCCGTCGGATCGTCCCTCCGCCGTACCGAGGCGAATGGAAGAAAGATGATCGTTCACGTCTCCACCGATCCGTCGGTGACAGGAAGTGCGGGATCGGGAAGCCGGACGGGAGGCGGATTATAGCCGACAACCGAACCGGCCCGGACGCGTGCGAAGTACGGAGAGAGGGTCGTGCCGGGGAGCGTGCGCACGTTTGCCTCGATCATGATCGGTCCGATCCCGGTCCCGGCTCCGATCGTGCAACCGGGGCCGATCTCCACGAGCCCGTAACGAAACCTGCCGCGTCCTTCGTATGCATGAACCGTAACGCGCGTGTAGGCGCCGAGCAGCGTATTGTCGCCGATGAATATCAGTTCCGGGCGGAAGTGATCCAGCCAGACCAATTGCATGATCTCCACATTGCGCCCGACATGCACCCCCATCCAGCGGTACCACCGGTTCTTGAACGGCGTCCCCTTCAGCACGAAGGAGACGGCGACCTGCAGAAGGACAAGCGTTCGCCGCCACGCAGGGAGATTGATGAGACGCCAATTGATGGCATGAGGATCGTCGGGTTCTCCCAACCCGGAAAACGTGTAGTGCCGCTGTATCGGCGTCAGGTACGCATCGAGATTCTTCCTTCCTTCCACGGTGTTCGGGTCAAGGGTTCTGACATCGGTCGTTTTTCCCCGCGCCGTCTTGCTGAGGGAGACGGTCCGACCCTGTTTTCTTCCCAACCGAATGGCGCGCGCGATCATGTCTTCCGTCACGCGCCGCATGGCTTCTTCGGGCGTTTCGTCCCGGTGATTTCGCATACGAGGATCGCTCCCTGATGCTGAAGAGTGAAAGTGGCAAAGAATGAAGAAGGATACACAGAATTCTTTGATTACTCAACCCCGTTTGTTACATTATGGCTTGTCATGCGGCGATGAATCTGCCAAACAAGCGGCGGATTTCGTTCTTCTGATTGCGCCCGTAGCTCAACTGGATAGAGCATCAGACTTCGGATCTGAGGGTTGGGGGTTCGACTCCCTCCGGGCGCACAAAATCAATTGACAATAGTCGATTGACGATAGTCCATTGTCAATCTCTACGCTCTGAAGATCCTTTCCTCGCCATAAGCCCTCGTTCCTTCCCGCCCCGGCAGTGCGAAATTCCCATCCAAGCGCACAAAAACAATTGACAATAGTCGATCTCACGATCGGATGAATAGAGGGAATAGCTCTGTTCCTCCGGGGGGTTACTTTCTTTGTGACCAAAGAAAGTAACCAAAGAAAGTCTTGCGAGATCGAAAGCCCGAAGGGGCGTCTTCGTAAAGCAGGCTCAGGGCTACGCGATTTCGATGGCACCGATTATACTCTGAAGGAAGCATCGAAATCGCAAATCTTGTTTGTACGCCCCCACCACGGTTTTGTGTCGATCTCGCGGACCATACGGGATTATCGAAATCACGAAACTTGTTTGTGCCCCCCCGCTATGTGCATCGCGATCGCGCAATGCTCGGTTTCGTTGATGCACGGCACTGATAAGAGCAACAACATGAGGAGAAGCATCGAAAACACACGACTTGATTGCGCGCCGGGAAGAGAAACAGCAAACTCGGCGGCAAAACCGCGTCTCCATCGACAGTTCAGGGCCATTTGATGTGATTAAGCCCCTGAATTTGCCCTCAGGGGAGCTGCTTTCTCAAAAAGTAGCTAATCACTCTTTCATCCCTTCGACCGATTGGATTACGGCGTTCTTATCGGCACACTATTCCAGGGCAATTTTGAACGTGGTCTGAAATTCAGGCGATTTTCACGCAATAGCGAAGATACGCAGCGAACTGCTTCGTACGATAGAGACCAACCAAGGAGCATGCTTATGAAACACTTACGAGGGATAACAGCCGGTCTTGTCCTTGCGATCGCCGGTATGATGTTTGTTTCCAGCGCCAGTTCCCAAATAGATGTGCGCGTTCATTCGGGGCACCGGGTCAGACACCATGTCGTGCATCATCCTCGCGCCCGGGTGCATGTCCGTCTCAACGTGTCGAACCACCGCCGCCACGTGCTACGGCATGATGATAGGCGTGGTCCTGAACATCACCCGGAAGGTCCCGCGAGTCGCTAGACTGAAAGTCCCGCGGACGAGGCGATGACTCACAGCTTTTGATACCACCGGAGCGAAGATACACCAATGCAATAGGTCTTCGCAACGGTCTTCCTGTCCTGGAAGCCCCGGAGAATGAGAGATCTCAAGCCGCTCGCACGATGGGCGCGGCTCCTCCGGAGTTCCGGGGTTGACATAGCACGGTGCAGTTAGGTCAATGATGTATAGCGAAGGAGTACCCTCGCTCCATGTTTCACAGGCCATGCTGGTAAGGGGGCATATGAAACGGTTCGCGTTGATCGCCGTCGTCCTCCTCTTGTCAGGAAGAGACGAAAGTTCTGCGCAATGGACAAGCGTCAACACCGGCCTCACGAACATTGATGTCAGCTCTTTTGCCGTGAGCGATACGAATATCTTTGCCGGCACACATCTCGCCGGCGTCTTCCTGTCAACCAACTACGGCGCAAGCTGGACTGCCGTCAATACCGGCTTGAAGGATACTATTATCTACTCTCTCGCCGTCAGCGATGCGAATATCTTCGCAGGGACAGGGGGATATTATACCGGAGCGACTCATGGCGGCGTCTATCGATCGACAAACAGCGGCGCGAGCTGGGCAATCACCGGCCTGGCGGATGGTTACGCAATGTGTCTTGCCGCCAACAGCCCGATTGTCTATGCCGGGACATATTACGACGGCGCCTATCTTTCCGTCGATAACGGTGCAAGCTGGACTGCGATCAACAACGACTTGACGAATTTTCATGTCAGCGCCTTGGCCCTTCAGGGTTCGATCCCCCTTGCCGGGACGTATGGTGATGGCGTGTTCCGCTCGACCAACACGGGTCTGAGCTGGAATGCGGCGAATGACGGCTTGACAGATCTTCATTTGTTGTCCCTCGCCGTCAGCGGCGCGAACATCTATGCGGGGACGGAAGGGGGAGTCTTTCTTTCCGCCAATCTCGGCATGAGCTGGACTGCGGCAAGCAATGGTTTGACGAATCCTTACATCAATTGCCTTGCTGTCTTCGGCGCGGATCTCTTTGCGGGAACGGACAGCGGTGGCGTCTTCTTGTCAACCAACAGCGGCGCAAGCTGGACCGGTATCAATACAGGTCTCACTGACACTTGTATCATTTCTCTTGTCGTGAGCGGCACCTCTTTGTTCGCGGGCACGCATAGTGGCATCTACCGACGATCTCTTTCCGAAATACTTCCGCTTCAACTCGCTTCATTTATGGCACAGAGGTATGGTACCACTTCCATGCAATTGACATGGACAACTGCTTTAGAAATCCGCAACTACGGCTTCGAAGTGCAACATTCTTCCGACGGAAGGAACTTTGCGTCGATCGGAGGCAGCTTCGTGCCAGGAAACGGCACAACCACCATCTCCCACACGTACGAGTACGTTGACGCAAATCCGGCGGGTACAAGCAACTACCGGTTGAAGCAGATGGACACTGACGGCACCGTCAACTACAGTGAATCGGTCCAGCCGGCCGCCACTCTTGCCGTGAAAGAGCAGAAGACGGCCGCTTTCGCGTTGGAGCAGAATTATCCAAACCCCTTCAACCCTTCCACAAAGATCCGATTCACAATAGTTTATCGTCAAATGACGAGTGTCAAGGTATATGACGTCCTGGGCCGGGAAGTGGCAACGCTCATGAACGAAGTGAAGGAACCCGGAACGTACACAGTTGAATTCTCCGCCAAGGGCGGAAATGGCAACCGGTTGGCATCGGGCGTCTACGTCTATGTCCTCAAGAGTTCCGAAGGCCAGCGATCAGGCCGGATGATACTTTCCAAGTAATCCCTCGTAAGGGAAAACCGGCTGGACAGCCGCCTGTCCCCCAAGGAATCACGCATCATTCCGCCCCCTCCCTCCGAGGGAATCTCCCCTTCTGCAATCCTCCGAAGAGCGAGTCGGGCTTCACAACTTCCACCCGTCCCCCTTGTGTGTGACACGTCGCACGCTCCTGTTTTTCTGCTTGCGTCGGCGGAGCGTTTCTCTCTATATTGTTCACATGACGGAAGACGAACGCTGGATGGAGTCGGCCCTGCGGGAAGCGGAGCAGGCGCTCAAGAGGAAGGAAGTCCCTATAGGGGCCGTGATCGTTCACAATGGACGGATCATTGGCAAGGGTTATAACCAGACCGAATCGCTCCAGGACCCAACGGCTCATGCAGAGATGATTGCAATCACGGCGGCAGCAACATCTCTCGGCAGCCGGCGCCTTGAAGATTGCACACTGTACGTCACTCTTGAACCGTGTCCGATGTGCGCGGGTGCAATCGTCCTTGCGCGGGTGCCCCGCCTGGTCTTCGGCGCTTACGACCCCAAGGCCGGGGCGTGCGGCACATTATTGAACATCGTCCAGGATGACCGGCTCAATCACCGCACGGAGCTTGCGGGGGGAGTCTTGCAGGAACGTTGCGGCGGGCTGCTGTCGTTGTTCTTTCAGCAGATTCGGACCGACGGCGGGGAAAAGGCCTGACGCTGCTTCTCACCCTTCGCTTGTGCGGCGTTGCATCGGGGAAAGTCCGCTGTCCGACCCCAGTTTACGGGCACGATCTGCGATCTTGAGCGCCTCCAGGAGTTCGTCCAGCCGTCCATCGATAATCTCACCTAAATTATGCAGCGTCAACCCGATGCGGTGATCGGTGACCCTGTTCTGCGGGAAGTTATAGGTCCGGATCTTATCGCTGCGATCGCCGCTCTTCACCATCATCTTTCGCTGCGCCGCAACATCTCCCACTTGCTGATCCACCATTCTTTCGTACAGTTTGGCCCTGATCATTTTCATGGCCCGTTCCCGGTTCTGCAGTTGTGATCGTTCCTGCCGGCAGACGACGATGATCCCGCTCGGTTTGTGGGTGATGCGGACCGCGGTTTCCACCTTGTTCACGTTTTGTCCCCCCTTGCCCCCCGAGCGGAAGGTGTCCATTTCCAGATCCGCGGGGTTGATCTGCACCTCGACCTGTTCCACCTCAGGGAGAACCGCCACCGTTGCAGCGGAGGTGTGGACACGTCCCTGCGCCTCGGTCGCCGGCACGCGCTGAACCCTGTGCACCCCGCTTTCGAACTTCATTGCCCCGTAGACATCGTCGCCCATAAGGAGGAATGAGACTTCCTTGATGCCGCCGAGTCCGGTATCGTTCACATCCATCACTTCCACTTTCCAGCCCTTTTTCTCCGCGTACCGTGTGTACATCCGCAAGAGGTCGGCGGCAAAGAGAGCCGCTTCATCGCCGCCGGTTCCGGCCCGGATCTCCACGATGACGTTCCGTGAATCGTCCGGGTCCTTCGGAATCAACAGGAGTTTGAGATCCTCCTCGAGCCGCGCAACATTCCCCCTCGCCTCGTCCAACTCCGCGTAGGCAAACTGGCGCATCTCGGGATCAGAAGAGTTTTCCGCAATCTCCTTCACACCGGCGAGGTTTTCCCTTTCGCGGCGGTACAGATCATAGGCCTTGATAAGCGGCGTGAGATCGCTGTGCTCCTTTGAGAGCAGCCGCAGCTTCTCCTGGTTGGCCACCACGACAGGGTCGCCGAGCAACCGGGTCAGTTCCTCGTACCGTTCCCTCACTTTTTCCAGCCTCTCAAGAATCACGTCAGCTCACCGCCGCCTGTTCTTCTTCCACCACCGCACAGGAGGGCGCGTCCACGCCAAGAGCCGCGCGGAGGGCAACGAGCGCCACCTCCAATTGGAGCTCGTCCGGCTCTTTGGTCGTTATGTGCTGGAGCCAAAGGCCGGGAGCGACGACGAGTCGCCCAAATCGGGTCTTGCTTTTCCGGGCCGCGATCCGGATACATTCGTACGAAACACCGCCAACGAGAGGAATGAGCGGGAGGTGGGTTGCCAGACGGAGCGCGAGTGTCAGCTTGCCAAGCCAGGCGATCAGGATCGCATCGAGCACGCCAAAGAGAACGATGGCCACCAACATGACGAGAAGGAGAAAGCTCGTCCCGCACCTTGGATGAAAACGCGTCTGCGCTGCCGCAGTCGCAACGTCGAGATCCCCTCCCGACTCGAACGCGAAGACGGACTTGTGTTCAGCGCCGTGGTACTCAAAGAGGCGTCTCACGTCTTTCATCATCGAGATCCCGGCCAGATAGCCGAGGAGGAGGACCAGACGGATGATCCCGGCAACGAGATTGAAACGGATCGGATCTTGTTCGACGGAGAAGAGCGCCGTCGTCACGAGGAGGGGCGTCACGAAGAAGATGGCGGCCCCAGCGACGAGCGAACCAGCCACCGTGAGACCGAGGATCAGACTATCCTTCCTTTTCCTTTGCGGGGAAACTTCCTCCCCTGTCCGGCGCGATGATGAATCCTCCGTTGCCCCCTCATTCTGGAGGGACACTTCCGCCGACTCGTTCAGCGTCTTGATCCCGAGGACGAGCATTTCGATCAAGCCGACGGCCCCGCGCAGGACGGGAGCCTTCAGGAACCGGTAGCGGTCAGCGAGGGAGCGGAACTCCTCAGACCGGAGAGCGATCGTCCCATCGGGGCGGCGCACCGCGGTCGCAACTCTTCCCGGGGCGCGCATCATGACACCCTCGATGACGGCCTGTCCGCCAACCTGCATGGGACTGTTCTCGTCGAACTTGCTCTTCATTCTCTCTTTCAGTTGTAGGAATGAAAAGTACGCATTTTACGAGGGAAAAGCCATTACACCGCGGGGCCGCGATGGCGCAACGAGCGGAGGGCCTGAAGTTCTTCGGGATCCACGAAGCGGAAAACCGCGAGGAGGGCGCCGAAGAGAAGGAGAAGAGCGGTGTTCCAGAGGATACGCAGTTCGCCGGCATTCACCGTGAGGAAGAGAATCTCGACAATTCCGCCCGCAAGGACGACCTTTCCGATCCGTCCCCATTCATACGGTACGGGGTAGAATTGCCTGACCGTCACGTAGAGTGCGCCCGCCATCACCATGTACGCCAGGAGCGTTGCCACAGCTCCCCCCATCATCCCCATGACCGGAATGAGGAGAAAATTCGCTGCGACATTTGCGGCGGCACCGGCGAGCGTAATGGCCGGGAGCTTCTGTGTCTTCTTTTCGATGTAGATTCCCGCAACCAGGTTGGTATAGACGCCGAGAAACAGGTACGCGAGGAGGACGACGGGGACAATCGACAATCCTCCCCAATACGAGGGATGGATAAGGTAGTGGCCGGAGAACTTCATTCGGACAATATCGCCGATGAAGAAGGAAAGGACCAGAAGGACAAACGACGTCCCCGTCACAAAGTAGGTAAGCACGCGCGCAAACATCTTCTTCGCCCCGGGTTCGGCTGCATGGGAAAGGAAGAAAGGCCGCCACGCATAGTCGAACATCGAAACGATCAGCATCATGAAGATGCCGAGCCGGTAGTTGGCCTGGTACACCCCCACTGTCGTCTTGTTCGTAAGATAAAGCATGACCGGCCGGTCCACAACCTGGATCACGATCGCCGCGAGTCCCGACGGTACGTACGGGAGGCCGAACGCGAGCAGCGCCCTGTAAAGGGATCTTGAGAAGTCCCAGCGGAAGTTCTTTGCGATGGTCGGAAGAAGCGTGACGACCGTGAAGGCCGAGGCGATCAGGCCGCTGATGAAGATGCCCTCCATGCCGGCGTGGAAGACGAGAAGCAACACGATGTTGCAGGCGACGTTTACCGCAATGTTCAGGAACTTCAACGTCCCAAAGAGGGCGGGTTTGTGCCCCATCCGGAGTGCGGCGAAAGGGATTACGGCGACCGTGTCGAAGAAGAGCATCCCTGCACTGCAGGCGACGACCAAGCGCGGGTCGCCCGGGAGCGCCAGCATACCGCCCAGGGATCCCGCGCACGCGATGAGAACGGCCGAAAAGACTCCGGAGGAAAGAACAAGGGAGATGAACGGGGTGCTGAAGTTCTGCGTCTCGCTGCCGATCTCCCGGGTCGACGAGTACTTGAAGTACGCGGACTCCAGTCCGTATGCATACACAACGTTCGCAAACGCTATGATGGCATAGACATTCGCAGCGACGCCGTATTCACCGGGAAGGAGAACGTTGGTATAAAACGGGACGAGCAGAAAATTGAGGAACCGACCGAGGATCGTGCTGACTCCGTAGATCGCGGTGTCTGTGCCAAGCCGCTTGATCTGGGCAAGCATCGTCGTCAACGGTCTTTTCAGTGTGAATGGTCGTGGTGTGCGGGGATCAGCTCAAGCGATATATCCAGGCCGCGGACGGAGTGTGTCAGTGCTCCCACGGAAATGAAGTCAACGCCCGTTTCCGCCACTGCGCGGACGGTTTCCAGGGTGATCCCGCCCGAGGCCTCCACCTCCATCCGGCGTCCAATGCGTTGCACCGCCCTCCGCATGTCCGGAACGGCGAAATTGTCCAGCATGATCCGGGTGATCCCTGTGCAGGAAAGAGCCTCATCGACCTCTTGCAGCGTCTTTGTCTCCACTTCGACACCGATCGTTCCCTGCTTCCTGCCCAGGTAGGCGAGACAAGCCGTCACCGCCTTCGTGATCCCCCCCGCAGCAGCGATGTGATTGTCCTTGATCAGGATCATGTCGTCGAGGCCGAATCGATGATTGACGCCTCCTCCGCAGCGGACCGCCCATTTATCAATATTTCTCAGTCCGGGCGCGGTTTTCCTCGTGTCGGTGATCTTTGCCCCTGTCCCTTCGACAGCTTTCACGTAGTTCCGGGTGGCCGTCGCAATGCCGCTCATGCGCTGCAGGAAATTCAGCGCCGTTCGTTCGCCGCGGAGAATAGCCTTCGTTTTCCCGCGCACCAATGCGAGGACGATGCCGGGGGTCACAGGATCGCCGTCGCAGAGGTTGGCCGTGGTGACGCTTGTCTCATCGCAGAGCTGGAACACCAGTGCGACAACGTCGAGTCCTGCGGCGACTCCCGTCCCCTTGCACAGAAATTCCCCCACACCGTTGTCGGTTTCCGGGATGATAGCGTCGCTGGTAATGTCACCGACGCCGATATCTTCCATCAACGCGATCTCGACGGCCCGGAGTATGCGGCCGTCGTGGAGCAGTTCATCATGGTTCATGATCTCTGGCACCTGGAAGAGAGCACCGCAGCGGACAACATCACGTCTTTGCAGTCCGCGCGAGCGCCTTTTCGATGGCTTCAAGAAACTGCGCCGGGGCCCTTGTCGGCCTCCCCGTTTCGGCATTGACAAAACTAAGGATGGTATAACCTTCCACGAGCATCTCCTTCTCCCCCTCCCGGTAGACCTCATAGTCAACCCGCACGCGGGCAATGGGCGACTCACGCACGATCGTCACCACCTTGAGCAGATCGTCGTAATGCGCAGACTTCTTATAGGATGCGTGCGCTTCCACAACGGGAAGCAAGAGGCCCATTTCCTCTATCCTCGTGTAGGGGAGTCCGATGCTCCTGAGAAGGTCGGATCTTCCCTGTTCAAAGTATTCGAAGAATTTTCCGTAATAGACGTATCTCATCTGGTCTGTGTCAGCGTAGCGCACGCGGATGTCGGATGTGTTTGTGATCATACCGGCATTCGGACGCTGTGGCTCATTTTCTCTGATCGATTCCTCGCACTCTTCACCTTGTTTCCTTCCATTGTTCTTCACACGCCCCGGGTTTTCCCTTTGAACCCATCGGACATTGCTGACTGCTACCCAACCCACACTCCCATCTTGCTGAACTTTTCAATGCGGCGTTCAAGAAACTTCTCGGGTTTGACCTTGGCAAGCGCCTTCAGTTCCTGCAGAAGGGTCTCCTTGAGCACCCGGGCCGCCTGTTCCGGGTTGCGGTGCGCCCCTCCCTTCGGTTCAGGAACGATGTCATCGATAATCCCCTGCTTCTTCAGATCCGGCGCCGTCAGTTGGAGCGCCTCGGCAGCCTGCTCCTTGAACTCCCAGCTTCTCCACAGAATGCTCGAGCACGACTCCGGCGAGATGACAGAGTACCACGAGTTCTCCATCATAAGGATCCTGTCGCCGACCCCGAGGCCGAGCGCCCCGCCCGACGCCCCTTCGCCGATGATGGCAACGACGATCGGGACGCGGAGCCGGGCCATTTCGAACAGGTTGCGGGCAATGGCCTCCGCCTGGCCGCGTTCTTCCGCTTCGAGACCCGGGTATGCGCCCGGCGTATCGAGGAGCGTCACCACCGGCATGCGGAACTTTTCGGCCAGCTTCATCAGACGGAGGGCCTTGCGGTACCCCTCGGGATTCGGCATGCCGAAATTCCGATAGACATTGGATTTTGTATCGCGACCCTTCTGGTGCCCGATGATCATCACGGCG
>Ga0182021_10007424_pt1 | contig 12993 bp, 14 predicted proteins | sample 612E3MmetaG_FD_120493 | JGI IMG/M metagenome (GOLD analysis project Ga0182021, IMG submission 120493) | Permafrost microbial communities from Stordalen Mire, Sweden - 612E3M metaG (Illumina Assembly) | ecosystem: Environmental > Terrestrial > Soil > Wetlands > Permafrost | place: Sweden... | reverse complement strand
TTCCACCGAGAAGGACGAACTGCGCGAGCGGTACGGTAAAAACAAATTCGGCCAATCGTGCTTGATGGCGCGGCGGCTGGTCGAAAAGGGCGTGCCGTACATCACGATCAACTATCCCGGCTGGGACACGCACAAGGACAACTTCGTCACCATGCGCCGCAAGTTGCCGGAGATGGACAAGGGGCTGGCGACGTTGCTGCAGGATTTGTCCGAGCGCGGTCTGCTCGACAGCACGGTGATCTGGTGGAGCGGCGAATTTGGCCGGACGCCGAAGGTGCAATGGGAAGCGCCGTGGAACGGCGGTCGCGGTCATTGGGGCAAAACATTTTGCGCGATGGTTGCCGGCGGCGGCTTCAAAGGCGGACAGGTCATCGGCCAATCCGACGCGCGCGGCGAAGAAGTCAAGGACCGCCCGGTCGCGCCGGCCGATGTCATCGGCACAATGTACCAACTGCTCGGCATCATCCCGACCGCGAAGCTGCCGCACCCACAAGGTTTGGAGGCGCACGTGCTGCCGACGCCGGCTGAGAGCATTCCGTCCGGCGGACTGCTGAAGGAAATCGTGTGAAGCGATGTCTGCCCATAGTCGCCTGGCTCGCGATGTTACCGGTTGCGTTCGCGCAACAGAACAGCCCGCACATCGGTTACGTTTATCCGGCGGGCGGCCAGCAGGGCACGGGTTTTCAGGTCACCATCGGCGGACAATTTCTGAATGGCGTCACGAATGTGTTTCTGACCGGCACGGGCGTGACGGCGAGCATCGTGGTGTTCGAGAAGCAACTGACGCCGAAAGAACAGGACGAATACAAGGAGAAGCTGCACAAGCTTCAGGACAAGAAAAAGTCCGAGACGAAACTTACCGCCGACGAAGAGAAGACGCTCGCGGAAGTCATCCGCAAGCTCACCATGTTTGGCCGGCGGCTGACGAATCGGGCGTTGAGCGAGTTTGTGACATTGAAGTGTTCGGTCGCGGCGAATGCGGAGCCCGGTAAGCGCGAGGTTCGCCTCGGCACGCAATTTGGGTTGTCGAATCCGATGGCGTTTTGCGTCGGCACGTTGCCGGAAGTCACCAAGCCGGATTGGAAGAACGTGCCGAAGTCGCGCTCCAGCATGGATCCGGTAATGAATCCGCATGCGGAAACCAACGCCACACTCCCTTGCGTGCTCAACGGCCAGATCCAGCCCGGCGGCGTGGATCGGTACCGGTTCCGCGGACATGCCGGACAACAGTTGGTCATCAGCACCAGCGCGCGCGAACTCATCCCGTACATCGCCGACGCCGTGCCCGGCTGGTTTCAGGCGGCGTTGACGCTCTCCGATGCCGCCGGCAAGGAGTTGGTTTACGATGACAATTACCGGTTCCATCCCGACCCGGTGCTGTTCTACAAAATTCCAAAGGAGGGCGATTACGTCCTCGAAATCAAAGACTCGCTCTATCGTGGCCGGGAAGATTTCATTTACCGCATCACGATAGGCGAACTGCCGTTTGTCACCGCCGTCTTTCCGCTCGGCGCGCCGGCGGGTTCGCGGGCGAGCGTCGCGTTGTGGGGCTGGAATCTCCCGATCCACAAAGTCAATCTCGATCTCCACAACGAAACGCCCGGCACCTATCCGCTCACCGTCCACAACGGCCCGCACACGTCGAATCAGATTCCGTTCGCCATCGGCGACTTGCCGGAATGTCTCGAAACCAAACCGAACAACACCATCACAAACGCCCAAGTCGTCAACCTGCCCATCATCATCAACGGCCGCATTGACCGGCCCGGCGATTGGGGCGTGTTCCGCTTTGACGGTCACGCCGGCGATCAGATCGTCGCCGAAGTGTACGCGCGCCGGCTCGATTCGCCCCTCGACTCGGTGCTGTACCTGCTCGACGCCACCGGCAAGCAGCTTGCCTTCAACGACGATTACGAAGACAAAGGCACCGGCCTCAACACGCACCATGCCGACTCGTATCTCATGGCCACCTTGTCGAGCAACGGCAGCTACTTCGTCCGCATCGGCGACGCGCAACACAACGGCGGTCTGGCGTACGCGTACCGGCTGCGTCTCAGCGCGCCGCGGCCGGATTTTGAATTGCGCGTCACGCCGTCGAGCCTCAACCTCCGCACCGGCACGAGCGTGCCGCTCACCGTCTTCGCCTTGCGCCGGGACGGCTTTGCCGGCGCGATTGCGTTGACATTGACCAACGCGCCGAGCGGTTTCAAACTCACCGCCGCGAAAGTGCCGGCCGGTCAAGACCAACTCAAACTCACACTCTCCGCGCCGTCATCGCCGGTCGCCGAGCCGGTCAGTCTCCACATCGAAGGCCGCGCGACCATTGCCGGCCAGCCAGTCGTCCACGCCGCCGTGCCGGCGGAGGACATGTTGCAGGCGTTTGCGTACCGGCATCTCGTGCCTTCGGAAAGTTTGCAAGTCGCTGTGCTCGGAAGATACCGGCCGGAAGCCGTTGCCGCGCGGATTGTTTCCAGCGTGCCGGTCAAGATACCGGCCGGCGGCAGCGCCCGCGTCCAAGTCAGCATGCCGGTCGGCCCGATGATCACGAAATTCGCATTTGAATTGGACGGTGCGCCGGAGGGAATCTCGATCGTGCAGAGTTCGCCGACGGAAATTGTATTGCACGCCGACGCTGCCAAGATCAAACCCGGCCTGACCGGCAATCTCATTGCCAAAGCCTTTGGTGAACGCGCCGTTGAAACCGGCAAGGAGAAGAAACCGGCCAATCCGCGCCGGTTGCCTCTCGGCGCGTTGCCGGCCATTCCGTTTGAAATCGTTTCCCAGTGAGCCACCGATGACGATCATCCCACCCCAATGTCTGGAAACTGACGCGCAGATGTTTTCGTTGTCCGGGATCCGGCCGCGCGACACGCGCCGGTCGCGGTCGGAGCAGGCGCGAGAAGTTTTCGAGCGCATGGAGGTGGCTTTGCAGGATGAAGGGATGACGTTCGCGCACGTCGTGCGCACGTGGTTTCACCTCGACGATATTCTAGCGTGGTACGGCGAGTTCAATGCGGTCCGGAATGCCTTTTTCGAGGAGCGCAACATTTTCCGTGGGGTCGTGCCGGCCAGCACGGGCGTCGGGATGCCGAACGAACACGGTGCGGCGCTTGTCGGCGGAGTGTTGGCGGTGAAACCGCGCGCGGCGGACGTGAAGGTGTTGCCGGTGCCGTCGCCGTTGCAATGTCCCGCGCTGGATTACCGGAGCGCGTTCAGCCGCGCCGTGGAAGTGCAAATTGCCGGGCAGCGCCACCTCTACATTTCCGGCACGGCCAGCATCGCTCCGTCCGGCGCCAGCGCGCACCGCAATGACATCGACAGTCAAATCCGTCTGACGATGGACGTGGTGGAAACGCTCCTCGAATCGCGGAACATGACGTGGGCCGACGCCAGCCGCGCGATTGCCTACTTCAAGGATTTGAAGGACGCCCCGCGTTTCGCGGCCCATTGCCGGCAATGCCACTTACTGGATCTGCCAGCGACTTTCGCCCAAGCGGACATTTGTCGGGGCGAACTGCTCTTCGAGATCGAACTCGATGCGGTGACTGCCCGCTTGGCGCGCCGCTGTTAATCGAACACCACGGTCTTTTTCGCGTACACCAAAATCCGGTGATCGATGTGCCAGCGCACGGCCCGGGAAAGAACCGCCTTCTCCAAATCCCGCCCCTTCTCCATCAAATCCTCCACTTGATCCCGATGCGAAATGCGCGTCACGTCTTGCTCAATAATCGGCCCGTCGTCGAGCGTCTCGGTCACGTAATGGCTCGTCGCGCCGATGAGTTTCACGCCGCGCTCGAACGCCCGGTGATACGGCCGCGCCCCGGGAAACGCCGGTAAGAATGAGTGATGCACGTTGATGATGCGCGCCGGATACCGGTTCACAAACTCGCCCGACAAAATCTGCATGTACCGGGCCAACACGACGAAGTTCACACGATGCTTCCCCAACAACGCCAGTTGCCGGTCTTCGCCCGTGACGCACTCAAACGGAATCCGGTGAAACTCCGCCAACCGGCGACCGTCCTCATGATTGCTGACGATGACCGGTATCTCGCACGCCAGTTCCCCGTTCTCGTGCCGGTAGAGCAAATCGGCGAGGCAATGCGTGTACTGCGACGCCATGATCGCCATCCGTGGCCGCGCCGCCGAAGTCTCCAACCGCCACCGCATCCCAAACTTTTCCGCAATCGGTTTGAACGCCAACCCAAACTCCGTAACCGGCAATCCAAAATCCGTCAACTCCCACTCCACGCGCGTCAGAAACAATCCGAGGTCGGCGTCCTGATGCTGGTCGTTGTGGATAATGTTCGCGTTATGGCGGTACAGGAAATCGGATACCTCCGCCACGATACCCTTGCGGTCGGCGCACTCCACCAGAAGAATCGCTGTATTTTTCACAGGCGTTGCTATGATACCGACCGTGGCCAAAAAAAGCAGCAACATCATCAAGATCAATCCCGACTTCCCGCAACGCGTCCACATCCAACGCGCCGCGACGTTGCTGCGCAAGTCCGGCCTCGTCGCCTTCCCGACCGAAACCGTCTACGGCCTCGGCGCGGACGCGCTCGACAAGGCCGCCGTCGCCCGAATCTTCGCTGCCAAGCAACGACCGAATTGGGATCCGCTCATCGTTCACGTCCGCGACATCGCGATGGCGCGTTCGCTGGCGAAAGACTTCCCGGCAACTCTGGCGGAGAAGTTCTGGCCGGGACCGTTGACGTTGGTCGTGGAGAAAGCCGCGCATGTCCCGGACGAAGTCACTGCCGGTCGCCCGAACGTCGCCCTCCGCATGCCGCACCATCCGGTCGCGGCGATGTTGCTGGCCGAAGCCGGCTTGCCCATCGCCGCCCCGAGCGCCAATAAATTCGGCCGCCCCAGCCCGACGCGTGCCGAGCACGTCTTGGAAGATCTCGGCACGAGCGTGGATTTGATTTTGGATGCCGGGCCGACGTTGCTGGGCGTTGAGTCCACCGTGCTCGACCTCACGCAATCGCCCCCGGCCATCCTGCGTCCCGGCGGCGTGACGCGCGAGCAACTGGAAGCCGCCATCGGCCCGGTCACACTCGCGCCGAGCGTCGCCGACGAAGTGGCGCGAGAAGGCCCCGGCATGAGTCCGCAGCATTACGCACCTTTGGCGCGAGTCGAACTTTTCGAGGGCGCGATGGACGACATCGCCAACCAGATGCTCGCGCGCGCCATTGAATTGCGCAATCGCGGTCGCCATACCGGCGCAATCATTTGCGACGAAATGATTCCGCTCCTCGATAAGACAACCGAGTTCATTTCCAGTTTCGGAAAATGGGGCGAGTGGGACCGGTATGCGAAACGGTTGTTCGCGGCGTTTCGTGTGCTCGACGCGCAAGGCGCGGTCGTGATTCTGTGCGTGTTGCCGCCCGGCGAAGGAATCGGCTTGGCCGTGCGCGACCGGCTTCAACGCGCCGCGGGTTCACCACGCTCGGAGCGTGGCAAGTCATGAGCGCCAACGCCGAGACGCTCGCGAGGGCATTGCGGCACGCCACCGAGCTGCTTCGTCACGAACCCGGCATGACGAAACTGAAGGCCGCTGAGGAAGCCGCCAAACAGTTCGACCTCGGCCCGCTCGACGAGGAGTGGTTGCTGAATCATTTGACTGCCACCGGCCACGCGGGGTAATCTGGCCGGGCCGGAGGGGTGTCCGAGTGGTTTAAGGAGCACGCCTGGAAAGCGTGTGGGGTGTAACAGCCCTCGCGGGTTCGAATCCCGCTCCCTCCGCCAATTCAAAATCATGAAACCAATCTTACTCGTCCTCGCCGCCGGCATGGGCAGCCGGTACGGCGGACTCAAACAAATCGACCCGGTCGGCCCGACCGGCGAAACCATCATCGACTACTCCATCCATGACGCGATGAAGGCCGGCTTCGGCAAAGTCGTGTTCGTCATCCGCAAGGACATCGAGCCGCAATTCCGGGAGATCGTCGGCAGCAAGTTCGAGAAACGGTTACCGGTCGAGTACGCGTATCAGGAGTTGAACAAGCTCCCCGCCGGCTTCACCATCCCGCCCGGCCGCACCAAACCGTGGGGCACCGGCCACGCCATCCTCATGGCCGAAGACCTCATCCACGAACCGTTTGCGATGATCAACGCCGACGACTTCTACGGCGCCGACGCCTTCCGCGTGCTCGCCGGGCAACTGCGCCAGTCTCGCGTTGATTCCAACGACTACTCAATGGTCGGCTTCACGCTGCGCAAGACGTTGAGCGAACACGGCACCGTCGCCCGCGGTATCTGCCAAGTGGACGCCGCCGGTATGCTCACGCAAATCGTCGAGCTGCTCAAGATCGAAAAGGCCGGTAACGGCGCGCGCGAGGGCGACCACACACTGACCGGCGACGAGCCGGTCTCGATGAATTTCTGGGGCTTCACGCCGACGCTGTTCGGCCACCTGCGCGTCGAACTGGAGAGATTCCTGAAAGCTCATGGCCGGGAGGAGAAGAGCGAGTTGCTCATCCCGACGATTGTCGGCGCGCTCGTCAACGATGGGCGCGCCACCTGCAAAATCTTGCGCACGACGTCGGCGTGGTTCGGTGTGACGTACAAGGAAGACCGGCCACTGGTGATCGAGGGTGTCCGGCAATTGATTGCCAAGGGCGAGTATCCGGCCAAGCTCTGGTAAGTGTGGAACGGGCGTCCCACCCGTTTACTCCATTGATTATGAACGGGCGGGACGCCCGTTCCACTATTTTGCCCCAATAATCTTCCGGCGCTGCGCCAAAATCAGATCGCGGATCTTCATTGCGTCCGGCAACCCGCACACGTAATCCTCCCACCCGCCTGTGGCCGCCGTCCCAATCAAGATGTCGCCGAGCCCGAACATGCGCTGCCACAATCCCTGCTTCACCTCAACGCCGCGAATGTCAGCAATGAACACATCGGTCACTTCCTTGCGCATGAATCCCTCCTCCAGCGACACGCGATCATCGTAGATGCGCAGCACCGTCGACGCGCGTTTGACCGCGGCGATGATGGGCGGCACGATCAACCAGAAGAAAAACCAGTACCAAAAAAAGTTCCACGCCGACGGTTTGGCTTCGAGCAGCAGTGTTTCCGGTTCCATCGTCACGCCGCCAGTCTAGCCGGTCGCTCTGGCGTTGACCAGCCCCAATGGCTGCCGGTCTACGGCACGAGGCGAATCCGGTAGAAACGATTGGCGGCGTTGGTCGCAGTGCCGGCATCGAGATAGTTCGTTGTCACGTCACCGGTACCGGGGAGGATGATGTTCGGGCTGACGTTCGTGTAGCTGCCGGTGAGATCGGTGGCCGACTGCACAACATTCGTGCGGCCACCGCCGGCAGTCCATGAGACGAGCATGTCGTTGTTCGTCGGCACAACGCTCAGAATCCGAAACGCCGACGCGCTGTTGGTCGGGTCGGTGCCGGCTTGGTACTCCTGAAGGTTGGTGAACCCATCACCGTCGCTGTCCGCGTTGCCATCAGCCGGATTCAATGGGTCGAGGCCATGACTCTGCTCCCAACCGTTCGGCAATCCGTCGCCATCCACATCGAGCGCGGGATTGAAGACGAGCGTGCCGATGACAAGATCGCCACCGCTGTGGACAAAAGAACTGCAGCCGTTCGTCACGACGACGATGTCGGCAACAACTGAACCGCCGTTCATGGTGAACGTGCCACGCCGGACTTCAAGCACAGCGTTGTGTGCGGCGTTGGTCACAAACAAATTGCCACCGCTGACGGTCACGCTGTCGTCGCAGGAAGTCGTGAATGTCCCCACAACAAGGTTGGATGTCACCACAGTTCCGCCGTTACTGACGACCAGCGAGTTACCCGTGCCTCCGCCGAAGCCGACGAACAGGCTAAGGCGGTTGTTCCAGATTGAGCCCTCGCCAGTCACTGGGGCTGCGTTGTTGCTATTGGACATGTCGGTGCTTAGGAAGCCGTACGTGCTGTACGCCGCGCCACCGTCGGCGATCGTGAGCGAATTGCCCGAGCCGCGCTTGCCGACGGCCAAGTCAAAACCGTTGCTCCAGACCGAGCCGCCACCAGTCACCAGCACCGTATTGTCGTGACTTGAAGTGAAGTTGCCTATCCACCCATTCATATCGTTTACCGCGCCACCGTTGGCAATCATCAGCGAATTGCCTGAGCCGCCGTTGCCGACGAACACATCTTGGCTGCCAGTGCTCCAGACTGAGTTGGTACCTGTCACGAGCACCGTGTTGCTACTACTCACCGTGTCTGCGCCCAAAGCGCCATGGTTACTGTACACAGCGCCCCCATTCGTGATCACCAGCGAGTTGCGCGAGCCAATGTAACCGACAAACAACTCGTAGACATTGCTCCAGACCGAGCCGGTGTCTGAAACGAAGACACTGTTGTTACTGCTGCCGATGTCATGTCCCACATAGCCGTACCCGTTGGAGAGTAACCCGCTGCTGTGAATTAGCAGCATGTCGGCAGAATTCGCGTTCCCGACGACGTAGTCTCCGGCCCAATTGCTGACGACGCCGCTGATGATGTTGGTTTGATAGTCGGCGCTGAATTGCGCGTGGCAGGCCGGTACGAATACCGGGAAGAGCGCGGCGACGATTACCACGCGAAAGACAACTCTGGCCGAAAGCAGACGCATTTCGACTTCCACCTCCTTGTGGGGATGATTACAACGATTCCGTCCCGTTATGTCGAGCCGATTCTACGACACGATGACAGCGACCGGCGTTGCGGCTGGTGAACAACGGCGAACGGAAAGCGGCGTCAAGGCACCGCGCTCCAAAGCTACAAGGGCGAGCTGGTCAGGCTCGCCCCTGTATGATGGATTGTCGTAGCGGTTACTTCACCGCGGCTTCTTCCTTCTCGGCCGGGGCGTCCTTCTTCTTGGCTTCTTCCTTCTTGGTCTCTTTCTTGCCGGCTTTGTCGGTCTTCTCGGCCTTGGGCTTGGTCTCTTTGGCCGCCTTGCCTTCTTCGGGCGTTTCACCAGTGGCGGTGGCGACGGTGCCGGTCCATTCGAGGATCGCCATTTCGGCGGCGTCACCGGGGCGGTTGCCGAGGCGGATGATGCGGGTGTAGCCGCCTTGCCGGTCACCGTGCTGTTTGCCGAGTTCGGCGAAGAGTTTGCTGACCGTGTCCTTGTGCCGGAGGAACGCGAGGGCTTGCCGGCGATGGTGGACGGTGCCTTTTTTGGCGAGCGTGACCATCTTGTCGGCATACCGGCGCGCGACTTTGGCGCGGGCGATGGTGGTGGTGATGCGGCTGTGTTGGATCAGGCTACAGACCATATTGGCCAGCGTGGCCCGGCGGTGCTGGGATTTCATGCCCAGCTTGGCGGTGCGTTTCTTGTGGCGCATGGCTTAGTCTTTCTTCTCTTCCGCCGGCGCGGCCGGGACGGCCGGGGCGGCGAGTAACGCGGCGGTCGCGGCATCGGCCGGTGTGACGACGATGCCGGGCTCGAGTTTCATGCCGAGCGACAGTCCGAGGCCGGAGAGTTTCTCTTTGATTTCGTTGAGCGACTTCTTGCCGAAGTTGCGGTACTTGAGCATTTCGGTCTCGGACTTCAACGCGAGCTGGCCGACGGTGGTGATGTTGGCGTTGTTGAGGCAGTTGGCGGCGCGGACGCTCAGCTCGATTTCGTTAACGCTCATGTTGAGCACTTTCTTGAGCTTGACGGCCTCGGCGCTGACGGCTTCCTTGGCTTCCTCGAATTCGATGACCATGTCCTTGTCGTAATCGCAGAACACGTCGAGGTGATGCCGGAGGATGTTGGTGGACTGCACCATGGCGTCGTCGGGCGTGATGCGGCCGTCGGTCCAGACTTCCATGATGAGCTTGTCGTAATCGGTGCGTTGGCCGACGCGCGTGGTTTCGACGCTGTAGCGGACGCGGCGCACCGGCGAGAACAACGAGTCAATTGCGATGATGCCGATGGCTTGCTCGGGTTTCTTGTTCTCTTCGGCCGGGCAGAAGCCGCGGCCGACTTTGACTTCGAGTTCGGCTTCGAACTTCTGTTTCTTGTCGAGCGTGCAGATGTGCTGGTCGGGGTTGAGGACTTCGACGACCTGGTCGCTCTTGATGTCGCCGGCGGTGACGGCGCCCTCTTTGTTGACGTGCAGGTAAACCGTGTGCGGCTCGCGGCTGTGCGATTTGAGCAGCACGCGCTTGAGATTCAGCACGATGTCGGTCACGTCTTCGACGACGCCGGGAATCGCGCTGAACTCGTGCGGGGCGCCTTCGATCTTAACCGAGCTGATGGACGCGCCTTCGAGCGAGCTGAGCAGCACGCGGCGGATCGAGTTGCCGATGGTGTGACCGTAACCGGCCTCGAACGGCTCCGCGATGAACTTGGCGTACGTGGGCGTGGCGGTTGACTCTTCGCAAGTCAAACGCTTGGGCATTTCGAAACGACCTAAACGAACGGGCATGTGAACTTCCTCCAGTGGGTTGGGTTTCCCGCGCCCTAGGAACGCGGACCGACAACCCGGTTATGTTGAACTACCTAGAATAAAATTCGACGATTAACTGTTCGTTGACGATCGGCTGAATGTCGTCCCGCGTCGGCATCCGTTGGATCTGCGCGCGCACGGCTTGCCGGTCAAAGTTGATCCACTCCGGTACGGGGCGAATCTGCGCCGACTCCAAACTCTTGTTCACGAGTTGCTGGCTGACGGCAGTGCCGCGCACTTCGATGATGTCGCCGGGCTTGACGTTGAACGAGGGCGTGCTGGTCTTGCGGCCGTTGACGCGAATGTGGCCGTGGTTGACGACCTGCCGGGCAAACGGACGCGTGCTGGCGAAGCCGAGCAAGTACACGACGTTATCGAGCCGGGTTTCGAGCAATTGCAACAGTGTCTCACCGGTCACGCCGCGTTTCTTGCGCGCGATCTCAAACATCCGGCGGAACTGACGTTCCAACAGGCCGTATTGATACCGGAGCTTCTGCTTCTCGGCGAGGCCGATGGCGTAGTCGCTCTGCTTACGGCGCGATTTCTTCGGGCCGTGCACGCCGGGCGGATACGCGCGGCGTTCCAAATATTTCGATGGGCCGAAAATCGGCATGCCGTATTTGCGGCTGATGCGAACTCGTGGACCTTTGTAACGTGCCATGGCTTAAACTCTCCGTCTCTTCGGTGGCCGGCAACCATTGTGCGGCACCGGCGTCACGTCCTTGATGACCGTGATGTCCAACCCGATCGCCTGCAACGCGCGAATCGCCGCTTCGCGACCGGTGCCGGGACCTTTGACCCAAACTTCGATCTCGCGCAGGCCGTGCGCCATGCCTTGCCGGGCGGCGTCCTGCGCGACCAACTGCGCCGCGTAGGCCGTGCTCTTGCGTGAACCCTTGAACCCAACGCGACCGGCACTCGACCAGCCGATGACGCGGCCCTTCAAATCGCTGATGGACACACAGGTGTTGTTGAACGTCGCGGTGATGTGAGCGATGCCCTGAATGACGTTCTTGCTGTGCTTGGCCTTGATGACCTTCTTGGCCACCTCGCCCTCGGCGAGCGCGGCTTCGGCGGTGGCCGGGGGTGCGGCCGGTTTGGCTGGCTCGGCAGCCGGAGCGGCTGCTGCCGGTGCGGCGATCGCGGCGGCTGGCTTTTTCGGTTCTTCAGATTTGGGTGCGTCTTTCGCCATGTTATTCCTTCGCGGTCTTGGTTTCCTTGATGCGCTGGACGCCGACCGTCTTGCGCGGGCCTTTGCGCGTGCGCGCGTTGGTGGACGTGCGTTGGCCGCGCACCGGCAATCCCTTCTTGTGCCGGATGCCTTGGTAGCAGTTGATGCTCATCTTGCGCTTGATGTTGGTCTGGACTTCGCGGCGCAGGTCGCCTTCGACCCGGTAGCCCTGCAACACGCTCGACAGATGCGCGAGCTGTTCGTCGTTCAAGTCCTTGGAGCGGACGTTGGGGTCAACCTTCGCCTTCTCGCAGACCTGCAACGCCGTCGTCGGTCCGATGCCGTAAATGTAGCGCAACGAAACGCCGATCTTTTTCTGATCGGGAACTTCCACACCAATGAGTCGTGCCATAATGCTCTAGCCTTGCCGTTGTTTGTGGCGCGGGTTGGTGCAAATGACGCGCACCACGCCTTTTCGCTTCACCACTTTGCAGCGTTCACACAAACGTTTGACTGACGGTTTTACTTTCATGTCCTGCTTTCTACTTTTGCCGGAACGTGATCCGGCCCTTGCTCAAATCATAGGGGCTCATCTCGATCATCACCTTGTCGCCGGGCAACAACCGGATGAAATGCAACCGCATCTTGCCGGAGATATGCGCCAGAATCCGATGCTTGTTGGGCAATTCTACCCGAAACATCGTATTTGGCAACAACTCTACGACTGTGCCCTCCACCTTTATTGGCTCTTCTTTGGCCATGTTAAAATTTCTGCGTCACCCTCGGTGACCAACACTGTATGTTCAAAATGCGCGCTCGGCTGCCCGTCCGCGCTCACCACTGTCCACCCATCGCTGAGCATCGTGACTTCGCTCACGCCGGCATTGGTCATCGGCTCGATCGCCAACGTCATGCCGGGCTTCAGCTTCGGCCCTTGACCGGCCTTCCCGTAATTCGGGATCTGCGGCTCTTCGTGCATCTTGCGTCCGACGCCGTGTCCGACAAACTCCCGCACCACTGAAAATCCATGCGCCTCCACCACATTTTGCACCGCGTGCGAAATATCGCCCACACGTTTTCCAATGCGCGCCTGCGCGATACCGGCCGCGAGCGCCAACTGCGTCACGCGCAGCAACTCTTGCGTGCGCGGTTTCACAACTCCGACGGCCACCGTCGTCGCATTATCGCCGACGTAGCCGTCTAAAATGATCCCGATATCGAGGCTCACGATATCGCCATACTGCACGCGCCGCTTGCCCGGTATCCCGTGCACGACTTCTTCGTTGACCGAGCAGCAAATGTTGCCGGGATAACCTTTGTATCCAAGGAACGGACTCTTGCCGCCAAACTGCGCGATCAACTCACCGGCCGCTTCGTCGAGTTCCTTCGTCGT
>Ga0182021_10007423_pt1 | contig 12994 bp, 9 predicted proteins | sample 612E3MmetaG_FD_120493 | JGI IMG/M metagenome (GOLD analysis project Ga0182021, IMG submission 120493) | Permafrost microbial communities from Stordalen Mire, Sweden - 612E3M metaG (Illumina Assembly) | ecosystem: Environmental > Terrestrial > Soil > Wetlands > Permafrost | place: Sweden... | reverse complement strand
TTCGAAACTTTAACTGAATATCTGGCCAAATACCTGAATCAGGAATTTGAAATAACTGTTTATTGTGCAAAAACTCCGGGGGGAAAAAAACTTAAAAAATACCATAATTCAATACTTATTTATATTCCATTAAAAGCAAACGGATGGCAATCGATGATTTATGATGCCATATCAATTGTTCATGCGCTCTTTTTTTCAGATGTTTTAGTAATACTTGGCTTTTCAGGTGTACTTGCTTTCCCCTTTAAAATATTCTTCAAAAAGAAAATCATATTCAATATTGGTGGTATTGAATGGCAGAAAGTAAGAGGGAAAAAAACATTTGCCGCAATTGAAATTGCTGCAAAGAAATGGTTTGAAAGAATTTGTGTCCGTTTCTCTGACATTATAATTGTTGATAATCAAGTTCTTTGGAATTATGTAAAAACAACTTACAATATTGATAGTGTTTTAATTGAATACGGTGGTGACCATGCCGTTTACAAACCAATTACAAATGAATTGAGAGAAAAATATCCGTTTCTGACTGGAAAATATGATGTTTCTGTTTCAAGGGCACAAGAAGACATGAATATTCATATCTTAATAGAAGCGTATAAAAAAATGCTTGATAGGAATCTGGTTGTGATTTCAAATTGGGGGATCTCCAATTATGGCATTCAGTTAAAAAAAAATAATCATAACATAGCTCCGAATATTTTTATTCAGGATGCTGTTTATGATCTTGACGAACTAAACGCTATAAGAAGCAATGGAAATATTTACTTTCATACACACTCTCTTTGCGGAACTGCACCTTCACTAACCGAGGCAATGTCATTAGGACTTCCTATACTATGTTTTGATGTTGAAACAAATAGGGCTGCAACCGAAGGAAAGTCTTTCTATTTCAATGACTCTCAATCATTGATTGAAATTTTATCCAACCTGAAGGAAGCAAGAATCACTCAATTGGGAATCGACATGAAAGAAATTGCTCAACGAAGATATACATGGCATAGAATTGTAGAACTGTATAAAGATTGTATTAACTAAACTGCGATTCAGGTAACCATATAAATTTATTCACTTATTAACCGGTCAATCGATAAAATGATAAATATTGGCATCATTGGACTTGGTCGTATGGGCATCACCCATTATTCAATAATCAATAGTCATCCAAATGTAAAAATTATAGCAGTAGTTGATACTTCATCATTGATATTAAATTTAATGAAAAAATATATTAATAGTATTAATACTTATACTGACCATAATGAACTTTTTAACAAAGAAAGCTTGGATGCTGTCATCATTTGTACCCCGCCGACACTTCATTATCCAATTGCCAGGAAAGCTGCTGAAAAAGGAATTCATGTCTTTTGTGAAAAACCTTTTACAACTAAAATGACTCAGGCCGATGAGTTAACAACCCTGTTTAAGCAAAAACAACTAGTAAATCAGGTGGGATATGTGAACCGTTCTAATGACATTTTCCGGAGCATAAAAAAGTTTATAAATGATGGAATAATAGGTGATGTGATCAGATTTAAATCCGAAATGTACAGTCGGACAATTACCAAATCAGAAGAAGGTAATACCTGGAGAGATAGCCGTGAAAAAGGTGGTGGGGCTATCTTTGAGATGGCATCGCATGCGATAGATTTAGTGAATTATATTATTGGGAAACCTGATAAGGTTACAGGCACAAGCTTAACAAGTATATATTCAAAAAATGTTGAAGATGCTGTAAATGCAACTTTCTTGTATAAGAATGGAATTTCAGGTACACTCTTTGTGAACTGGAGCGATGAGAGTTACCGAAAACCGACAAACAAATTAGAAGTACTGGGTTCAAAAGGTAAAATTCTGGCTGATCAACACGAAATTAAAATATTCTTAAAAAAGGAGTTGCCGGAATATCATCTCCATGAGGGGTGGAACATACGTTACATAACAGATGTTTTCAAATCTGTCCCATTTTATGTTAGAGGAAACGAATTTACTTCTCAATTATACCATTTCATTGAATGTATAACTGACAGAGATAAAATAAATATTTGCTCTTTTAAAGATGCAGGGGATACTTTAGAAGTAATTGAAAAAATATTTACTGATTATGAACAAAACGGGAAAATCTAAACAATGCAAACAATAGATAAAATAATTTTTGGTGATAATCAGTTCTTCGGTATCAATCATATGTCTCAGGAGAAAGCTCAGCAGTTAGCCGAGAAATTTTTTGACATTAATAACATATACGATGTTTACCAGATGGCATTTCAGTCCGGTATTCGTGCGGTAATGTTGAACAGTAATGACCGTGCCAAAGATATTTGTGAACATTTTAGAGCGAACAATTTAAAATATTCTGAAATTAACTGGTATCCATCAATTCCATACCCGCACAAATATGCCAACCTGATTAGCGAAAAAGGAATTTTTCCCACAATCAATGATGTTCTTTTTAAAGATAACACAGCTTTGGGTGTGTTAGGGATGATGACTAAAGGTGGAGCTGCTGTTTTGGGAAAAGATGTAATAAAAATAATGCAGATGCTGATTGATGTTGAAATGAAAATGTTTAAAGGTCTAAATACTAAAGCCATTTTTCTTCAAAATATCATTACAGATTTATTCCTGGGATTTGAAATAAGTGAAATATTTTTGGCGTATTGTGATTATGTAAAAAATAAATACAAAGTATTACCGGGTTTCATTACTCAAAATATGCCGTTATTAAAAGCAAAACTTGAATTATGGGGAATTGAAGAAGTAGTCATATGCTCTTCATTTAACAAAATAGGTTACCTTATGTCACCAAATATTGAAGCATATATAGAAACATCTGCTAATAATGATACTTCAAAATACCAGTTGATGGCAATGTCAACTTTAGCATCTGGCGCAATACCCCCAAAAGAAGCATATGAATTTATTAATAAACAAAAAATTCAATCAGTAGTATTTGGAGCCTCATCTAAGAGGCATATTGAAGAAACGATGAAACTTATTCAAATTTAACAGGGTTATTCAGATTATCAAAATGGAAGTTTCATCCAATAATAAAATATTAATTGCCGGGGGTAATGGATTTATAGGCAAACATATATCAAAATATTTACAAGAAAAATATGAAATTTACAGTATTGGATATGAAAACTATTCATTCAATAATTATGAAAAGGTAGATCTGACTCAATTGGAGGAAGTAATAAAATATGTGAAATCTTTGCCGGTAATTGATACTTTAATTTTTTTAACAGGTCTTGCTCATTCCAAAGGTAAAAATAAGGACTATGAGGAGTTTTACAACATTAATGTTCTCACTTTGATTAATTTATTAACTATCCTTAATAAAGGTGATAAATTACCTGCGAAAATTATATTCTCAAGTACCATTTCGGTTTATGGGGAAAATTGGCATAGAGAAACATATCATGAGAAAATAGGACTCTCTCCCAGATCTCCATATGCAAAAACAAAGATGGAAGCAGAAAATTATTTATTAGAAAATTATAAGGATAATTCCTGGATTCTGCGGTTTTCCCCGGTATATGCCGGCAATTTTATGCTGAACATTGACCGGAGAACAATAATCAAAAACAAATTTTATTGTGTCGGTGATGGTAAAGCAAAGTTATCACTTTTAAATATACAGAATATTGAGAAGGTCATACATTCAATTATTGAGAATAAAATACCTTCAGGAGTATACAACCTCGCCGACAATAAAACTTATAATTATCTGGATCTTTTGGAATTGCAGGGTGCCGGCAAAGTATTGCATATTCCTAAAATCATTATGTATCTGATTTATAAATTGGGTCAATTAACGAAAATAAATTATTTAATTGAGAATAGTATTAAACTTAGTACTGATAATGTTTTTTCACCGGATAAAATCCATAAATATTTAAGTCTTGATAAAGAATTAAGAAATATAAAATGATCAGCAGGATAACAGCTTTTGTCTTATTAATCTTATTGTTCCCTTTATTTTGTATAGTAAGCATTTTTATTATTATTGATGATGGATTGCCCGTATATTTTAAGCAAAAACGTATAGGAATAAACAATTCAATTTTCATTATGTATAAATTTAGAACTATGCAAAAGAATACACCTAATGTTGCAACACATTTACTTAAATATCCGGAACGGTATATGCTAAACATAGGAAAGGTTTTGAGAAAGTTAAGTCTTGACGAAGTTCCTAATTTAATTAATATACTCAGGGGGGAAATGGTTTTTGTAGGTCCTCGCCCCGCTCTCTACAATCAATACGACCTTATGAAATTAAGAACAAGTGAGGGTGTACATACTTTAAAACCCGGGTTAACGGGCTGGGCACAGATAAATGGGAGAGATGAAATTTCTATAGAAGAAAAGGTTAAATTAGATGTTTGGTATAAAGAAAACTATTCCGTTATTCTTGATGTAAAAATCATATTCAGAACATTGTTGAATTCTATAATCGGAAAAGGTATAACACATTAACAGTCTTTAAAATCTATTTTTTTAGCTATACTCTATGAGAAATAAAATATTGGTTCTGGCTAGTTTTTCCGTTCTTTTCCTCTATAATTGCTCAATCGCTCAAATAGTAAGTGTGCCTTTAGATAATGAAATTTATAATTATTTAACTAGAGGTGCCGCAAAAGGATATATTACTTTAAATGATGAAACCCGTCCCTGGTCAAGAATATATGTGGCTGGAAAATTGTTAGAGCTCCGTAATATATTAGATAAGTTGACTACTTGGGAGAAGGAGTCGTTAGAATTTTATGAGCATGAGTATTATTATGAATTGGTAAAATTAAAAAAAGAAACCATTAATACAACGTTAAAGTATCTTACCTTTGATTATTCGGACAGGTTTCGGTTTTTTTTCTACGAGGATTCCAATTTTACGTTTTCTGCTGAACCAATGTTGGGTTATGAGATCGGGAAAAAATATGGTGATAATCAGCTTGAAAGGCATAATGGGATAAATATTTATGGGAGTTTTTCGGATAATATTGGAATTAGTTCAAATTTAATTGATAACTTGGAAGAAGGATTATTGCTGGATGCAAATAGGACATATTCAAATAAGACTGGATTTGGTTTTATAACCTCCTTTAATAAATCGATTGAATATGATTATGTAAATGCTTCTATTGATATTTCCTGGAAATGGGGAAATTTCGGAATAGCCAAAGATTATATTCAGTGGGGAAGCGGTGAGAGCGGTCAATTGATATTTTCCACAAAAGCACCCTCCTTTCCTTTTATAAGATTGAAATTAAACCCTGTTGATTGGTTTGAATTTAACTACATTCATGGCTGGCTTAATTCTACTATTATTGATTCTTCCGGTTTAAGATATAATTTTAATCAAAATAGATTGCATTATTCATTGGTTGATAAATTTATTGCCTCTCATCTATTTACATTCAGACCTCTTGGTAATTTAAGTATATCTGTAGGTGAGTCGGTTGTTTATAGTGATAAAATCCAGCCTGTTTATTTTATACCTTTTTTATTCTTTAGATTAGCTGACCATTATGTAATGAATAACGATAACAATGTCGGCGGCAATGCCCAGATTTTTGCTGATATACGGTATAAAAACAAACCAATTAAAAGCATATTTTACTTTTCGCTGTTTATTGATGAGTTGGCGGTCGGTTCTTTATTTAATTCAGCGTCTAATCGTATAGAGGCTAAACAAACTGAATTAGCTTACACAATTGGTGGAAAATTCATAGATCCTTTTTTAGAAAACAGCGAAGTTGTTTTGGAATATACCAAGATAGAACCATATGTGTATTCTCATAGTGACGATGCACAATTCTATTCCAATTATAAATACCAGTTGGGTCATTGGATTGGAAATAATGGTGATTTGGTATTTCTATCTTATATTCAGAATATCCAAAGAGGATTGAAATTAAAGATATGGGGTGAATATTTAAGAAGAGGGAAAAGCGTGGTAAACTCTGGAGATGTTATTTATCCCTATCCGGACTTTCTTTATGGGAATAGGGAGAATACAGTTAATTGGGGAATAGAAGGAAATTATGAGATTATTTACAGCCTTAATGCAAAATTAGCCTTTCAGCATTCAAAAATAACAGATGAAGATTTAACCCGGACCCCTTCCTACCAGTTAGGTATTAAAAATCTTTTCAGCTTTTCATTATCATATGGGTTTTGAATTCAAATATTGGTTAAGCAATTAAGCTGAAGCAGATTTTAATAGAGTAATAAAATAATAGCATATATTTTTAAAGCTAAATACTCTACATTAGGCAACGAAAAAATAGTGAACAATTCAATACATATAAAATGAATGTCCAAACATTAATTAAAAACAGACGTGTTCTTATTACAGGCGGGGCTGGATTCATCGGCTCAAATTTATGTGAGGACTTATTAAAATACGATAACGAAGTTATTTGCCTTGATAATTTTTCAACTGGTAGGGTTGAAAATATAAAGGAGTTATTAGAGCATAAGAACTTCAAATTAGTTGTTGGTGATATCCGTAACCTGGAAGATTGCAGAAAAGCGATTGAAGGTGTTGAATTTGTATTACATAATGCTGCTCTGGGTTCAGTTCCTCGCTCTATGAATGATCCTGTTACCACAAACTCTGTAAATATTAGCGGCTTTCTGAATATGCTTGTCGTTGCACGGGATGCTAAAGTAAAAAGAATTGTGTATGCCGCCAGTTCTTCAACGTACGGGGATTCCAAAAGTCTTCCAAAAGTAGAAGAGATAATCGGCAAGCCGCTTTCCCCTTATGCAGTTACTAAATATGTAAATGAGTTGTATGCATATGTCTTCGCTCTTAATTATGACCTGGATACTATTGGACTCCGCTATTTTAATGTATATGGACGGAAACAGGATCCTGAAGGAGCATATGCTGCTGTGATTCCAAAGTTTACTATGCTGCTTATGGAACATAAATCCCCCCTCATTAATGGCGATGGTACATGTTCACGCGACTTTACTTATATCGATAATATTATACAGATCAATCACCTTGCCGCTTTAACAGAAAATACTGATGCGAGAGGTCAGGTATTCAATGCCGCTGTCGGTGAAAGAAATGATCTTAATACTTTAGTGAAATACCTCAAATCTTACCTGTCTGAGTTTGATACGGATATAATCAACCTTCCTGTATATTACGGTTCCTTCCGAAAGGGGGATATTCAGCATTCACTCGCTTCAATAAATAAAGCCGAAATCCTTCTTGGATATAAACCTGAGTATAATCTGAAGGATGGACTGAAGCTTGCTGTTAAATGGTATTGGGAAAATTTGAAAAAACTAACGGTTATGAGTATATAAATGCCTTTCGAAAAAATTTCATTCTGGTTTCAAAAAATTCGTAACCGCCATTTTATGGTAATGGATATTTTGATCTTTGCTATAGTACCGGTCTTATCATTATTCCTAAGATTTGAAGGTGACATAGACTGGCATTACTTTGAAATGCCCCTGGCTTTTGCTGTTCTGATCTTTACTGTATCCAAAATGTTCATTTTCTATTATTTCGGTTTTTACAAAAGATACTGGAGAATGGCGAGCATAGATGAAATGGCAATGGTTACTTTTGCCGGCTTCTGGGCTTTGGTTGTGGAAACTTTTCTTTTCCTGGTTTTTTATAGAATTGATGTTTTTAACCTGAGGCGTCTTCCATTTTCACTACCGTTTTTGGACTCTTTCTTCAGTATATTTTTTGTTGCACTGATTAGGTTCAGCATAAGGTTTGTTGAGAGAATAAACCAGCGGATTAAGGGAAAAATGCAAAAAAAAGGAGAGAGAATAATTGTAGCTGGAGCTGGAGCTGCTGGAACGGAGATTGTCCAGGAAATGCAGCGTAGCCCTTACCTGGGGCTTCAACCTGTAGCTTTTGTGGATGATGATACTTTTAAACATAACCTGCGGCACAGGGGCATTCCAATAGCAGGGAGCTGCAGCGATATCCGAGAAATTATTGATCAGTATGGAGTAAAAAAAGTAATAATCGCCCTTCCTACTGCCCCGGGATGGAAAATAAGACAGATTGTATCAGATTGCCAGGAAGCTGGTGTTGAAACCCTTACAGTTCCTGGTATTTTTGAAATCCTTAATGGAAAGGTGAATATTGAAAAGATAAGAAAGATCCAGATTGAGGATCTTTTAAGAAGAGAGCCTGTTAGTACTGATATCGAAAAAGTTAATAAACTTATCCAAAGCAAAAGTATATTAATTACCGGAGCAGGCGGTTCTATCGGAAGAGAGCTCTGCAGGCAGTTATTGAAGTTCAATCCTTCCAGGTTAATTCTGCTTGGTCATGGCGAGAACTCAATCTTCGAAATTGAACAAGAACTTGAAGAAAGGAAAAAAGAAAAGGTCATTAGCGGAACAATAACTACCAAAATTACATCCCGGATTGCTGATCTTAGAGACAAAGACAGACTTAAAGATATTTTCGAAGAATTCAATCCTGAAATAGTTTTTCATTCTGCTGCACATAAACATGTTCCATTAATGGAATCCAATCCTCAGGAAGCGGTTACTAATAACATATTAGGTACAAAGTACCTTGTCGATACTTCCATCGAATTTAATGTTTCACATTTCATTTCCATATCCACTGATAAAGCCGTAAATCCCACCAATATTATGGGATGCACCAAAAGAGTAACAGAAATGATACTTCTTGATGCAGCCGCCAAAACCGGGAAGATCTATTCTGCAGTTAGGTTTGGTAATGTACTCGGCAGCCGTGGTAGTGTGGTAAAAACTTTTCAGAAACAGCTTGAAAATGGGGGACCTCTTACAATTACTCATCCTGATATAACAAGATATTTTATGACAATACCTGAATCTGCTCAGCTCGTTCTTCAGGCATCGGTACTGGGAAGAGGCGGGGAAATATTTATGCTTGATATGGGGCAGCCCATTAAAGTACAAGACCTTGCCAAGGATATTATCAGACTTGCAGGATATAGGGAGGGAATAGATATAAATTTAAAGGTAACCGGTTTGCGTCCCGGTGAAAAGCTCTTTGAGGAACTTTTTGTTAAAGGTGAGACTTACGAAAAGACCATTCATGAAAAAATCCTTATTGCCAGGAATGCCAGTACATTCATTTCCCAAAACCTCTCTGGAGTGTTGGACTTTTTTATTAAATCTAAAGGCATACTCTCGCGTGATGAGATTCTCGGAAAACTGTTTCAACTTGTTCCGGAATTTCAACCTGATGAGATAAGAAACGATGTTTCTGAAGCCCTTAACGTTGATCCTATCACAAAATGAGTTCGAATCATAAAGTGGTTTTGATTGATTCTTATAAATGTAATCCTTATCTTTCATTCTATTGTTTTTTAAAGATTCCATACTAATAATAATTTAATTCAAGGAGTAAAGAAAGTTTGAAGAAAGCTTTTATTATATTTATTTTAATTGCATTCCCGGTTATTGTTTCTGCACAAAATAATGATATTCAGATGGGAAGTGGATTAAATAAAATCGGCTTCACACAGGGTGGATTTTTTGATTGTTCTGACCCTTCTTCCGTAAATATTAAGGTTTCTGTTTGGGGATTTGTAAAATACCCCGGGAAATATGTTATTCCTGTTTATAGCAAAATTAACGATCTTATTTCCTATGCCGGTGGTCCAACTGAAGAAGCCCGCCTGGAAGAAATGAGAATTGTTCGTACAGATAGCACTAACTCAAAACAAATAATTTTCAATCTGAATTTTAAAGATTTACTTATGGATCCGAATGTTGCCATGGATAGTTCGGTTCAATTCTTAAAAGCAGGGGATGTTTTGCTTGTATCGGGTTCTCCCAGGTTTTATTTACGTGACTATATAGGCATAATATTGTCAATAGTTTCGGTTCTAATTTCTTTTACAATTTTAGTTAGGCAAAAATGAACGAATATTCAGAAAAAGAATTTGAAATAGATAATTCTTCCAAAAGTTTTAAAGACTTAATAAATTTAGTAAGAAATGATTATTATCCTTTCTTCATTATGATTATCAGCTGCCTGGTGATTTCGATTGTCTTTGCACTGGAATATAAGGATATTTATAGATCTACTGCCTCCTTAAAAATATCCAAACCCAAGGGGGGAATACTGGATGCCAGTCTGTCACCGGAAATTCAGGGACTTACAGATGACCGCTTTATACTTACAGAAATTGAAATAATGAAAAGCAGTACTGTCCGCAAAAACGTTGCCGAAGCTTTATATGATAGTCTTAAAACGATGGGGAATCCTGACAATTTTTTGGTAGCATTTGATCGCTCATTCCTGGTTAAAAAGGAAGAAAAAAAATTATCAATCGGAGAGATTGTAAAAAACCTTGAATATGCTGTAATTGTTGAACAAAGAAAAGGGATGAATATTGTTGATATTTCTGTAGAATCCCCTTCTCCATATAGCTCTGCATTGATTGCCAATATTTATGCAAATGTATATAAAAACTTTAATCTTGAAGTAAACCGGGATCAGTTAACTATGGTCAAGGATTTTCTTCTGACACATGTGCAGGAGAAACAGGGTGAACTAAAAGAATCGGAATCCGAATTAAGTCAGTTTCAGACTAAAAATGGAATTATTTCTTTGGATGATCAAACTAAAACTCTTATTTCTCAATTAGCAAGTTCTGTGGCACTTAGAGACGGAGCCCAAATAGAATTAGCAGCAACGGAAAAAGTTTTAGCTCAACTACAAGATGAACTTAACCAGCAGAACCCCAAGTTAGCTGCTTATATTGAAGGTCAGACTTCTCAAGCTTATGTTCTGGGACTTCAGGAGCAGATAGCCAAGCTTCAGATCCAAAAAGATCTTGTTTCCATTACTAAGAATAATGTGGATTATAATCAGCAAATCCTTAAACAATATGATGACCAGATTGATTTATTAAAGAAGAGGCTGCAGGAAAAGACAAATGGAATTAAACAAGCTTTGTTTGCAAGCAATCCAGAAGCCATCAAGGATCTTACTATTAAAATACTTGATGCCCAGGTTAAAGAAAAAGGATTATCCAGCCAGCTTAACCTGTTAAACGATATTGTAAAAAAATATGAATTACCATTCAATAAATTACCTTTAACAACAATAAATTATGCCCAGCTCCAAAGGAAAAGAGAATCTTCGGAGAAATTATTTTCTTTGCTGGAGGAAAAATATCAGGAAGCATTGATCAATGAACAATCTCAACCCGGTAATATTTTTATTTTTGATCGCGCTGTAAGGCCAGATAACCCTTCTAAACCAAATCGGGTCTTAATAATTATTTTAGGCTTTATAATCGGAATCTTAGTTGGTTTTAGCTTTGTATTTGTAAAAGATTATTTTGATGATAGGATTAAATCACCGGATGAGCTTGAAAAACGCAATATTAATATTCTTGCATGGGTACCGGTTATTGAAAATATGGGCATAATTGGTAAAGGTCCGGGGGAATTTATTGTGGCTGAAAAGCCTGATGCAATGTCAAGTGAAGCTTTTAAAGCTCTGAGGACAAGGGTGCAATTTTCTAAAGTTGGCAAAAATTTATTGAAAACCATTCTTGTAACTTCTGCTGTCCCGGGTGAAGGAAAAACCGTTGTAGCTCTGAATTTATCCGGGGCATTTGCTCAGGATGGTAAAAAAACATTATTAATTGACACGGATTTAAGAAAACCCAGAGTACATAATATATTTAACCAGCTAAAATCTCCCGGATTTACAGATTATTTTTTTGAAAACTCAACTTTAGAAGAAATAATACGTCCTTCGAATTTAGAAAATTTAAGTTTTGTCACAGCCGGGACATTACCACCTAATCCTTCTGAACTGCTCGGATCAAAGCGAATGATAGATTTCCTAAGTGATATGCGGGATAAATTTGATGTTATTATTCTTGATTCTGCTCCGGTAATTGCTGTTACCGATACAGAAATAATATCAAGGTTGGTAGATGCAGCTATGGTTGTTGTTTCATCCGATACAACACATTTAAATTTGGTTGAAAAAGCTGTGCATTTGATAAAGAATGACCAGTCGTTATTTCTAGGGACAGTGTTGAATAAATTCTCCTATAGGTCTGGTTATGGCTCCTATTATAAATATTATTACTATTATGCCGGTAAAAAAAGAGGTAAAGAGGACTTTTTTAAAGGGGTTGATAAAGTATAATGCTTTGAATCTCTTTTAATAATAGTATGAATAAACAAAAGATTTTTTTTACTCGGAAAGTATCTTTTTTAAAATGCCCTAATTGCCGCAAAGTAGGAACTCTTCACAAGTCAAAAACAAGAAATGTGCGGGAAATATTTTTAAAGAATTTATTTTTTTGGGGTTATAATAGATGCTGGGATTGCAATTGGAGGGGATTAATGTTCAAAAAAACAGTAACGAATCAATCATTTAAACTGCTTTTATTGTATGCACTTCTTGCACTGGGCAGCTCTTATTTAGTACTTACTATCTTAAAGAGTCTGATAGGATAAATTATTAGATGAAAGTCCCTGAATAATTTCACCTATTTCCGAAATATTTTTAAACATTTTCCCCTCATGACTTCAAGTATAAATAAACGAATATTTTTAATAATATTTCCGTTATTCTATATTCTTATAGTTACATGGAATATCGAGCAGGTGAACTGGGTATCATATTCGTCCTATGCATTCTATCTGTATTTTATTTTAACTGGATTTAAAGAAACAAAAAGTAAGGAACTAAAGTTCTCCTTGTTAATTATTGCTTCATTCGGGATCTGGGCAATGGTTACTGCACTTTGGTCCCCTTATCCCTGGGAAAGTTTTAAAAGGAGTATTATTTTTATCGTGGCTTCCTGGGGTCTTATAATGGCTGGGTATTACTGGGTCAGGAATTTTAGTAAAAAAGAATTCACTTTTCTGATTCCATTAAATATATTAGTTATAGTACTTTCAGTATTTTCTTTATTTACTAAAATACCCCATGATTACTGGGCTGGTTATGGATTTGGTCTGAAAAGCTTTT
>Ga0182021_10007422_pt1 | contig 12995 bp, 13 predicted proteins | sample 612E3MmetaG_FD_120493 | JGI IMG/M metagenome (GOLD analysis project Ga0182021, IMG submission 120493) | Permafrost microbial communities from Stordalen Mire, Sweden - 612E3M metaG (Illumina Assembly) | ecosystem: Environmental > Terrestrial > Soil > Wetlands > Permafrost | place: Sweden... | reverse complement strand
GAATATACGCAACACTCAAAAACCCATTTTATTACGGAGATTTTGAATATCACGGAACACTATTTAAAGGAAAACACCCAGCTCTTATTACAAAACAGCTGTGGGATAAGGTACAAAAACAACTGGCGGTACCTCCACGAACATGGCATCAAAAATCATTTCCGTTTAAAACTATTTGTAAATGCGGAAGTTGCGGGGCATCAGTCACCGGAGAAGAACGATACAAAAAACTTAAATACGGAGGCTATACGAAACACATTTACTACCACTGCACACGATCACTCGACTACGACTGCGAGGAGCCGTATATAACGGAAGACGATCTTATCCAACAACTTATGGCGCATATAGACGAGATATCTATTGATGAAAAGAAAGTACAGAAAATGTTATGGGCAGACATTGAACGCTTTCATAATCTTAAATCCCAAGTACTGCATCAGGAATATCTCACCGGCAATCTGGGAAAATACGACTACCCGAAGAAAGAAACAGTCGATACGGACATGGTTCGCTCATATATCCTCCACATCTTTAAAACCGGATCGGCGGAAGAACGTCAACAGGTGTTATCAGTGATTAAAACAAAATTCATTCTAAAAAATAGGGCGTTGATAATTCGCTAAATTCTTCGATTAGCCTTTATAATTGCGACTGCATCTTGTAAAGCAGTCGCATACTTTTCTGAGGTTTCAATAAATTCTTTTATGTACTCAAAGGAGTCAACTGCTCTAACATCATGTTCAAAATCAAGAAAATCAACATCACGATAATTTGCTTTAATTCTCATCCAGTAAAAATAATCAATTAATACAAGCTTCTTTGGTTTAAGATCACTATCTCTTAATAATTGTGTTCTTCTAGTTCTAAAATTCTTAATATGATTTTTATCCATCCAATCAAACCTAACGTAGTCTGTTATTTTTTTCCGAATGGACTTAGGACAATCTGGATTCAGGTAATAATCCCCGCCTATATTACTTCCTGGAGATGTATGAAAAATATTTGCATGTTCCCAAGTATTAACCTCGGACAATTCTGCTGATGAACGACCAACGAGAGTGATTTTCCCTGACTCTAATTTATCCAGTAAAGACTTTCTGACTCCACTATGCCCACCGACTCCAAATCCGCACTGATCATTGCACAGGTAATACAAAAAAATGGACTCTAAATAATAGAGACGATAATAACATTTAACTGGTATCCACGGCGCGATAACAGATGCGTAGGTAACTTCTTGCGTACACGCATTTAGTTCGGATTGGATACTTAAATGAGTAATTTGAGATAGTCTTTCAAATCTCCTAGTCAGACTCGAATCTAAATGAGTGTTAGTCGCAACATTTACGGTAATCTGTAGGCCTGTAAAAAGATTATTTAAACACTTAATGTAATTCCAATGGGTTCGGAACATTTTGCTTGTGGTATCGATGGAGGGTGAATAGGGAATATTAAATATAGGCATAAAAATAATCCTGTAGTAGCTCCCCCGACACTTCTCTGGGCTTCTAAACGAAAAAATCTTTGTTTGAAGATAGTTTAGCAAGCCAGATCAACCCATTCCGAGGTAGTAAACGAGTCGGATAGAACCTTGAGACTCCTGCGGAAGGGGCGGAATTTGAACCCGCGATCACCTTGCGGTCATCTTTTCTATTGTTGGTTGTCCCGATGGAAAAGTCAATGTTCCCAAAATTTACATACGATGCCCATCAATTATAATAGAATACGTGCTGTAAGGTGCCGTAAATCCGGAAACAACATACAAATGAATAATAAGAATATTAATGTATATAAGAACATATGTATCGCATGTTTTCTCTTCATCTTATCGCTCCTTTATTATTATCCGCTCGTTGGATCGCTTCACGCACTGGGTATTCAGGACTGGGATGTTAATTTTGTATGGAATGAATTTACCAGATTATCAATACAAGTGTTCCATCAATTTCCTTTGTGGGACCCATATCGCTGCGGTGGAGCCGTTCATTTTGCAAATCCTCAGATAGGGGTCATATCGATTCAAACCATTCTCGTACTATTATTCGGAACAATTATCGGAATAAAATTTAGTATTATTGTTCACGGGATCATCGGTAGTATTGGGTATTATCTCTTAGCGCGACACTATAAACTTTCCCGATTTGCCAGTCTCACAACCTCGATCATATGTTCTTTTAGCGGAATAGTCGGGTCGTATCTTTCAACGGGAATGGTCATATTTATCGCTAACGCCTATGCCCCGTACGTTCTTTTGTTCTACAACAAGGGGGCATCAAACAAAAAGTGGATCATTGCGGCGGCTGGCGTATTTGCATTGAGTTATTATTTTGAATATCACATTCCCCTTATTTTATCTGTCTATCTCATCGTTTATACCGTCTTTATGAGTCTTGTGAAAAAAAATCGTTCGTATCTATCGGATCTTCTGCTGTTTGGAGTCGTATTTATTGTCTTTAGCGCACCGAAACTCATAGTATCGCTGCAAATTGCATCATTATTTAATAGTCGAATTAACGATCCGTCAGGATATACACTCTACCAATTAGTATATTTTTTGCTCTCAAGAAATCAGAAATTACTGGAAAATATAAGCACACAAGGATATACCTACAACATTGATGAATATTCATTGTATGTCGGAATTCTTCCGATTCTCCTGTTTATCAATTTTTTTATACGGAACAAGCAACAAATTCAAAAATACCTTCCCCTCCTGTTAACGCTTGCTGTTATGGTGCTCCTTATGCTGGGGAGAACCACGTCGCCATCGTTGTATGCATGGCTCAAGCAAATCCCTATCTTTTTTCAATTCCGGGTGTCGCAACGGTTTCGGTTTGATTTTATTATCCCTTTCGCATTAATAGCAGGATTGGGCCTGGATAAATTAATCTCTCAGAAAATCATCAAGCCGTACGCCACGCCTCTTTGTGTTTGTATTGTCCTAGTCCTATTTTTCGATTTAGCATCATTTTCTTCCTCGCGCTTTTTGCAACATACGCTGATCGTGAACGATACATTTCCCCGCGTTTTTGCACCGCAGTTTTCACAAATAACGACAAATATGAATACGTATGTGCTTTCCTATCGAAACGACCCGCTGGTAAAAACAAAAAATAGCGCATCCACCTTTACACCTTCTTCTCTTGAATTTATTGCGCTTCGCCAAAATTTGGGCATAACACACTGCTATGATACGGTCACGAGACAAATATACGTAAAAGGATCAGATGAGAGCGGTTATCGGGGTGAGTGGTATACATTGGATAATTCAAGAAAGATAACGGTTACAAGCTGGAGTCCTAACGTCGTGACGCTTGCATTGGGTTCACCGGTGTTTCACAAAACAAGCGATATACTTGTGTTGAATCAAAATTATAATTCGGGATGGTATGGAGAAAAAAACGGCAAGTTATATCCTGCAGAAAGCCTTCATGGTTTATTATCAATCCCGGTTACTAGCACCGATCAATCCGTAACGTTCAGATTCCTCCCATATAGAGGATTTTTTGAACAAATGAAAAGGGCCGTAAACTGATTAATGTTCCAAATGTCTTAGGGTTCACAACCGGCTGTGGAGAACCGTTTACAGTATTAAAACCTACTTCAAAACTGCCGTATTGCCTCCCGAACAATTGAATAATAGCTTGGATCTGACAATTAACGAATCTTAAGTTGAATTGAAACAATATCTGACTATACTATCCTTATGTCTTGGCAATTATTAGTTGGAATTAGCGTGCTCCTGTTCTCGTTTAACAATTTATTTCATCGGGTGTTGATGAAAGATGAAGCGTCCGATCCATATGCACAATTTGTTATGTTTTATGGATTAGGAGGATTATTTTCTTTCATTATTACATTGTTCCACGGAGGTTTTCATTACCAACTAACTTTGAGCCAACTACCGTTTTTCTTATTGCTTACCGTATTTGCAACCGCTGCACCAATCTTAGCTTTTAAAGCCGCAAAAATCATTGAGGCATCGGAAAGCACAATACTACTCTCAAGCTATCGACTCTGGCTTGTCATCGGAGCATTCTTATTTTTAGGAGAAGCGTTTTCGTGGAAGAAAATTCTCGGTACCATCATCGTTCTAACAGGAGTCGCCATCGCTCAGTGGAGAAAAAATAAATTTGTCATCAACCATGGGGCAGTGTATATATTATTCGCTGCTCTCTGCTATGCAATTGCTGATGTTGTTTCGTTTAACATTCTCAAAAATTTTGAGGCAGTCTCTTTTAATGTATATTTAGGCATATTCACGGTTATACCTCTGCTTCTTGTCAGACCTAAAACATTGAAAAAATTATCTTTTTATTTAAAGCCTAAATACGCCGTAAGCATCGTCGCAGTTACCATGGAAGACACCACTGCAACCATTTTAATTTATTTTGCCTATCAAATGGCTAGAAATGCATCCCAAATATCACCGATTATGGCAACGCAGACAATACTTTCCGTCATCCTGGCTGCCTTAATACTCAAAGAAAGAGACAATATGGTTAACAAATTGATAGGCGCGGCTGTAGTGGTAATAGGAGTAATACTTGTCCTTTAAAAAAATTCTGCTAAATCAAATAGGTCGTGTTTATTAGATTCTAATCCCGTCCCCTAACAGCCTCAGGCTAAATTGATTCTTGAATCTGCGGAGAGCGCGGGACGAGATTGAAACTTTTTACGTCCAACCAGATCGTCCACTTTTTTCCTGATTACGTTAAATGTTTCTTCGGTCGCTTTGATTTTTTCTCCATCATCTCTACTATTTGTATCAAGATCCCCGATGGTCCAGATTTCGAAAAGGTTGGGATGAAACTTGAATTGTGTAACACAATAGTTGTAATAGTTTCTGTCAAAAAATATGATTAGATCTGCCGAATCTAGAAGAAGCTTGGTGGTCTGGGTCCAGTTGGGTTTTTCAAACGGGACGAGTGTATGTATCTCGATGAGTCTTTGAGTCAACCAGGAGATCGGTCCTTTATCGTTACCGGATGCATGCACCCCCGAAGAAACGGCTTTGACATCTACTAATCTCTTCGAATTTAGATATGCCTCCGCCAGACGACTCCTATACGTATTGCCCAAGCATATAAAATGAACTGTCATTGAAATAGTATATCAGGGGCGGATCATAGACGCTGTTAGAACTTATTTATATATTAAAGCTAGCAATTCTTCCTTCCATCCAATAGAATTCTGAGTAGGAAGAAATTTATTGGAAGGACACACTGTTGACGAATTTACCTCTCTATGTCCAAAAATTCGGTTTTTGGGAACCAGACAGTACTTTAACCTAATTAAAGCAGCAGCTGATTCTAATTCTAAGTTGCCAGGTCGAGAGTTTTCAAAATCATTATCAAAAACTATCGCTATACTTCGACAATTTATATTCCAATTTCCTGATTGCCAACCAATTTCCTGATCAAGCAACAACCTCTCCTGTGATCCGTCTGAACGAATTAACCAATGATAAGCCCAAAACATTTGTCGACCATTTCTGAAATGGCCAGAATAAACAGGTTTATTGTAAACTTCTGGGTCTTCTCCACTTTTAGAATCAGCATACACTGAAGAATATAGTCTAAAAAGCTCTATAGCTGATAATCTTTCTTTTGATATACCAGGTTTATTACTGGTATGGTGAATAACCACCGTATCCACCGGTTTCCTTTCAAGATCCCAATTTTTCCCAGTCGTTCCTAAAAAGATGTTTTTTGATTCCAAATGTTTCTGAAAAAAGTCGTAAATTTTCTCTTTTTCTTGTTCGTAGAGCTCCGGTTCGGTTGATTTAAGTTTCTGTAATTCCTGTAACTTTTTATTAACAAACTTGTACCAATCTGGTCTTTTAATGAGCTCGCACCATTCATCAGAATTTAGTATCACAACTAATTATAACCTACTTCATCACCATTTTAGTGTTTGCGGAAGGGGCGGGATTCGAACCCGCGGTGACCTTACGGCCACGTACGCTCTCCAAGCGTATCCCGTAAACCACTTGGGTACCCTTCCTTAATGGCCTTGATTGTAGCAAAATTCATATATCGCTGTATATGATGATTGTTGTGCGAACCAATAATCGAATAATATCTATCGACATCCTGTTTACGATAGACAAATACTCCATGGGGAGTCTTTTTGGCAGTCAATCCGAGAGAAAGAAGTATCTGAAAAACAAATTCCACCAAAGGTTGAGAAAGATTAGTGAATGTTAATCCAAGATTTAGACAGTACACACCATGACTTACATGGTGATGATGATACACACATCCATCTGTATCCATAAGTCCACGTAAACAAGCTTGTGCATAATTACTATTATTTTTCACCCAACGGGGCACCTGTGCTTGGCGATTAACTTTGCTTCCATATTCAACACCTAATTTGTCCAATATTTCAATTAATTTAATCCCAGCCAAAGAGATATTACACGTCTTTTCATTCTTTCTCTGATATATTTTAGGATGTACGTAAAAAAGCTTGAATATAAGATTTGATACAAATATTCGATATTCTTTTTCTTCCTTACTATTTAATGTAATTTTTAGTTGATAGCGCGTTAGCCCTCCGTCTCCAAGAATAATACCTATGAATTCAGCAAGATCCGAAGACAACTTTGGCATAGGAAATTGTTTCGCAATTTGGCAATTACTATATTTTCCCGGGAATTGCTTTCTTCTCAATTGGGATATTCTACCTCCTTTTTGTCTCCCTTCTTTCGTTCCCGGTGGCCCGTATAAGATCAATCGCTTTAGTCCACCCAGTTTTGCTCCCTTTTTGACATACCAATAATCACTAAGTTCAGTTGCGGATATATTTCGTATATGAAATTTTTTTTGTATCTTAAGAAACGCGTTCTCTGATAAAGTAAATTTTTCCCGACGCCAGTCCCGAATTGTTCTTTCGCTTACACCACAAAGAACGGCCAGTCCACGTACTGTAACTTTTCGATTTTTAATGATGGATATTAAAAATTTGGATTGTTCACCCTTTGAAAAAAGTAATCTTCCCATTAAATTATTCTAGATAAATATAAACAAGTTTGCAATACCTCCATTTCATTCGATGCTATAATCTACTCAGCATGTCAACATATATGAAAGCGATCATCGCAGTAATTATTGCTTCTGTTTTTTGGGGATCAGCCGGAATTGTGGCCAAGGTATTGCTTGTTCATTTCGATCCATTCACCATTGCTCTTCTTCGCGCCATCCTTGCATCCGTCTTTATTCTCCCTGTTTTCTTTCACCAAAAATTACCGTCACTCCAGAGCGTCATAAAAGATATAGTCCCGATTTCGATGTTAAGCGCCATTAATATTGGAATCTATTACATCGGGATGCAAAGGACGACCGTAAACGCATCGGCAGTTATGTATGCCGCAACGCCGCTCCTTGTGACCATCATTTCCGCAGTCACTATTCATGAAGAGATGTCGGTGAGTAAAATAGTAGGTATTCTCATCGGCTTTATCGGCGTATTGAGTTTTCTGATCCTCCCGGAACTTGGTCACGGCGACATCGGATTCGGAACACCCGTCGGAAATCTTATTCTTTTAGTCGCAATCGTGAGCTGGTCAGGATATATTGTCGGCTCCCGGTATTTAACGAACACAAAACATTACAATCCGATGCTCATCACCTCTGTTTCAATGTTTACTTCTGTTGTATTTCTTTTTATCGTCAATCTGTTTGTTCCCCACCATATCGACGCTGCAGCACTGACCAATCCGACCATTATTGCCAACTTTCTGTACTTGGGACTTTTCGTTACCGTCGTGACATACGTATTATTTCAATGGGCGATTGGGCAACTTTCTTCAACCACGGCCTCCCTCACGAATTATCTCCAGCCGATCTTTGCATTTTTCTTTGCATGGATATTTTTCGGAGAACGGATTACTCCCGCATTTTTATTCGGCAGCCTCCTTGTTTTGTTGGGGGTATTTATCGTCACCGGAGACCGGCTCCTCGAGCATGTCCGTTTGTTCAGAACGAAGCGGCGAAACGGATAAGTTCTTCTTTATATATATTTTCCCGGAACAGAAATTCTTTAGGCTGAAGAATCGGTAAATCGCTCCCCGCCGTGTCGGCGTATCCCTGAATAAGAAGATCAAAATACAGATCTCCGATTTTTTGCCGTAATGCCCGGAAAGCAGGTTCACTTTTCCCCGATTCCATAATTTTGTTTACCATCCTATGCGCATCCAAGTGATGGAAAATAACTGTGGAAATCTGATCAACGAGTGTTTTAGATAGTCCCCAACGGGTGCAGATGGCGACGCTCATATCGCGTCCCACAACCTCATGACCGGGGCAGTTGTTCTGTCCGGTTGCAGGATCAGTAATCATCGTCTTGCCGCATCCGACATCGTGGAGAAGGTTGATCGCAAGGATAATATTTTGGCGTGGTACTCCATCAATTTCCTTTTTAAGTGCATGTACTAATTTTTTCTTTTTGGAGTCCCCGGCAAACGGAAACGTCATGATGTGCTGGGCGTGAGAAACGACAGAGGCAGTATGGTCAAAAACGGACTGATGATCATGCCATGGATTTATGGCAATGACATCTTTTTGCTCATATAATTCGGGAACCCATGAGGATAGGTTGCCCGACAGGAGGTTATCGGAGGTAATATCAGGAAACTTATTTTGCGAATTCTTCATGGAGGGTTTTGCGGATGCTTTTCCACCAATCATGCGAATCACTTGTTGAAAGCTCGTGGGCAAGCGCTATGGCTTCCGGCAACCGAAGACGTTTTGCATTTCCGGTAAGCCATTCCTTTGCATGCGTGTTCCCTTTTTCCATTAATAATTTAAGCTCCACAAGAAACGCGATGACGTTGGCCTCATAGGCGATTTTTGCCTCCAGTGTTTCTTTTTTTTCGTACGTATCAAGTGTGCTCAATAGTTCATCGTCAATGCCGCCGAAAATATCGCGGTTTGCGCGGTCCTGATCTCTTGTCATGTAAAACTTTGCAATTTTATCGAGATCTCCTGTCCGCGCTTCGTGAAAATCATGGAACACACTCATGACGAGAACAGTTTCCAAACTGATCCTGCCACTACGCTCAGGGCTGTTGACTTGTATTAATTTCGTCAACAGGTATGCGATAACACAGGTCATGAAGGTATGTTCACCGACACCTTCGTCATTATCACCCATAATCATCCAACCTGTGCGCTTCATGCGCTTCACAACGGCCGCCTCATAGATGAGATTTTTAATGTTGGCAAGATGTTTGGTATACATAAATTTCTTTTTTGTCATCCCGGCCACTGAGCCGGTATCCAGTTTTCGAAACTCATGGATTCCGGGTCAAGCCCGGAATGACAATAAATCGGTGCGCTTCTGAGCAGAGTCGAACTGCTATTACAGCCTCCGGAGGGCCGCGTTCTATCCATTGAACTACAGAAGCATAAACCTATTGTATCAAAGAGCGGCTGCAGGATATCCATTAAACTACCGTGTCCCTCGTAGTTCCGCCGTGTCGGCGGGACGAAGTGGGATAGGAGCTTTATGGCTTTATTATACCCCAAAATAGAATTGTAACGAAACTTGAAGATTATATGATGAGGGAAAGGTCGCCATGGATGATCGTAGGCTGCATAGCGAAAAGCTCAGTGATGTAGTCCATATCTGGAATGGGGTTAAGAAGGAACATTTTTTTCCCCAACCAATACGCAAGACCGACTTCGAGGAATGTGTTACCTCCAATATAATTTTTTATCCCCTTTTTGTCGTAATTCAATACAAGAATAGCGTCTGATTTTTCAATTTTCCGGAAATGCTCCCGTATAAAATCATGCTGGATTTTTGCAGAAATTTTCGCCTCGTCAATCGTCGGGTGCACGTAGCCGATCGTGTCCATAAGTTCGATACTTTTGGGAACCAATACGGTGTGCCCCGCTTTTTCCAGTTCTTTTTGGATCCGGCGCATGTTCTCATGAAACTGCATGCTGCCGCAAATGGCGATAATCATAACGTTTTTGGTTTTGAAACAATTTTTATCTGGCAAAGTTCACGGAATCCGTCTATCCCATGCTCCCGCCCGATGCCTGATTTTTTGTATCCGCCGAACGGATTAAACGGCCGGAAATGCCCAACACCGTTGACATCGACATTGCCGGCTTGAATTGCTTTTGATATACGGTCAATACGTCCCCTGTCTTTTGTAAACACCTGCGACCCGAGGCCATAGATCGTGTCATTCGCCTTTGCAATTGCGTCTTCTTCCGTTGTAAATGGAACGACGGACAACACGGGACCGAATACCTCCTCTTTCCAAACGCGCATCGACCGATTGATATGTGTAAGAAGCGTTGGGGCATAATATGCGCCTTTGAGTCCCACTGGCTTCTTACCCCCGATTACAACGTTTGCCCCTTTTTCTATGGCGTCTTTGACCTGGCCCTCGAGAAGATCAAGTTGTTTTTTAGAAACCAGAGGACCGAGCGTTGTTTTCGGATCTTCTGGATCACCAACAACAATCGTCTCGATTTTATTCTTGAGTTTTGTCACAACATCATCAAATATCTTTTCATGCACAATCAACCGCTTGTCCGCATCACACGTCTGCCCACAGAACATAAACCGCTTTGACATAACACCGGCAACCGCACCCTCAACATCAGCATCATCAAAAATCAGCACCGGATTTGAACCGCCCATCTCAAGAATTGCTTTAATAAATTTCTTACTGGCTTTTTGATACAACAGTTGACCAACTTGGGTGCTTCCGGTAAACCAAATGAGATCAATGTCACCATCAGTAAGTGCCGCTCCCACTTTTGCGCCGCCGTGGACGAATGATAAAACGCCCTCGGGTAGCTTTGCATCACGGCAAATTTCTTCAAGTAACTTTCCGGTCAGTACACATTCCTCTGCCGCCTTATAGAGAACCGTATTACCGACAAGCAAGTTGGGAATCACTCCCCACACAAACATATCAAAGGGTAAATTCCACGGAGTAATCACCGCTGCTGTCCCAATCGGCTCGTAATACACCGTATGAAGAGAAGTGTCATCCTGTCCGACAACGGTGGGGGATATCGCATTCTCAACATTACCAAGAAACCACTCAAAATATCCCTTATTCCAAAGCACCTCATCAAGGCACGCAGTTATCGGCGTCCCCACTTCGCGGGTTATAATTGAAGCGATCTCGCTTGCATGTTTCTTACATAAATCGTTAATACGTCGCACATACTCAATCCGTTTTTTTACGCCGAGCATCCTCCAACTTTCTTTCGCGGCATTGGCGTTTTCAACTTTAGTCCGAATTTCAGAATCGGAAGAAACTGAAACCTCACCGATTTTTTCATAATTTTTCCCCGGATTTGTGGAAATAATTTTAGTCATATGCCTCCTATCATAATACTAAAGAACAGAAAGTATATCCTGAAAAAGTTTTTCAAATTTTGTATACCCACTTGCGCGATTAAAATGACCAGCATTTGATATACATGTTAACTTCACCATAAGATGATTAGCTATTGCCTTCCCGTTCTTTAGACTCGTATACGGATCATTGTCTGAATGATAAACGAAAAACTTCTTGGAGTGAGATCTGATGACATCCCAATCAAACTTATATCCATTACTAAACTTATACGATTCACGATACAACACATATGGTTTGATTCCGATTGAAGCAGAAACGAGAAATGACGCATAAACCGGATCTTTTAATCTTTCCAGAACACGAAAGAGAAATAATCCACCCCGACTATGACCGATGAGAATCGTATTGGCGTCAATATATTTGTTATATTTTTCTAATACCTTCAATCTCGTTTCAAGTGAATCGTTCTCCGGAAGAGGAAATTGTGGAACAAATACCTGATGACCTTTCCTTTCTAATCTTTCTTTAAGCCATGGAAACCAATTTTCTTCCGGATTTCCTCCGGTCCCATGGAAAATAAATATATTTCGTTTCATACAAAAGTAGTGATACTATCTCCCGTGGACCTGCGGAAGGGGTGACCTGCCTGCCAGCGCCTGAGCGAAGCGATGGCGGGCAGGGATTTGCTCCGCATTCAAGCGGAGGATACAGGATTCGAACCTGTGCCTCCCTTTCGGGAGAACGGTTTTCGAAACCGTCGCCGTAAACCACTTGGCTAATCCTCCCGCATCTTCAGCGGGTCACCGATGATGGCGTTCCTGGGCAGAGTCGAACTGCCATCACAGCCTTCGCAGGGCCGCATTCTATCCATTGAACTACAGGAACCTGGGCTCTATTATACCCTGAACGGAAGGGAAACGGAATTATGAAGTGGGTTTTTCCAGCGGTACTTTCTCCGACAGCCAGCCTGCGGCATTATCAACCCATGTTTTCTCGGGCGTTTCGCGGTAGGGAATATGCTCCGAAAGGAGCTCACGGACCCTTTTTGGAGTTTCACTTCCCAAAAGAATAATAATCCGCGTACCGAAATTCGGTTTTATAACCACCATATGCTGCCCCCACTGTTCTTCAAACCAGAATTCCGCTAGCTCCTCCCACCGGTAATAATGCCCGACACTCTCAACCCCCAAATTCGTAATCTTGTGTTCGACGTTTTCGGGCGGCACTGTTGAGAGGACGTAGATAAGAAAAACCACCGACACGACGGCGGCGATAAGCAGAAACTCCTGCATAAAGACGAGAATGACGAGAAGGAAAAAGATGATGGCCCCGATATTGGTAAAATATTCACGGTCCCGTTTTTTAAACAGTCGCGATGGGGAAGTCCATGAGAGGAGCACTTCGCGTGGCTTGTCTCCTTTGGTAGCGGCAGATGATTTTTCCATAATTCCAGTATATATCAACGTGTTGATTTTTTCTTCGTCTCCATATACTTCCGCGCAACCTTGACGGCAATGCTTCCGCCGGGGATGAGAACACCTGCAGCGTCAGCGCCGATATCAAAAAGGAAGTTCGTATCAAGCACTTTTCCTAAATACTGCTGGAACAATCGGCTTCCTAACCTGACCTGTCCGGTTAACCCGTCAACCTCCAT
>Ga0182021_10007421_pt1 | contig 12995 bp, 14 predicted proteins | sample 612E3MmetaG_FD_120493 | JGI IMG/M metagenome (GOLD analysis project Ga0182021, IMG submission 120493) | Permafrost microbial communities from Stordalen Mire, Sweden - 612E3M metaG (Illumina Assembly) | ecosystem: Environmental > Terrestrial > Soil > Wetlands > Permafrost | place: Sweden... | reverse complement strand
TCCTCATGGTCCCACACCTCCGTCTGCTCCAATTTCAAGAGCGGATGCATCCCTAGCCCCAGAAAGCGGTACCTGTCCTGCGTCGCCGCATATAGTCGTTGTAGACCTCCATAGAGCGTCGTCTCTAAGCCCTGGACGCTTGAACCGGGGACGGTAGGAACTATCTCAATGACGTTCTTTTGCAGTTCTTTGGAGAGGTTGACATCACCGAACTGGAACTCGTTGACGACCTCCCCGTTGATCTCCTCGATGATCCTGTCGTTGATGGGCAGGGGCTTGAAGTCCCGGTCGTTGATCGAGTATTCGTGTTCGGTGCCGATTGTCATTTCCTCACCCGATGATCAGCTCTTCTACCTTCTCTGTGTCTGGCTCCTCGATCCGGCAGACCGTCCAGAGCTCCTCTTCGGGCAGGAAGGCAACGACACGGATGATCTTGTCGATGGCCATCTTATATTGTTCGTCATACGCCTTCCGGTCCTGCTTGAGCACGGTGACCAGTGGGCAAATCGTTTCCTTCTTAAGGTAGATCTCTATGATGCCTTCCTTGACGTCAAAGGTGAAAGGACCGGCCACGCAGGTCTCCGGCTTGAAGGCGTGGATCGCGCATAGGCCGTTCTCCTTGAACATGACACACATGTTGTCAGTCCTGACCTTTAGGCGTTTATAACCAACGAACTCGATGTTGTCGTCGGATATCTCGTTCTCGGTCAGTATCCGGATACGCTCGTCCGTCAGGGGCGGATGTGCGTCCATACAGCAGCGGCCACCGCATTGCTTGCATACTTCGGTGGCCTTCTCACACCATTCATCGCTCATTCCATTACCTTTCCATAAGGTTCGAGATTATCTGATTGTAAATGCGAGGATAGTACTCATCCTCACCGCTCTCGAGCGAGGGGTTATCATTAACTTCTATTACAAATTGTCTGCCGCCACGCTGTTTTATGTCAACACTGTACAGCCCTTTGCCGATGGATTTAGCGGCCTTGATGGCCAACTCGATGACCTCTCGCGGAACATCGTCAAGGGGAACGCTCTCCGATGCGTAATCGGGTATCTCGCCTTCCTCACTGGCCACGATCTTCTGCGACTCAGTGGGAAGGACGTACCGGCACGCATATAGCAGTTCCCCGTCCAGGACCCCGACCTTCCAATCCTCGTCGCTCTCGATGAACTCCTGCGCGACGATCCGATCGGACATCTTCAGGTAGCCGCATGCGATGCGATGGGCATCGGTCAGGGCGGTGACCTTTTTCACCCTGTTGCCGAAAGTAGTGGAGGGTTCCTTGAGAATCAGGGACCCACCCATTGCCTCCAGGAGGCGGCCCATGTCGTCCTCGTTGAAATCCGATTTCTTCACGAACTCGGTACGAGGGATGGGGACCTCCGCCTTGATCAGATGCATATACATATTGACCTTGTCCGAGCATATCTGGATGGAACGGGAATCGTCGATGACCGGAATATCGTGCATCTCCGCCATCTTCGAGGCAATGAAAGAAATGTTGAGCGGATCGGTCCGACTCCGGATGAAAAGAGCATCTGTCTTCAGGACCTTCTTGATCTCGACCGGGAAGATGAAGTAAGAGCGGTAACCCATGACTTCCGCGGTATCGCGGCATTTGATCAGGAGCGTTAACTTGCGCGAATAACTAAGAGCCTGTCTGTCAACGAAGATACCGAGCGTCCTCATCTTCAAACGCTCCTTTGGCCGAATGGCACAAAATGACGGCGCGATAACGGACCTGCTGAAAGGCCAGACATGTTCCCAGATTATGCTGGCAATGCCAAACTCACCCTGCATATTTATGGTTTCGCAGACGCCACCGTCAATTGATCCGGTTTTGCCTGGAGGTCACGCTCATCGATTGGATCGGCATGAGGAACCAGGGACACTTCGATCATGAACGGATCGGAAAGCATAGGATTTTTTAAAAGGTTGCGGGCCTCGGGAGGAGGCCCGTATTGGATGAAATGGCCTAACAGGTCATTTTAGATCTTCTGTTCTGGCTTCGAGCTTTCTTTGGCCTTCTTGTCCTTCTTTGCCATGAATGCCCGCCTCCACCCTTGTCAGGCAAATGCAGGATGACCGGTCACGGATTGACTGATTTTCAACCGACTAAAGATGCCTCAGATTGGATAAATTAAAGTAGGCCGAACGAGCGAACGGGAAATCAGTCATCCTCGTTCAACGCCGGTTCATCATATGATTCGGGTTCAATCGGCGGATCACCCTGCCGGGGTCTGACGGTCTTTCGATACGCCAATAGGACCAAAATCACCGAAATGGGAACCGCAACGAATAGAGGCACTAACGAAGCCAGTACATTGGTGCTGGTGGTATCGGTCGATTTGGACGCATCTGGACTGTTGCTGGCCTGCTGGATGACCGGACTTCCCGACGAGCCGCCGCTGATCCCGGGATTCACCATGTAGATCGAGAGGATTACCGCGCCGATCAATATGATGGAGGTGGTGATCAGCACGATGATCTTGGTGTTCTCGTTCGGTGAAAGGATATCGCGCGCCTTCCATGAAAGCCCATAATAAACGAAACCGTGGTCCTCCTCGCGTTTCACGAATCCCCCGTCCTCCAGCTTCTTCAGGTGTCGGTGAACGGCTGCCTTATCGACCCCGACCAGTTCAGCTAGCTGGGACACGGTCCTGCGATTGGGCTGAAGCGATTTCAGGATGTCCATCCTGGTATCAGATGCGAGCGCGAAGAGCGCCTTCTTGTCGAGTTCGACGCGCAATTCGATTTCCTCAACGCCTCGATAGTGCTCAGGTAGATTAATCCCTATCATCTGAGCTCCGGTGATATGGGGATCGCTTCGCCGCCGCTGCCTCCATACCCATACCAGTACTGGAGGAAGGTTCCCAGGATGATCGAGCCGCGATAGACAAGGTCGCCCATCCCATAGGCAGAGATGGAGTACTGGGAGCAGACGTAGAGCGTATCACCGATGTACATCGTCCTTTCCACCCCGCCGCTGTTGTTGGAACCGGCGGTCCCGATCAGGGAAATGCCACCAGAAGTGTTGAACAGGTATGCTGCGCAAACGTATTGCGAGCCGTTATCGTATCCTGACACTGGCACGATCAGCAATGATCTTGATGCATCGAAAGTGACCGCGTGCGGATCGTAGAGAGCAGGGGAATAACTGAAATTCGATAGCAGGAGCTTCTGCTCCTCAATCGGGTTGGTCCGGTCGCTCACGTCGTAGAGCGAGACCTTCATGCTGTGACCCTCGAACCCTAGACCGATCATGTGGGTGGCGTCGACCGGATGGAGGTAGGTGGAGAACCCGGGCATGGTCAGCTCTCCCAACACGTGGGGTGAGCGAGGATCGCTGAGGTCGATCGCGAAAAGGGGATCGACCTGACGATAGGTGACCAGATAGAGCGTGTCATCAATATACCGGGAGGATTGCATGGTCTCCCCGATTCCGATGCCGCCTAGCTGACCGACCAGCGACAGATTCGATGACAGGACGGAGACCAGTGTCTCAGTGGTAGTGTTGTAGTCGGTGGTCGCTATCCTGAGGTAACCATCCTTTTCGTCGATGGCATAGCGGTCGATGACATTGCCGCGGACGGTGCCGGAAGCTTTCAATTCCATGCCAGTCCCGGAAATGTCGATCCTGTAGATGGTCGTATATGAAACGCTACGGGTGTCACTTGATACGGCGACGTCCCCATCAACGGCGATCAACGGACCGTAGAATGAGTAGTGTGGATATGTCACGTATATGTTGTTCTCGGAAACATACATCATCGAACTGTAACCGGTTAGGATCGACATCTGCTCCGATTGCAGATCGGCCAGGTTCAACCGGACCAGGTTCAGGTAGCAACTGACCACGGTATTGCCAGGATCGTAAAGGATCTGCCCCGGTTCGAACTCAACGGAGGAATTGTTCGACATCGTCGCCGGAATGACCGACCCCCCGCTCGAGGAATCCCATGCATATTGGGTCGCAAAGACGAACAGGTCATCGCCATGCATCCTGCTGGTCGAGAAGGAACCGCTGACCCCGGTGGTCTTCATCAGATGTGGAACACTGGGATCGCTCACATCGAACATGCTCACCATCGTACTGGTGGTCCCGATAACGTATGACGGGGCAATCAGGCCAAGTGCATATACCGGCTGGACCTGCGTATAGCTGGCCAACTGGCAGATCACAACCAGCTTGTCCCCGACAAGGTATATGCCTTCCACGTAAACTGAGGAGGTCCGCGCGGCGTCGAGCATTTGGCTCATGTTCAGCGAGCTCACATTGACCATGGCCGAGGAGGGCATGGCCTTGATTATGATGACGGCGGATTGCCCGGCCGTGTAGATGTAGGTCCCGTCCGTGAGCACTCGATCCTCCTCCTGGACGCCTGAAACCTGAACGTTTGTGGTGGAATGGTCCCCGATTGAACCTGCAGCCACCGTACTTTGGTCATAGGTCGGAGTGCTTACCAGCCCCTTCGCCGCGGAATTCCTGTCGAGATAGGAGTTCAGGTCGGAGTAACTGTTGAACGATTGGAGTCCCGCCACGGAATTGCTTTGTCCGGGTTGGATCAGAACGGCAAGGCCGGCAGCCAACAGGAGCAATCCGATCAGCAGGGCGAAAGGAGCGTAATAGCTCTTCATATCAGTTCATTTAACTCATATGTATATCAAAGAGGGTTTACGGTTGACGATTCAGTCAATTATTGCGTAATAGGACCGAATGGATAACAGCCAGACCATTAAGAATTTTTATGGATATTGCATAAATGAGTGATCAATTACAATCGCAAGGTGTTAATATCGGATTGGGGCATGCCTATCCAATCCACGTTCCGGCGTCGTCCGCTCGATAAGGAACGGATTACACGCCTCGGGAATGACCCTCGGCCAGTAACTATGGGCCGGTCGTCAGGAGCAAAATCAGCTCACCCGAAATAACAAAGAAAGGTCATCAGATGGATCTCATCATATTAATCATAACATTCGGCTTCCTAGGGTACGCCATAAAGTACATCGATCAGGCGTACGATGAGAACGAATTCCCAATACGTTCCGCTAACCTGGTGGCAATCATCGCCGGTGTCCTGATGGGCACCTTGATGGCCTTCGACAGCCCGTTCTCCACCGCATTCTTCATCGCAATGATCATCAGCCTGGTGCTGGCGAAGAAGATTGACAATGTGGCATTTGCGGCAGGTTCGATCATAGCATTCGGGATGATGGGGCTGTTCATGCTGAACACGAGCGTCACCTTCCTAATATTGCCGATCGCGGTCTTCCTCTTCGCCGGTTTCGTGGACGAGATAGTTGATGGCTTCGCACACAAGCACCACGTTGGCGACCGGGTCGAGAAGTTCTGCCACTACCGGCCGTTCAGTGATTTCGCCCTGTTCGCCATGATCGCATTCGGGATGTTCAGCTGGATCTATGTTGTTCCGTACTTCTCCTTCACCATCGCCTATATGCTGGTGGGTAGGATCAATCTCATGGACATCGCCACCGGGATCAGGCACGTCATCAACCGAGCGGCCAAGTTCAGGCCATAGGACGGCTCGGACACGCGCACCGGCATCGGAGCAATTTCCGACAGTTTAATGATTCTTTGATGTTCTCTATACTTGATACGGGGTTTGAGAAAATGGCGGAAAGGACGAAAGAGGAAGTGCTCTCAGAGCTAAGGACGCTGCCAGCAGTAGGGGAGAATGCTGCCGAGGCATTGTATCGATTGGGCATCAGGTCGAAGGATGATCTGGTAGGAAAGAACCCGGAACAGATGTACGAGGAACTGCGCTCGATGAAGGGCTCCTATGCGGAACCGTGCATGCTGAACTCGCTCAAGATAGCGGTGAAAAGCGCATCCAAGAAGTGACCGCTCAAACCTTGACGATACGGTGACCATCGGCACTGGCGATGAGCAGTTCTCCCATCTCCAGGCTGTTCCATTTGCCCGGCGTGAACGGTTCGGAAGAGACCACGGTGGCAGTCGAGGAATCGCGGTCCAGCAACGTCTTCGGGCCCACCATTTCGATGCTGCCCAGTCTCGCAAAGTTCATGGGATACTTTTCATCGTTCATGAATGCCCTTCTGAGCGCGAACAGGACCGTCCCGTCGGTCAAAGCGAAGTTCAGGGAGGATGTGGTCTCGTCTGGATCGCGGCTCATTTCACGGACAGCGCTCAGTATCCCAGCCTCAGCTCCACCCGCTTGTTCTATCCTCTGGAGCAGGTAGTGGAACATGATCTCCGAATCGGTGTTGCCCTGCAGTGATTCGGAATATCGCTCCAGCAGCTTGACCTTCAGGCTAAGCGGGTTCCCCAGTGTCCCATTGTGAGAGAACAACCATCCGTCCTTGTGGAATGGGTGCGTGTTTAGGACGCTGCGGTCGCCTGAGGTGGGATTTCTAACGTGGGCCATGACAAATCCCGGCTCGGCCCTCCTGATCGCCCCCGACAAGGCAAAGCTGTCGGTCGCCTTGATCGGTTCCTTGATCACCATCGGACCGTCATCTGTGAAGTAGCCCAAGCCCCAACCGCCAGAATACGTCTCCGAGGAAGATCGAAAGAATTCCCTAAGCAAACGCGATTCGATCGCTGGGGGAACGTCAAGAGCCGTGGCGATGGCGAAGATGCGGCACATTCGATCACAGCATGACTCTGAACGATTTAACAAAATCGCTCATCTGGTCTGGAATAACGTTCATATGGTCAGGCCGAAATATCATCGACCCGACGTCGAATACTATCAATGGCCAATGGCCCTTATCAGGTCCCAGTTCACCGATCCTATGAATGTATGGCTTCCTCTATCGCTCCAGCGATTTTTCCTCCATACAGGAAGATCGGCACGACCACAATAGTCGTGACCCCGGCAATGAGGACATAGTTCGCCAGCGGAAGAGAACCTGCACCCGATTCGGGCAGGATTAGGGCCGATTCGCCTAAATATACCAGTGCGAGAACCATGAACCACACTATCCAATAAAGATTCAATGCACTGAACAAACTGATCTGGCGAGCACCGCAGTTGCCGCAGTATTTGAGGTTCGGGTCCCTCAGCTCACCACATTCCTGACAGTACGATCGTCCTCCCCTTGTTAGCATTGGTCCTTGAGCTTTTGAAGGTATCCTTCAAGTTTCTAGGATACAAGCCCTTGTTCGTACCGAACTAAGCGCTGAAACGGTCAAAAATCAATTTTACAGTATCGCCCCAAGATATTAAGCCGCCAGGAACCATCGGGCCTCGAGGTCTCGTGATGCAGAAAGTGTTCTATTTCGTGGCACACATGCCAAACGAGCCTGGAGCGCTTCATAAGGCGGCGGAGATCGTAACCAGATATCACGGCAACGTGGATCGGATACATTACGACCGGAGAATAGACCCTTACACCGTTTTCTTTGAGATCCGCTGCGACGATGGCAGGTATGACCAGATCAAGAAGGAACTAGAACTGCTTGGATATCTCCAGGACTCGCTGGCTGTTCCCAGCTTTCTCAAGTTCAATGTGTATCTTCCAAACCGACCAGGAGCGTTGTTCGAGTTCCTGCACCACACAACCTCGGCCGGTTGCAACCTCGCCTTTCTCGATTTCGATGACCGGAGCAAGTACCCGGAACGGCTCACCGTCAGCCTGACCATCGAGGACAGTTCATTGGTCCAGGGTCTTTTGGAGGAGTTGAAGTCAGAGTACCCCATGGAGATACTGGAGTATGATACGACAGGCAAGCACTTGGACGACACGGTCTTCTATATTCGGTTCGCCCAAGAGCTCCGGCAGCTCATCGGAGACACAGAGGACCAGTTCCTATTGAGACTGCTCTCGGACATAAACCACATCGTGCAGGAGCTGCATAATCAGGGAGAGGACCCTAAGCTGGTGTTCAATAGCGTCCTCCAGACCGGCAAGACCATCAGGGCCACGACAGGAAAGGGCTTCTATGCCGATGTGCAGCATCTGAAGATGGACAGCGATGCGGAGCTTTACTGTTTCCAGATGCCCTGCGGGGGGAGCGTCTTCGCCCTGGTATCTGCCGGAGAGGTCATGCTCGTCGATACCGGTTATGGCATTTATCACGATGACTTGGTCCAGATGCTGGCCGCCTACGGCATCGGGGACAGGTCGCTCATCAAACGTATTTTCATAAGCCACGCCGATGCGGACCATTCGGGCGGGGCTGGACTATTCGATGCCGAGTTCTTCGCGCACCCAGGAACAGTTGACATCGTTAAAAGATCGAACCGGGCGTATGGATCTAAACTTGAATCGTCCGTGCTCGAGGAGGTCTATACCAGGCTGATCAATATGTTCTCTAATTTTCAGCCGCCATCCCGATTCACTCTGCTGAAAGATGACCTGGGGGCCAGGGGGCCGTTCCGAATCGTTGCCCGGGACCGCTTCGCCAATATGGATTTCGAGGTCCTGGAAAGCCTAGGTGGACATTTGTATGGACAGATCTTCCTGCTATTCCCGGCAGAAGGGGTTTTATTCTCTGCCGACTCGCTCATCGGTTTCGATTCGCTCACACCCGAAAGGGTGGAGTTCAACATCCTGGCCAAGAATCTAATGACCTCGGTTAATGTCGACAGCGAGAAGGCTGGAGAGGAAAGGAAGGGACTGCTGGAGTTGGCAGCCGAGATCGATGCAGAGATGGCGTCCTCGGGTAAAAGGTGCATCGTCTGCGGGGGCCATGGTGCAGTATCCGTTCTGGACTCGGGAAAACTGAGGACCCACGGGAATGTGGAGCGATACCGGCACAGTGGCCCTGAACAATAATTTTAAGCGTTCAATTTGTCGCCATTCTAGCAAAGATAGCATGAAAGCAAGTGTTGTTTTTTCTCCGTACGAAGCGAACAAGGAAGGCTTAATGCACTACCGCGAAGATACGACGGGTGGTTGGAAATGATGACAGAATCGATCAGAAAGATAATGGAGGACCGTAAGTTCCTTTTCTTCGGGGGCAAGGGCGGCGTTGGCAAGACCACGATGGCCGCCACAACTGCCACATGGTTATCGGACCATGGATACCACACCCTGATAGTGGCGACCGACCCCACGGTCAGTTTGTCGGCGATCTATGGCCAACATATCGACGAGACGGAGATCACCAAGATCGGCACGGAGCGCAATCTGTGCGGCCTCAACATCAACCCCAAGAAGGCCATGGGAGTGTTCCAGACCCGTCTTGAAGGCACATTGCAAGGATTTTCCACCCTGTTCGGATCGGAACTATTGTCGACGCCCTGCACCGAAGAGATCGCCGCCTTCGACCAATTCGTCTCATTCTTCGATGACACTGAACACGACAAGATCGTGTTCGACACCGCCCCCACCGGGCACACCCTCCGTGAGCTGTCCATGCCATTCGATTGGTCCGGGTATATCGCCAACCAGATCAAGAACCGAAAGGAGCTGTCCGAAGCGCTCGGTTTCGTCTATGACGACAATATGCTGGACGACCTTAAGTTGGAGAAAAGACGCTATGATAACTCGGTGAAGGGCCTGTCGGACCAGAGCATCTCGGCGTTCAATCTTGTATTGTTGCCGGAGAAGCTGCCCATCGAGGAGACGGCGAGAGCGATAACCGATTTGTCCGGTTTCGGTATCGAGGTGCCTTCGCTCATCATAAATGGGGTAATTCCTCAGGACGTGCTCAAAGGCAATTGGTTCCTGGAGAAGAGAAGGGCGACCCAGGACCGATACCTCCAGGAGATCGACGAACGCTTCGGTGAAAAGCTGAGGGTCCAGGTGCCGCTGTTCGAGACGGACATCTATGGTCTGGACCGTCTAAGAAGGGTAGGGAGGGAACTCTATGGCGAGTAAGATAAGGCTCACCCTGCTGTCGTTCTCATGCTGCTATCCGAAGATGGCCGTCTATGACAAGCAATATGTCGAACGCATCCGCGAGGCGATCAAGAACACCAGCGTGGAAGCGGAAATAGACCTGGTGACGGTGACCGAGGCCCAGATGTCGCTTAGGTACATGTTCATGGCGGAGATCCAACCGATGTTCCAGAAGTATGGTTCGGCGGTCGCGCCTGCGCTCTTCGTCGACGAGAAACTGGCGCTCTTCGGCGGAGTCCCTACCCTGGAAAAACTAGAGGAGGTCCTGAAGAAAGCAGCACAGGACCACGCACCCATCTCGATCCATTGATGCGTTCTCTTTCAATTATTGTTCGAGCGAACCGTCTATTGACGGTTGAAGAACGTTTTCACGGACGGCCGATTCAGATAGATGATGATCAGCCAAGGAACCGCCAGGGCCACGACGAGATCGAATACCCAGGCAGGATCGGAGAAGCCCCTTATCAATGGGTTGACGAAGGCCGAGAATATGGAGACGATGGCGAAGACGATCCCGGCGATCCAGGCCCATGAACGCCCCTTCAGGAATCCATATCCGATCAGGAAGGCGATGACCCCTAACGCCAGGAATAACAAAGCCAGGGACCCGAAGACGAGCATGGCGTTGTCCACCAGCCATTTCGGGGCGTCATTGCCGATCGCATCCCTGACCTGCTGGTTCGTGGTCAGGATGGAAAGGGCCATGAAACCGAGGGAGGCCAGCAGCATCAATGCTCCCATCGTCAGCTGCAGCAAGGCCATTATCGTTATCCCGACGGGCCTCTTTCGATCGACCATGCCGACGAAACGGATTCTCATTACTTAACTGAAATGATGGGGACCGTTACGTTATCCCAGTTGCCAAGAATTGTTGTTCTTTCGGGTGGAGATTTTATGCTAGTCCGATGCTATTGATTATTCCGCCTGAATTCCCGTCGATAACCAGGATGATCTTCTTCCCTTCATGGTCATATCGGGCGAACCAGATCGGGGCATGTAGCAGTTCGGTCTCCGAGACGTCGACTTGAGTATTCAATTGCTGGATCATATGAAACTGGGCATGGGCCTTGTCGGACTGAAGTTGGTCCACAAGTGTCTTTGCCTGATACTTGGCGACCTCCTCCCCAATGTCTCCGTTCATGATCTGGACACCCTTAGGCACCTTGGCCATATCAAAGAACGTCCGTTCTTCAAGGGCGAAGGCGTAGTCCCTGGGCTGATATTGAGTGAACGCCTTGAGCGCTACAATAGGAAAGTTATAGTTGTTGTCCAGTTCCTGGGTTTTCTTGATGTTGCCTCGGCCTGCGCCCATCGTGCCTCCAAGAACCGCACCGGTCATAAGGGGTCCTCCGAACCCGCCACCGAATCCCCCTCTTCTACCACGTCCACCGCCAAGAGCTGCACCCATTAGACCTGCCAGAGCTACTGTGGTAGCGATCTGTCCGGCCTCAGCGGCTACATCGCTGGCGACGATCGAAGTTCGCGCCGAGGTCGAGACGATCCAATAAGGGATCATGCTCAGGCTCATTTCTTCCAGCTTCGAATCCTCCTGAAGATGCCTATGTAAGAGTCCCTTGTCCATGAGGCCGTGTATCTTGTCAATGATCTGTTGTTTCTCAGAGAATTTGATCAACAACATCGTTTGCTTCTGGACGCTCCTCCATCCATCGTTCACCAATGTGATGGTGGAACCGCAATACAAGCAGGTCACCACCATCTCCCCGAACTTCGGTGTGATGGGTGCACTACAGCTTGGGCACTTGAGCGCCGTCACTTCAGCGGGAGCAATTATCGCCGGGGTGGAAGTCCCCGCCGGTTTCACCTTCTCGCTGATGATCTTGGTCCCACATTTCAAACAGAAAAGAGCATCGTCAGGCAGGTCGGCACCACAATGAGGGCAATACATGATCATCACATTCTTTGGTCCAGTCAACTCTCAGGGAACATTCTCCATCAAGGAAAAGCTTCGACCATGATCAGCACTGGATAGGCTGAATGGGCATTTGCTCCTATTCATATGTATCTTCATTATGTTTGTGGTGATCGTTTTATCGATCCCGCTTGGTGACTTTATCTTAAATAAGAATAGCCATGACAGGAATGTTGGGAATATCTTTTTTATTAACCCACTAGGTTGACAATATTGAAGTAATCCAGTAGGACAAGGAATATGATGGCCCTGGTGACGCCAGCGATGAAATTGACAACCACGAACCATTCCATTTTCATAGTCTTCCCTTCCCTATTCGCGATGGAAAAGATGTACAATGGAACAGTATCAGTCATTAATGGTATGGCCATGATGATGAATAATGCGAAATAGCCAAACCTGGCAACGAATCGTTCACAAAGATCAACGAAAACCCCAAGCTGCTTGATTCTTGCGGACCATTTCTTGATCATGCCTTCAAGTCCAATACCGATCTTGAACACCAGGATTGCACCGACAGCCTTGCCTGCCCCTAGGACGATTGCGCGTAAGTACCAGGGGGTTGTCTGGTTGAGGACCTAGCCCAGTTCTTCAGGCAACGGAAGGATTGCTGCCGCGCCGATAGAGAAAAGAAAGAAGAAAATAGAATAAGCTATGGGATTGCTGGCGATTCCGGCTAGTATGGATGTGAAATCAGAATCCAATCCCATTGTATGGAAGGAGGAGGGTGAAGATAATAAACTTGCCCACACTCAAAGGGCAGCCTTTCGCGCTGCTAATCTTTCTTAGCAGATGGTGATATGGCGGACCTGTGGGGATTCGAACCCCAGTCTTTGGCTTCGAAGGCCAAAAGGATAATCCAGGCTACCCTACAGGCCCTTTGGACGAACTTCGTTATCACGCCTTCGGTTAAATAATCTCTCTTGCCGGACTCCAACTGTTGCACAATGTCCCGCGGGTCGGTGGTAGGTCAAGTGAGAAGATTTAAACCGTTCCGCCTTGATGCGCAGTCATGAAGAGGGTCACGATGGGCCACGGGGCGGGCGGCGAGATGATGCAAGAGCTTATCGGAGAGCACATTGCGCCATTCCTACCCAAATGCAAGGCCGAGGTGCCCTTGGAATCCTTCGATGATTCCGCTGTAGTGGACGATGTGGTGTTCACCACCGATGGCCACACCGTGAAACCGTTGTTCTTCCCCGGAGGGGACATCGGATCCCTGGCCAT
>Ga0182021_10007420_pt1 | contig 12996 bp, 9 predicted proteins | sample 612E3MmetaG_FD_120493 | JGI IMG/M metagenome (GOLD analysis project Ga0182021, IMG submission 120493) | Permafrost microbial communities from Stordalen Mire, Sweden - 612E3M metaG (Illumina Assembly) | ecosystem: Environmental > Terrestrial > Soil > Wetlands > Permafrost | place: Sweden... | reverse complement strand
CCGTGGTGACGCCAAAATGGGAAGCCGACGCAACCCATGTCGCTCTGGCAACCGTAACGGGGTGCTCGATGATTATTAGCTGGAACTTCAAACATATCGTTAACTTTCGCAAGATTCCTTTGTCTAATGCGGTCAACCGGCTGAGCGGATACGGCGAGATCGGCATCTATACGCCGAGGGAGGTGACCGAAAATGAAGAAGACTAAGGACGCCGCGTTCGATTGCGTGGAAATGATGCACAGGGGCGCACTGCGCATTTACAAGGAAACGAAGCACATGACTGTTGCCCAGAAACTGGCTTATTGGAAAAGGAAGACCGAGGCGCTTTCTGTGGCGGACAAGGCCATCGGGCGCGAGATGGGTCTGGTCCGCGAGCCACCGGCGGTGTACCGAACCGGGCGCTGATCCATTGGTCCTGCCCTTGGATGAAGTACTCCCTGTAGCCATGCACCGTAACAAGCCCCAGTTCAACCGCCTGCTCGAACTTGACCGGCAGATTCGGGACGGGAAGTATCCGAACTGCCTGACGTTCTCCGTGGACTGGGAGGTTTCGCAGAAGACGGTTCAACGTGACATCGAGTACCTGCGCGACACGCTCGGGGCGCCGATCGAGTACCATCGGGAGAAACGCGGCTTCTTCTACACCGACGCGAACTGGTTCCTGCCGTCGCTCAGCATGAGCGAGGGCGATCTGTTCTACCTCCTGCTGGCCTCCAAGGTTCTGGAGCAGTATCGCGGCACGCCCGTGGCCGCCCACGTCGAACGGATCTTCGGCAAGGTGGCGAGCCTGCTTCCCGACAAACTGGCCCTGAAACCGGAACTGGTGTTCACCCGATTCAGCTTCACGAGTCCGCCCTCCGGGCCGGTGCATGAAGACATCTGGACGACACTGGTGCGGGGGTTGTTGCATCAGCAGTCCGTCGAGATCGCCTACCGGCGGCTGGAAGCCCATGAATCGGGAAGCCGCACGATTGATCCCTACCACATCGCAAATTTGCAGGGCGAATGGTATGTGTTCGCCTGGTGTCACACCCGCCAAATGGTGCTCCAGTTCGCCATGTCCCGGATCGGGGAAGCGGTGCTGACCAAGACACCTTTTGAAATTCAATCGGGCTTCGATAGGAAGAAGTTGGCGTCCGGCACGTTCGCGCGATTCACGCCGGCGACCGGCGACAAGGCGCAAACAGTGTCACTGCTCTTCGACAAGACGATTGCCCCGCAGATACTGGAGAAGCAATGGGGGCCCGGCCAGCGCGCCCGGCGCCGGAAGAACGGCGATATCGAACTTTCGTTCCAAGCCACCGGCCTTCTCGAAGTCCAACGTTGGGTGCTCGCCTGGGGCCGCCAAGTTCGCGTATTGGCGCCGCGAGAGTTGAAACGCATGGTGAGAGAAGAAATCCGCTTCATGCACAAGGCGCAGTGCGGTTGAGTTCAACAAAGTCAGTTCCCCGCGTCCGGCTTTTCTGTTAGGGTCGAACCGATTTCGCCACGGTCATTCACGGATTGCGGGAGGTGTCGCATGGGCTACGACGTGCTGTCTTGGATTCTCGTCATCCTGATGATGGCCGTCTTCTTCCAGGTACGCTCGCTCAAGCGCCGCCTGCGCGCGCTCGACCCCGCCGACATTCTGGGCCAACTCCAGGACATCAAACGGCTGCTCCGAACCCTCGTGGAACGCGCAGGCCCCACGGCCGGCGTCCAGCAGCCCACTCCGCCCGCGCAGGAAATCCGAAAGCCCGAGCCGGCCGCGGCCGTTGCCATCCCGGCCGCTCCACCCCCGGTCCCGGCGGTCGTGCCCCCAAGCGCTGATCGCCCATCGCCCATCCCGCTTCCCCCGCCGCCCGCGCCGCGCCCGCCCTCCAAGTTCGCGCAATCGGTCCGCGAGATCCTTTCCCGCATCTGGCAGTGGATTCTCGTGGGCGAGGAGTACCGGCCCAAGGGCGTCTCGATGGAACAAGCCGTGGCCACGACCTGGCTTATGCGCGCCGGCATTGTCGCGCTGGTGACCGGCGTAGGGGTCTTCCTCAAGTGGTCGGCCGACCGCAACCTCATCGTCCCCGCCATGCGGGTCGGGCTCAGCACCCTTTTCGGGCTGGGCATGCTGGGCGGCGGCTTGCGTCTGCTCGGCAAGCGCTGGAACGTGCTCGGCCAGGGCTTCGTGGGCGGCGGCATCGCCATTCTTTACTTCAGCATGTACGCGCTCGGCCCGCGCTATCACCTCGTGGATTCCCAGGCCCTGGTGTTCGGGTTCATGATTCTCGTCACCGTGGCCGCGGGCGTGCTGGCGCTCTTCACGAACTCCATGCTCGTGGCCATCTTCGGCCTCATCGGCGGCTTCTGCACGCCCATCTGCCTGCGCACCGACGTCCCGCACCTGGCCGCGCTCTACGGCTACCTCCTGCTGCTCAACCTGGGCATTCTCGGCATCGCCCACGCCCGCCAGTGGCGCCTGCTGAACTACCTCGGCTTCGTCTTCACCTGGTCCGTCTACTTCGGTTCGCTCGGCCAGTACCGCCCGGGGAACTTCGTCGCGGCCCTGGCGTTCCTGTCGCTGTTCTTCGCGATCCAGTCCACCCTGGTGTTCCTCTACAACATCCGCCGCCGCGTGCCGGCGACGGTTCTGGAAATCGTCCACCTGGTCCTGAACGCGGCCCTGTACTCCGCGGCCGCCTACGGGCTCATCCTCGGGGCGCACGGCCGGCCGTGGCCCGCGCTGATGACGCTCGCCCTGGCCCTTTACTTCATCGCGCACGTGGCCCTGTTCCTCGGCCGCGGGTTCAAGGACCGGCCGCTGCTCGTGGCGCTGGTATCGCTCGCGGGGTTCTACACGACGATGACCATGCCGCTGCTCATGGAGAAGGAGTCGCTCACCATCGCCTGGGCTTTGCAGGCGTTCATGTTCCTGTGGATCGGCCGCTCGCTCGGCAACAACTTCATGCGCCAGGCGGCGTACGCCCTCTATGCGGTCACGTTCTGGCGCCTGCTCGCGCACGAGCTGCCGCGCTTTGACCTGAACCCCGCCGCGACGCAGGCGGCCGTCTATTGGAAAGCGCTGGGAAGCAGACTGTGGACGTTCGGAGTCTCCATCGGCTCGGTCCTCGCCGCCTACCTCGTCGAGCGAAAGGCCGCCCTCGCGAGCGGCCGCGCCGGCGCGCAGCAGCCCTCCGACACGCCGGACGTTGTCCCGTCGTTCGTGTCCCGGCATCTGTTCTTCTGGGGCGTGGTGGCCTGTCTGTTCCTCTATCTCCACTTCGAGCTTTACGCCCTGTTCGGATTCTGGATCCCCTGGCGGCCCGCCGCGCTGACGTTGCTCTGGACCGCGGCGGCGGCTTTCTTTGCGCTGCTTTATCTCGACGCCGGCGGCGTTGTGTTTCTGGCGTCGCTCGTCTTCTTCGCCGTCGGCGCGTGCGGCAAGACCCTGTTCGTGGACATTCCCGGCTGGCAGTTGTGCGAACGCGGCTTCTTCGAGACGCCCTACCTGCTGGCGCCGGTGCTTGCTCGCCTGCTCGATTTCGCCGCCGTGCTCGCCCTGCTCGCCGGCGGCGCCCTGCTCCTGACCCGGCGCCGGCCCACGCCGGTGGTGCCCCAGGTTTTTGGGTACACGACGCTGTTCCTGCTGTGGCTGTATTCGACGCTCGAACTGAACACGCTGCTTCACTGGAAGTTGTTGAACTTCGCGGCCGGCGGCATTTCGGTGCTCTGGACGGTGTTCGCGCTGAGTTTCGTGGCCGGCGGCCTCTGGAAGAACGCGCGCCCGATCCGCTATGCGGGGCTCGCGCTGTTCGCCGCGGTGGTCGCGAAGGTGTTCCTATTCGATCTGGCCCACATGCCGGCTCTCTACCGCGTGCTCGCCGTCATGGCGGTCGGAATCCTGTTGCTGGTCGGCGCCTACGCCTATCTGAGCGCGAGCAAACGGTTCACGGAAGGAGAGACTGCACCATGAGAACTTGGCCTGCGCGAACATCCGCTGCTTCTGTACCCACGCCGCTCTGTCGCCCTCTCTTCGCTCTCTGCCTCCTCGGCGCCTCCGCCTGGGCCGCGCCGGTCGAACTGGCCCGGTTCCCGCTCCTCCGCGACGCGCAACCGCCGGCCTCGGCCGGCGCGGACGTGGCCGCCTTCACGTTCGACGCGGACCTCTTCGCCGGCCTCGACGACCGCATGACCAACCTCCGCCTTTTCGACGACACGGGCCGCGAACAGCCCTTTCTGATCCGCCCCCTCGTCGCCCTCAAGACGGTCTCGACCGAACGGGACTTCTCCGTGCCCTCGCCGGCCACGTCGTTCCGCCAACTGCCGGACAACCGGATCGAATTCACGGTCGCCCGCGATCCCCGCCAGCCGCCGGCCTCCGGGCTCCGGCTGGAGTCGGGGATCCGGAACTTCGAGAAAGTGGTGACGGTCTCGGGCAGTTCCGACGGCCAGCACTGGACGGTTCTGGCCGCCGGCGCGCCAATCTACGACTATTCCCGCTTCGTGGACGTCCGCCAGGACACGGTTCATTTCCCGGCCTCCAGTGCCACGCAATTCCGGCTGGAACTCTCGAACGTCACCGAGAATAAGGACTCGCCGCTCGTGGAAATCATCCGCCAGACCCGGGGCGCGCGGGAATCCAACGAGGTCGAGGCCACGTCGTTCCGTAAGGAACCTTTCCGAATCGAGCGGATCGTGTTCATCGAGCGGGTGACCGAGACCGCCCGCCGCGGCGAGCCGGAGACCGGCGAGTTCGCCGTCTCGGGCTGGACCGTCACCAGCGATCCCAAACAACAGCAAACGCTCGTCGAGTTCTCCACGCGGCGGCAGCCCTTGATCGCCCTTGCCCTCCGCACCGACGATCTGAACTTCAACCGGCGCGCGACCGTCGAAGCGTGCGACACGGATCCCCTCCAGTGGCGAAGCGTGGCGGGCGGCTCCATCGGCCGCATCCACGCCGGCCTGATCCGGCAGGACGGCCTCGCCATCCGGTTCCCTTCCGAATGCCGGGCGCGACGCTACCGCGTCAGCATCGCCAACGAAGACAATCCGCCCTTGTCCATCACGGGACTTGACGCCACGGAGAATCGCTACGAAGCCTTGTTCTTCCCGAAAGCCGGGCAACGGTATCGCGTGGCGTACGGCGGCGACGACATCCCCGCGCCCCGGTATGACATTGGCGCGGTGCTGGCGGCCTGCCCGGCGGAGACCGCGGGCCGCTGGACGCTGGGGCCGGAGGCGACGAATGCGGTGTTCAATCCGCGGCTACGCGGCCCGGCGACCGGCGGCAAGGTCGTGCTGACCGCGGCCATCGCCGCGATGGTGCTGGTGCTGGCCGTCCTGATCGCCAGCCTGGCGCGGAAGGTCGGCGCCGAACCGCCCGTGGAGCCGGGCGCCTGACCGCGGCAACGATCAGAGAGACGTTAGCAACCGAGTCCTTCGGAAGACCGGTGATGCCGGCCTTGAGGAGAACGTTTCCTGGCGCACTTGCCCACTGGAGATTGCTGGTGAGCGGAACGCAAACCACCGTGGCGATTCGGCTGCGGTTGATGGCGTCACCCTGAACAACAACAACCGGGCGACGGAATCCCGGCGCCGATCCCGTCGGCTCGTCCATGTCCGCCCACCACACTTCGCCCTGGAACACTACCATTCCACGCGCCGCAACACTCGATGAGCGGCCCTCCGCGTGAAGTCGTCGACACCCTGCCCAACCTTGTCAACGACGGTGTTCATGGCCACGGTGGTCCGGTCGTCATCGTGCTGCGACACGAAGACAGTCAAGGCCCTGGCGTAGAGCTGGCTTCGCGACGTCTTCAGCCGCCGCGCAACTCGCTCACCATCCGCGAACACATCGTCCGGAATAGAAACTGCTGCTTTCATACCTCTAGTATCACCCGTATTTCGCCCCCATGTCAATTCCATTGTCCATCGCCCCAGCAATTGTAATTATGGCCACTGGACGCCCTCGAAGACCGGCTGAAGCCGGGACACCAACGCCATAAACGACCATTTTGCGCCGTTGGTGTACCGCCTTCAGGCGGTCTTTGGCCATAATTACAACTGCTGCCATCGCCCGGCCCATCGGCTACGAATGCGTTGGATGACGTTGTGAAGGAACTTGGTCATCTGCCGTACCGCAACCCTTGGGCGAAGTAGAACAGCACCAGGAACCCCGCCAGACCGTAGGCGGGAAGGGCAAGAAACCCAAACGCCTGCAATCACGGCGACCTGAAGCGGTAGAACCGGGCGGGACAGTTCGTCCAACCGGGATCACCGAAGTAGGCCGAGCCGCCCGTCAGCGTGTTGGTCGCCAGCGGAGACCAGGCTGGGTTCAGCAGGTTCGTGCAGGCTTCCACCACGATGGTCGGGCTGCCGCCGTTGGTGAAGGTGAACCCGAAGCAGTTTGTGCGGACGCCGAAGTTCCCGTCGTTGGAAAGAACCTGCGGGTTCCAAAGCACGGTTGGAAGTCCGCCCCAAGGATTCGTCCAGTTCGTGGTTCCCGGCAAGTAGTAGACGGTTGCATTGTTGTCATTTGTGAACCCGAGAGGGCCAAGATTGGGTGCGTTGCCCCGAAAATAGATGCTGGTCAGGCTAGTGCAGTCCCTGAACCCACTAATGCCGATGTTGGTGACGCTGGCTGGAATCGTCACGCTGGGTAGGCTGGAACAGAACGAAAATGCCCCATTCCCGATGCTGGTGACATTCGTGCCTATCGTGACATTGGTCAGAGTGGCACAAGAGGTGAACGTCCCGTGTCCGATGCTGGCGATGTTTGTGCCTATCGTGAAACTTGTAAGACTGGAGCAGAATGAGAACGCACAGACGCCGATGCCCGTGACGTTGTTGGGGATCGTGACGCCCGTCAGGTTGGTGCAGTCTAAGAATGCCGCATCCCCGATGCTGGTAACTGTAAGGTTACTGATCGTATTGGGGGTGGTCACGTTAATGTCGCCCCCCGAGTATCCGGTGATGGTGCAGGTGCCGTCGCCATTGTCCGCATAATCATATCCCAGCGGAACGGTCGGGCGACCGCCAAACGTCGCACCCCAGCCCGTGGTGCTCGGGAAGTAATAGACGGTTGCTTTGGCGTCCCCCTCGAACGGATACCATCCAAGCGTGGGGGCGTTGCCTTGGAAATAAACGCTGGTCAGGTTGGTGCAGCCACCGAACGCATAGTCCCCCATGCTGGCGACGCTGGCAGGGATCGTTGCGGTGGTTAGGCTGAAACAGCCATCAAACGCTTCATTTCCGAGACTGGCAACATGGGTTCCTATTGTGACGCTGGTCAGGATCCTACAACCATTGAAACCATTTTCCCCGATGCTGTTGACGCTGTCGGGGATGGTGAAGGTTCCGGCTTTACCCGCTGGACATTGGATGAGCGTGTTCTGGCTCTTGTCCAACAAGACCCCGCCCACGCTGCTGTAGGCGGGATTGTTCGTGTCCACCGTTATCGCCGTCAGTCTGTGGCAAGCCAGGAACGCATACTCGCCAATGTTGGTGACGCTTCCTGGGATCGTCACGTTGGTCAGGCTGTTGCAGTAATCGAACGCAGCGATTCCGATGTTGGTGACGCCGTTGGGGATTGTGTAGGCTCCGGATTTTGCCCCCGGACATTGGATGAGCGTTGTCTGGCTCTTGTCGAACAAGACCCCATCCAAACTGCTAAAGGCGGGATTGTTCGTGTCCACCGTTATCGCCGTCAGGTTATCACACGCCAAGAACGCATATCTGCCGATGCTGATGACACCGTTTCCGATGGCGACGGTGGTCAGGGTGGGACAGTTGAAGAATGCGGCGTCCCCGATGCCGGTGACCTGCAGTCCAGTGATCGTATTCGTGATGACCACGTCACCGCCTTCACCCGTGTATCCCGTAATGGTACAGGTGCCGTCGCGATTGTCCGCATAGCCGTACTGGGCCTTCACCGCGGCGGGCAACGCCAGCATCGCCAGCAAAATCCAGAGCAGCCCCTGTCGTGAGTTCATTTTCAGCCAAGCCATACGCCGATCATACGCCAACCTGCGGCGGACGCAAGCGCCGCCGCCCCGAAAGTCACAGCCCGGTTTGATGTTGGAATTCGGTAACGCCGGCCCGCCCGACATCCAGCCCTTTCCGACTGGCGAAACGGCGTGAGAGGTCGGGACACTACCAGTCTGCGATGGGCAACGGAGTACGAATCGTATTGCGCGGATCGGCGCGATAACGGGCGATGCTGCGCCGGCTCTTGGCCCGTTTGATCGCCAACTCCAAGGCCACGGCTGAGGCCCGATCCATGAAGGGTTCGGCGAAGACCAACTGCCAGTCGTCGGCTTGTGCGGTAAAGTCAGTGCTGCCAGCGGCGTGAAATCGCAACCGGGCCGGCAGGTCCGACGTCTGCCCGATGTAGTATCTGTTCAGGCTGGGGCTGAACAGGATGTAGGTCGTGAACTTCGACTCAAAAATGGTCGGGCCGATGAGATTTGAACTCATGACCTTTTGCACCCCAAGCCGACTGGATACCTTTCAGATATAAGGCTGTTGGCTGCCTTTCTGACACTTTTCCTCTCTGTGTTTGTGCATGTGTGTGTATTTTGCTGGTGTTTCGTCTCACCTTGTTCCATACTCTAGCTAACCGTTAAGGATATCAGGAGGCAACACGATGAGCGTAGCGTTGAGGCGGCAAAGAGATGGAAAGTTGCGGCCATATTGGTACGGAGAATATACCGACAATAACGGTAAGCGCAAGGTGGATAATCTGGGCAAATGGCACGGTATTCCCCCACCCGCGCTGACCGGCAAGGGCGACCAGACAACAGGCGATGCGGTCTTCGAGAAGAGCCGCGAGGATGCCGAAACGGTCTTGAAACTGCGGGCCGAAGACGCCAGGCACAAAGGGCGGGCCGAACACCTGGTTGAACGGCTTATTGAGGCCAAGACCGGCCATGCGGTTGAACACGCCCGTATCGTCGAACTTGCCGACCGCTGGTTATCCATGCCCCGCGCAAGCGACTTGACCGCCGCGCACGCTTCCGGCGTCCGCTCGGCTTGTGAACGTTTCAAGGTATTCATGGCGCGCCGGAACTCTGCGGCTGCGATGCTCTATGAAGTGACCACTTCGGATGCCGGCGCCTTTGCGGAACTTCTGCGGCGCGAATATGCCCCCCGCACCGCGAGAGGTTACACGGCCTTGCTGCGATCGGCCTTCCGCCGTTTCCTCCCGGCTGGCGTGGCGAACCCGTTTGCGGGCATCGTGACCGGCAAAGGCCGCGATACCGTGGGCGATAGCATGATTCACCGGAAGCCTTTCACGCCTGACGAGCTTCAGAAGTTGGTACTGGCCGCGAATGGGGACAAGTTGATGGGCGGGTTGATTACGGCGGCCGCCTGTACGGGAATGCGGCGGGGCGACGTTTGCGGGTTGAGATGGGCGGACGTGGACTTTGTCGCCGGCATGATCGATGTGAGGACATCGAAGACCGGGGCAACCGTCGAAATTCCTCTTTTCTCTCCCTTGCGGACCGTTTTGAAAGAACGCACTGGAAACGGAAGTGAACTTGTTTTCCCAGAGGCGGCCCGGATGCTGGAGGAGAACCCCGATGGTTTGACCTGGCGGTTCAAGAAGGTCGTGGCCCACGCCTTCACCGACGTGACGGCACCCCTTCCCGAAACTGTTAAGGCTGAGGATATCGAGGTCGATGGTATGGCCGCCATTGCCGCCAGGCTCCCCGCTGGCAGCCGGCGGGATCGCACGCTTGACACGTTCCGTCGCTATTGCGCCGGAGAATCCTTCCGCCAGATACGGAACGCCACGGGGTGCCCCAAGGGGACCATCTCGTATGACCTACACGCTGTCGAAGTCCTGATCGGGAAGCCGTTTGTGCGATCAGGGCAGGGCCCAGGCGTCAAGGTCGCTATTGCCCGCCTGACCCGGACCGAACGCAGCCGCGGTAAACGGTCCGCCAGCGTACGGGATTGGCACGCCCTGCGGACGACGTTTTGCACACTCGCCCTTTCGGCCGGCGTCCCGATTGAACTTGTTCGCCGTGTGACCGGGCACGCGACACTTGACGTGGTGTTACGGCATTACTTCCGGCCCGACAGGGCACAATTCAAGGCCGCGCTGGTCAAGGCCATGCCGACAGTCCTGACCGGCAAGCCAGTTAAATTGAAGCCAGCGGAAGAAATGGCCGTCCTGGTCGGGAAAATCGGCGATGGGAGTGCGACAGCGGCCGACAAGAAACGGTTGCGGAAACTCGCGGCGGCGGCGTGAAGTGAGAAAGGGCCTGTTCTGTGGGGCGCTAAAACGCCCGGCAGAACAGGCGGAGAGAGGTGGACCCGGAGGAATGTTTTGCTTATCCTTGGCGGAACACACTGGCACATGACTGCTGGGCGGCGCTGGCCGGCCAGACGTGCGTAACGGGTGGCATTTCAGGGGGTTGCTTCGCTGGCGCTTCGCGGCGCCGGGGAGGAGAGCCGGACGGATTGGACGTATCGAGGGTGGAGTTGGCCGATTGGGAGACCATGCGGCAACCTGGCAATCTCGATGTTGAAGTTCACACTCCGGTTCGGCAGACTCAACAACACTTCACATTAGCGCCAAACTTGGATCAATAGCGATTCTCTGAGGTAATTGCTTCAACTTCGCGGTCAGGTCACCGTAGTTCTTGACCGCCTCAGACCGCAAACCGAGACGCAACGCGAACTCAGACAGAAGCGTGTCGATCTCCTTGTCGAAAACACCGATTGGAGCGACGCGATTGCCCAACTCCCGGACGTGTTCGAGCATTTCCACGGTACGTGACTTTGTGGCGCTGAGGGGATTCAGGTGCACAAAGTCTTTGATGAGCAGGCGCATGGTTCTGGAAATTTCGTCATGGCGTTTGTTCCGCAGATTCTCGTTGATTCTTTCCAAGAGGATCTCAGTTGCCTTCCTTAGGTTTTCCTCTAACTCAGGTTGGTGATGACTCCCCCCGCCTTCCGCGACAATGTCGAACACCCTGTTGATCACGGCTTCCTTGTCATATGATGGATCCTGGCCCGGTTCTTGTATGGCGCGCCTGACAGCCGTCACGATGTCCACGATTGGACGGGTCTTTGACTGAACAACTATTTCGTTCACGCTCGGATATCCCGACGGGTTTTCACATTGGGTGTCAGGAGCCGTCACATCGCGGAATGCTTGATAATATAGTGCAGCCGGGATCAACTCTTCGATTTCCGAGTCCTTCCCAAGGCCAGCGCCGAGGATTTCATCGATCATGACCACCTGTCTTCTTTCCGCCAGGTACTTATCTTGGACACGCGCTGCCGCAGCCGCAACCCGTCCGGGCTCATCATTGTCCAGGAGGATTGTTATATAGGCGCGATCTCCGGCCACTGATTTCGCAGTCACCGCTATTCCCGCGATGCGGTGAGAGCCTTCGGCGACGACAATGCTAAGGCACGCCAAGTCCAGATGCTGTAGGTTACGGCTGGCAAGATATTGACTCATACGCAAAATGAACGTCCTGTCACTGAGACCTTCCACCACGAGGTTCGGGCCGTCGATGAAAGGCAGAGAACTAACTCGCGCACCCAAAGCCGAGCGTACAGGTTCAAACAATCTGTGATGGGCTCGATGCATCGTTGTTGTTCCCTCATCGAAGGAACCTTTCCTAAGGACGGTGATGCGCTCTGGGTAATTGGGGTCAATCAACTCCGGCGAGTGCGTCGAGAAGAGTATCTGTGACAACATTCCGTTCCGCTGCCATGTCACGATTTCCTTAAAGAACCGGAGTAAGTCCCGTTGACCAATCAAGGACAGCGCAAAATCCGGTTCGTCTGTAAGAATCAACAGCGGACGTTCGTCAATCTTGAATTCAAGGAGAATCTGGAGGATGTAACCAAGAAAGTAACGCATGCCTTGACTGCGCTCCGCGAATCCATACCACGACCCCGTTCTGTCCGTAACGTTCAGGAGAATGTCGTCGCTCCGCAGGTCCAGACTGACTTTCGCATCGACGTCCTGTCCCCACCAATGTCCCAGGTTCAGCAGTTCCTCAGCCCTGTCGGATGCTTGTGCGGAGAACTCTTTCCGCAGTTGGTCTGACGCGATGCTGATTTGGTACAGGGAGTTGTGGTCAAGACTTGCGCAGTACCTTAGCAAATTAAAGGCCAGTTCTTGGCTTTCATCTACGGCATAGTGTCTGACCTCGTGAACATTATTGAACACTTTCTTTTCCTTGCACGCCGCGAGGAAAGTGTTGATGTGGTTATCGTCGAGACCAGAGAGCGCAATCGCCATCATGGCCTTCAAAGGCACTTTGGCTGGCAGGAATGCCCGTGAACTAATGCGAACGAGTCTCGGGAAAGAGTCGAGAAGTCCTGAGAATGTCCTCATTGTAAGGACGACATTGTGCGCAGCGATGCCAGAAGGCGATAGCAGCAGTAGCCGGACAGTGTCGGTTCCCTCACGCATGACAGCCAGGTTCAAATTAGCCCCTGGTTGAATGGGCTCCTTGTTCAATGCGGGAAGGGCGTTTAGCACCGAGATCAAGTCGTCCGACAAATCTGCCCAAACTACGCCCACCTTGGGAGTGCCCATCTTTTCAATGCGACACTCCCTCGAATATCTACAAACATCTTCCCATTCGAAAGGGACGTTTGTCATGACCTTCCAAATGCCATCGATGAGGAAGGACTTTCCTGACTCATTGAGGCCGACAACGCACGAAATTGGCGCTTGCACAATTGCCTGTACCATTGGCCTCCATGCCTCGTAGTCATTCTCCTCATCCCAAGCGTCTTTGCAGGCCGGAAAGTTTTGTTCGGCGGTATTCAGTTTTCTTTTGAAATCGTAATTGAAAGGACGGTAACTCCGCGCCAGGCACTTTGTAAGTCTCATGATTGCTCTCCGTTTGCAGTGTCGGTGGTATTGGTTTTCCGGGGTATTTGGGTTGCTTCTCCCAGGTTCAAATCGAGAAGTCGCTGTAGAAGTTGATCGTCCGACAGTATTGGGTCCCAGCCGTAGACCGCGAAGACGGCGGCGTCAAGGCGGCGGTG